>SL_5KL_010_SEDDRAFT_10000189_pt1 | contig 37746 bp, 32 predicted proteins | sample SodLakKL_010_SED_FD_9118 | JGI IMG/M metagenome (IMG submission 9118)
CCCGCAATACCAATTTGAACCTGAGCGCAAAGCTGATTGTAGAACTGGCAGAACATCCCAATATTATTGGGATTAAAGACAGTTCAGGAAATATAGTGCAGATTGGTGAAGTGATTAATAAAACGGGCAACGACTTTTTTGTTTTTGCCGGTTCGGCAAGCTTCCTTTTACCGGCGTTGTTGCTTGGCGCAACCGGTGGGACCCTGGCGCTGGCTAATATCATGCCTGAAGAATGCGTAAACATCCAACGTCTTTATAACGAAGGAAAGCTGGATGAAGCAAAGAAATTGCAATTCAGGGTTATCGATATGAACAGTGCGGTAACCTCGGGGTTTGGTGTCGCAGGATTGAAAGCGTCCCTGGATCTGCTCGGCCATTACGGAGGGCCACCCCGCCTACCACTTTTGCCTCTTGAAGAAAAAGAAAAATTACAGGTAAAAGAAACCATGCAAAAAAGCGGCCTGCTTTAAACTAAGGCCGCTTTTTTTGCATTTATCTACTGATTTTAAACCCGGTAATTCAACCGGGTTTAATCATTGTTCCGGTAATTTTCCCACCAGCGGCTGTCCCGGTTTCCATTATCTTCTTCTCCGCCGTCGCCCTGACCACCGTCATCCTGGCCGTCATCAGAATCGTTTCCGTTATCACCGGAATCATCGTCAGACTCGCCATTATCTTCATCTTGTTCGTCATCGTCTGAAGAATCATCGTCATCGCTTTCATCTTCACCGTTTGTCTCGTCATCATCTGGCTCACCGTTTTCCTCATCTTCATCGGGCTCCCCGTTTTCTTCATCTTCAGCAGGTTCACCGTTTTCCTCATCTTCCTGTTCTTCATCTTCTTCCTCATCTTCTGGATCCCGCTTATCATGGTGATCACAGGTGATCCGCGGAGCATGGACCTCCACAAAGTAATCAGTGTTAACGCTGCCTGCCCTGCGGCAGCCATCATTTGGACGTAACCCGGTTTCCGAACAAACTTCCATCCTAACTATTCCATCGGGACGATTAAAGTCCCTGATCTCCAGATCCTGAAAAGCTTCCAGGAAAACTTCTCGCAGGAAAACTGTCGAATACCGCCAACCCTGCTGAATTCCACCCATCCTCGGTTCATCGTAACCCATCCAGAAAGTGGCAACCAGGTTGGGAGTATATGCCCCCAGGTAAACATCTTTCCAGTCATCGGTGGTGCCTGTTTTCGCCGCCACGGGCCTGTCAATCTGCAGTTCACGGCCCAGGTAAACCCGGACAAAATCCTGTAAAATATCATTTACAATGAAGGTGGTTTGCGGGCTTAAAACCTGGGTTGGGTTTAATTCTTTTTCGTAGAGGACAGAACCATGGCGGTCTTCAATCCTTTCTACAGCATGCATACCCACTTTTACCCCTTCATTGGCCAGAACTCCGTAAGCCTGGGCCATGTCAATGGCGCTGACCCCGTCTGTAAACCCACCCAGGGTTAAACTTAAATTGCCGCGCTCATCAGGGGTAAAAGTGCTAATTCCCATTTTTTCCGCATACTCGACTCCCAGTTCCGGGCCTAAATCTTCAAACGCCCGCACCGCGGGAACATTGTAGGAATAGTAGAGGGCTTTTCTGGCTGAAACCATTCCTCTAAAGCGGTTATCAAAGTTGGTCGGCTGCCAACCACCGGGACCCCTGTAAGGCGAGTCATCCAAAGTCGAGCCGGCCCCGGCCAGCACTCCTTCTTCAATTGCCGGGGCATAGGTGATAATGGGCTTGATTGCCGATCCGGGCTGCCGCAGGCTGGTAAAACGNNCTGCCGCAGGCTGGTAAAACGCACTCCTTCANCAACATCTTTCTGATAATCCCGTCCTCCGCCAAGAGCTTTAATCTGGCCGGTAGTGGGATCCGCCAAAACAATGGCAGCCTGCGGTTGGGGAACTCCCTTTTCTTCATCAACAAACTCCTGCAGCTGCTCCCAGCTAAGATCACGGCCGGGAGGAAGTTCCGCAATGGCCTGCTTAACCTTTGCCATATCCACCTTAATTGTAGTCGGATAAAGCTCATCCCGGCCCAACACTTCTTCTACGTGCTTTTGAATCGAAGGCTCCAGGTTGGTATAAATGCGCAGGCCCCCTTCTTTATGCTTTNGAATCGAAGGCTCCAGGTTGGTATAAATGCNCAGGCCCCGGTGTATATAGCCTTATAGGCTTCTTCCCGGGAACCGATCGAAGGCATTTCGCTTAATATTTTGATTAACTCGTCATGGATCACGTAATCAACATAATGAGGATAGGGATAATCGGGATCGCGCGGTTCTGCATAAGACATTTCTTTACCTGTAGCTTCCCGGTGCTCCTCTTCAGAAATAAATTCAAGTTTTTTCATGTTGGCAAGCACTATATTCATGCGCTCCCTTGCCTTTTCCTCGTTGTTGAAAGGATTAAAATCATTCGGCGAACGCACCGCTCCTGCCAGCATGGCCGCTTCGGCAATACTGATCTCATCCACACTTTTATCAAAGTAGGTCTGGGACGCAGCTTCGACCCCGTAAGCGCTGTTTCCAAAATAAATCCGGTTTAAGTACATTTCCAGGACTTCTTCTTTACTGTAGCGGCGCTCCAGTTGAAGGGCAAGCCAGATTTCCTGGACCTTGCGCCGGTAGGTTTTTTCCGGGGTTAAAAATGCATTCTGGGCTAACTGCTGGGTAATGGTGCTTCCACCCTGGACTATATCGCCGGCCTGAAAGTTTGCATAAGCGGCCCGCATACTGCCAATTACATCAAAACCAAAATGCCTGTAAAAACGCTCATCCTCAATTGCGATAAAAGCTTTCTGTACATGTTCGGGAATGTCATCCAGGCTGACTGCAATCCGGTTCTGTTCTTCATGAAGCACGGCAATTTCATTGCCATTGCTGTCATAAAGGTAAGAAGTCTCCACCGTGGCCAGGCGGGAAGGGTCCATTACCGGGGCTTCTTCGATATAATTGTAGACCACTGCCGCAGTAGCCCCGCCACCGATAATAAACAGAATAAAAAGCAATATAAAAAGAACCTTAATTACTGTCCCGATATGGCCTCTCTTTTTCTTTTTTTTCCCTGTCGACCATCCGGGGTCAAAACCCATGGGGGTTTTTTTCTGTGCCACCCTCTTTTAGCCTCCCTGTTTATAAAACCTCGTGATGTTAAAGAATTTTTTTTTCTAACAGAAAGTCAAGCTGATTTAGTTTTAATTATAGCAATTGCCGGTTACACCCGGCAGTTGCTGCAACAAGTAAAACGGCAAAACTTCATAAGGATCTAAACCCGGGCGGACCAACCATATTAAACTTTAAAAAACAACCTCTATTTGCAAGCATCAGGTCTCGGCCAGGCTAAAAACACCGTTAAACGCTTTTGCAAAAAGAGGCTTCTATTACAGCTTGCTGGCTTTATTATAACACATTAGTTCATCAGCTGACAGCGAGAGTTACTCTCATTTTTGGTTTTCTTCACTCTGCTTCTGATCGGAGTAGGGGTTTTCTAATTCCCGGTTGCAGTAACAGCATTCTATGGTGATTTTATCCCTTTCCGGACAGGAACTATAAAACTTTCGGTGACAATGCGGGCATTCCCATTCAAACAACAGCACAATCCCCTTTCCGCAAAGAGTCCCAGCTTTTAAATACTCGAATCGGCATTAAAGCTTGAACCCGGCACTCAGGTTATCAACACCCCTTCCACTGCGGCTCTCGTTTTTCTACAAAAGCAGCGATCCCTTCTCTGAAATCCTCAGTCTGCAGCAGCACACCAAGTGCCTGTTGTTCAATTTCCAAACCGGACTGCAGGTCGGTTTCTACTCCCCGGTTTATAGATTCTTTAATTTTTTTAATCCCAACCGGCGGTTTTTGGGCCAGTTTTTCGGCAAAAGTATTCACTACCTGGTCCAGCTGTTCTTTAACAACCACCTGGTCTGCCAGCCCTATTTCATTTGCTTTATTCCCGTCTACTGTTTCACCGGTAAAAATCATCCACTTCGCCAGGGGCACCCCGATCCGGCGCGGCAGCCTTTGGGTACCGCCCCATCCCGGTAAAATTCCGCGGTTTACCTCGGGGAGCCCAATTTCCGAAATATCCGAAGCAAAAATAAAATCACAGGCCAGGGCTAACTCACACCCTCCACCCAGGGCAAAACCGTTAATCATCGCAATAACCGGTTTTTCATAACTAGCAACTATTTCTACGATCGGTTCCACCTGGGCAGTTTCCGACAAATCCCATCCTGCCGAAAAACAGTGTTTAATTTCCTGCCTGCCTTCTTTTTCTCTAATCCTGGGGTTCCCGGTGATCACCAAAACCCGGATATGATCATCCGCAGCTACATCTTCCAGGGCTTCTTTGACCTCCCTGGCGAGGATACTGTTGATTGCATTCAATTTCTGGGGGCGATTAAAAGTAAGCCTTGCTACCTGGTCTTTTTTTTCCAATATAATTGTTTCGTAATCCATGATCACACCTCATTTTTCCGGGGTTATGCTGATAATTCCCAGTATTAAAACTTATGTAAATAAAGCTTCGATATCCCCCTTGATTATTCCTGCTAATTTACCTCTAAATCAAAAACGCTTTTTGCCTTTTAAAACCGGCTCAATCTTGCTTTTTAGCGGCTCGGGAACGTTTTTAATTTTATAATAATCTACTTTCCTGATCATAGAACTGCCAACCCCGGCGATCATGGCCAATTCTTTAGCCGTTAACCCCTGTTTTCTGCGAAGTTCTTTAACTGTTTTATTACCGAATGTCTTGAAAAACAATCTAATCCCCCTTTAACTTAAACCCCCAGGTTAAACAAGACTAAAAAGCCCATGCCCATAAAATAAAGGACAATTGCCAGGGTTATCAGCGCAAGCACTTTTTCAAATACATCCACTTTTTTCTGGCGCACCAGGCACTCCGCACACAAGGGAACTTTTTTAAAGTGGTAAAGGGGAAAGTGAGCAGGCGAATAGCCCTGCCTGATACCGTGAAAAGTAGTATCCCGGGGTGCTACTTTTACCGAACATTTTTGGCAAATATAGTTGTCGCTGCCGTCTTTAAAATTTTCTTCTTCCCTGTATGTTTCTTTATTCATTTTACCAATCACCCCTAATAAAACTCATCCTGTAAGGAAGCCATCCGGGATGGATCAAACGGTCGCCTGACCAGTGGTTCTCCTTCTAAAGCAAGTTGTGACGATTCAAAAGTCATGCGCGGACTCTTATAAAAAATCCCTAAAGGAATCCTGTCACCCCACTGCCGTGTAAGGGCCATCGCATTATTCCAGTCATAGTGGTCTTCAATTTCCGGGTAATAAACTCTTTGTTTGTACCAACCAAAGGTGTTGACCTTGTTAAAAGAAACACACGGCTGCAATATGTCAACCAGGGCATAACCGGGAAAGTTAATTGCCTCTTTCATGGTTTCCTTCAAATGCTCCCTTTCCCCGCTGAAAGAGCGGGCTATAAACCCGGATCCCATGGTCAGGGCTAAAGAAAGCGGGTTTAAGGGGGGGATGCTTACTCCTGTGACCTGGACCCCGGTTTGCATTCCCGGGTCGCTGGTCGGACTGGCCTGGCCCTTGGTCAGGCCATAAACCTGGTTATTGTGAACAAAGTGGGCTATGTCGGGATTGCGGCGAATATTGTGGATAAAATGATTACCGCCTTCACCGTAGCTGTCCCCATCACCGGATTCCACAATAACTTTTAATTCTTTATTGGCAGCCCGTGAACCGACTGCCGGAGGCAATGCCCTGCCGTGCAACCCGTTAAAACCATTGGTTTTAATATAGTGGGGCATTTTCGCCGCCTGCCCGATTCCGGAGAAAATTATTATTTCATGAGAAGGAATCTCAAGCTCGGCGAGCGCTTCGGCGAGCGCTTTCCGAATAGCGAAGTTGCCACAACCCGGGCACCAGGCAGTTTTACCGGTTAAGTAGTCTTCAGCTTTACAAATCATTTTCAACCTCCTCCACTATCTCCCGGGGCAGAAAAGGGCGTCCGTCGTATTTTAAAATCAGGCCGCCGATTTGCAACCCTGTTTCCCGGCGAATCAGGCCTGCCAACTGCCCGGTGGCATTGTTCTCTACACAGTAACTTTTCTTTACTTCTCCAAGCAGCTCTTGCAAGCGTTGGACAGGTAACGGGTAGATATCGCTGTAATGCAGCATTGCCGTTTTTGTCCCTGCTTCAGATAAGGCATCGACCGCTTCCCTTAAAACACCGTAGTTGGAACCCCAGCCAACCAGGAGCACTTCCGGGTGAGGATCGCCGTAAAGATCGGGTTCATCCATTTCTTCCGCAAGACCCTGTAGTTTGCGCATGCGTTTTTCGGCCATCATTCGCCTTACTTCGGCGCTTTCGGTTATATTACCCTGTTCATCATGCTCGTCGCTGTCAATCAAAACAACCTCACCGGCATGTTCTCCGGGTAAAATCCGCGGCGACACCCCATTTTTGGAAGCACGGTAGCGTTTGTAAGGCTTTTCAAATTCGCCCTCCCCGGCCAGGGCCAGATCATAGTTGAGCCGGGAAAAGTCGAAAGGTTCAACTGAGCGGTGAGTATCGGCAAAGTTCTGGTCCGATAAAAATATGACCGGGGTTTGATAGCGATCGGCCAGTGCAAAAGCTTTATTCAAGCGATAAAATGCATCCTCCTGGGAGGTTGCGCTTAATACAGCCCGGGGGAACTCCCCGTGTCCGCCGTGGATTACAAAATTCAAATCGCCCTGTTCAGTGCGGGTGGGGAACCCGGTTGCCGGCCCCGGACGCATGGCAACGATAATCACCAGCGGTGTTTCGGTCATCCCCGCCAGGGATAACCCTTCAACCATCAGGGAAAAACCGCCCCCTGAAGTGCAGGTAAGCGACCTAACCCCGGTATAAGCCGCCCCCAGGGCCATATTAATAGCCGCGACTTCATCTTCAGCCTGTTCAACAACCAGTGGATAGTCTGTACTTTTTGCAGCCAGGTAGTTCATCACCCCGGTGGAAGGAGTCATCGGGTAAGCGGATAAGAAGCGGCAGCCGCTGGCCAGGGCACTCATGCCTAAAACCTGGTTGCCGTCAATGAAAAGTTTTTTGCCGCTTTCATTTCTTGGCGGCAGCGTAAAACAGGCACTGCAGTATGAAGCGGCAGCGTCATAACCAGACTGCAAGGCGGCAATATTTTTTTCAACCGCCCCTTCTTTGCCCGCGAAAGTATCCTCCAGGAGGCTTTCCACGGTATTTGTTTCCAGGCCCATTAATACCAGCAGGGCTCCGACTGCTACGGTATTGGCCATTACTTTACCACCTGCTTCTTCAGCCAGGCTCTTTAACTCCACCGGAACACCCCGGCTTTCCTGTTCGGGCAAATTAAAATCCTGTGGATCATAGATAATCCGCGCTGATGGAGCCAGGTTTTCCCGGTGCAAAAAATAAGTCTCTTCATTTAGAGCCACCAGGATATCGACTGTTTCCACGTTTGACCAGGGAGTGCCGGGGGCGATGCGCAGGCGGGAAAAATTATGTCCCCCACGCACCCGCGACATGTAGTCCTTGCTATAGATGATCCCAAAACCTTCCCTGACCAGGGACTTCCCCAACAAGTTCATAATAGTTTCCATGCCCTGGCCGGCTGCGCCTCCAATTAACAGGTTTAATTCCATTTTGGGTTAATCCGCTCCTCTCCCCGGGACAGCTGAGAATTTTAACTATCCGGTAATTTTCTGATTAAATTCACTTAAGCATCCGTTTATGACTTGTTTGAATTATAATAACATATTCGGGAAATGAAATATAGAAAAATAACCGTATTCGATTTCTTCCTACATCCACCCAACCCAGGCCAGCAAAATCAAGCCGAGGACAATTAAAACCAGGCCGCTGGCATAGCTTAAATAATAAGTGTACTTATTAATCTTCGGCAAGCTTTTCGCCATGCCTGTAAAGGTTCCCGCAGCTAAAAGGGGCAACCCGTGACCTATACCGTAGATAAAAAGCAGTCCACTGCCATAGAAAGGTTCAGCCTGCACCGCTGCGTAAGTGATGATTACAGCTAACACCGGTGTGGCACAGGGCGATGCAACCAGGCCAAAAAGCATCCCCATGATTAGTGACCCTCCCATTCCGACCTTTTTAAAGGGAATAGTTTTTAAGCCGGGCAGGTCAAAAGAAAAAACACCGATTAACTGCAGGCCCATGATGATTGCCACCGCGGCAAGCAGGTAGTACCAAAACTGTCCGATTTCACCGAAAACCCGGCCAAAACCGGCAGCAATGAAGCCCAGGACGGCAAAAGTAACGGCTAAGCCGGCTACGAAGGAAAAAGAAAGGAAAAAACCCCTTGATTTGGGTCCTTCGCTGTACCCCCCGATATAGCTGACCAACAAGGGAACCATGGAAAGGATACAGGGGCTGATACTGGTCAAAACTCCCCCGGCAAAAACCAGGGCCAGGGTAAATAGAGACCTCTGCCCTACCGTGCCGGGCAGGACTTCAGAAAAGAAGTAGTCAAGCCCGGTTAGCTCTTCACCTAAATCGGTATCGCTGACAATTACTTCCATCCGGGCAGCCATATCCTCGTAATTCAAGGCCCCCGCCTCTTCCGAGGCAACATTCCCCTCACCATCGATAAAATAGAAAGCCGGTATATATAAAACCTCGTATTTTTCGGCTAATTTCTCGCTTTCCGGTTGATCCAGATCGGCGACAATAAATTCCGCCTGTCCGCTGTATTCTTCCTTTAGAGCCATAACCACGGGCTCCATCGTTACACAGGACCTTCACCAGGAAGCGTAGAACTCCAAAAATATCGGTTTATTTGCCGCGCGGGCCGCTTCATAGGTTTGATACGGTTGGTCGGTAGGCGAAAGTTCTTCATCAGCAGTGATCTCTGCCGGGACCTCTTCACCTGCTGTAAACAAATCCAGGTTAGAAAGACCCAGCACCAGGATAACCGCTGCAATTACTGTAACCAGGATGAGCTGTTTGTATTTTTTGGTCAAGCATTTCCCTCCTTTGTCTATTGAATTTCTTGTATTGACTACATTTTATAATAAAACAATACAATTTGCATTAAAAAAATGCCCGCCCCAAAGATCTCTCTTTCCGGTTGGCCAGATCGCTCTTCGGTACAGACATTCACCTTTATTATTTGCTGCTCTGCTGCTGCATTTTGGACAGATTACATTGCAGGTTAAGCGGTTGGAATGGCCATTGAAACAAAGGTTACAGCCGGTCGGCCAGTTTTGGAGGAAGGCCGCCGAGGCCTAAAGCCTTAGATGGCGAATGCCGGGGAGAACCTTAGCGAAAGACTGCAGCTTAAGCCGCCGCCATTTACCCGCGATCAGTCGGCCCGGGGGCAAAACCTTCCCGTTTCGATGCGTCATTTATGGTAGCCGAGTTTGGCAGAAATTCTGCCGGCAATTTCCGTGACTACTTCTTCAAGTTCACTTTTAATATAGTGAGAAGTAATCCGGTTGCTGGGACCGGAAACGCCGATACTGGCTACAGCTTTTCCTTCATAGTTAAATACCGGGGCGGCGATGCAGCGCACAAATTCTTCCATTTCCCCCCAGTCAAGGGCAAAACCATCTCTTTTCACTCTTTCCAATTCTTTGCGTAAAGCTTCAGGAGTAAGAATCGTCTCATTGGTAAATTTTTTAAAAGTAATTTCCGATAAAACCTGCTCTAACCGTTCTTCGGGCAGAAAGGCCAGCTGTGCTTTTCCGGAAGCGGTGCAGTGGACGGGCCCCCTGTTTCCTACCCTGGCAAACATTTTTACAATAATATAGTTTTGGGACTCTACCTGGTCAATATAAACTATCTCCGTATCGTCAAGCACAGCCAGGTTGGCCGTTTCGTTGCAGCGCTCGACCAGCTCTTCCAGGTACGGCCGGGCCAGGGTCCGAATATCAGAAAAAGAATAAACCGCGTTGGCTATTTCCAATACCTTAAAACCAACCTGGTATTTACTGCTCTCCGCATCTTGATCCACATAGCCCCGGTATAAAAGAGTCGTCAGCAAACGGTGGACCGTACTCACTTTCAAGCCTACCTTTTCAGCCAATTCTGTCACTGTGACCGGCTCCCCGGTTTTAGCCATCACTTCGAGGATGGTCAGGGCCCGCTCAAGCGATTGAACATATTTTCCTTCCCTGGTAACAGTGCCTTCTTCTTTCATCCCGGCTTTTTACCCCCAAATTAGTTATTGCTTTTCATTGTCTGAATAAAGCCGCGTCATAATATCACGACGGGAAACTATGCCAACCAGGTCGCTGTTTTCATCGACAACCGGCAACCTGCTGATATTATTTTCAACCATCAGGGTGGCCGCACTTTCCAGGGAATCATCGGGATTAACCGTAATCACGTTTTTACTCATTAAATGTCCCGCGTCCAGGGCCATAGCCCTCTGCAGCTCATCGACAAACTTCTTGGGGCTGCCCAGGTAGATCAACCCGCCAAGAATTTCTAAATAACCGGGAGCTTTAATCCTTGATGCCCTTCTGATCAGGTCTCCTTCGGTAACTATCCCGGCCAGGTTGTTATCGGAATCAAGAACCGGCAATCCGCTGATATCATTTTCTTGCAGCAGCCTGGCACACTTTTCCACGGAATCTTCGGTGGAAACCGTAATCAAATCTGTACTCATTACCTCTTTAACCAGCACTTACTTTCCCTCCCTATTTTATCCCTGCCCGCGGAGTTTGTTCTCCTGGACAAATCCGGCAATAGCCTGGATATATTTCTCTGAATCGACAAACATTATATCGTTATGGTCGGCACGGGGAATTGCAACAAATTCTTTTTGTTCAGATCCCAGGGTTTCAAATAGATCCCGGCCCTGGGAAATCGGAACCAGTCGGTCATTTTCACCGTGGATAACCAGGGCCGGTATTTGAACCCCGGAAGCAAGGCGCCGCTTTTCATTTTCCAGATCGGAAAGATCTCCCGGAGAAGGAAGCCCAAGATGGTAAATTAAACCGGTAACACTGATAAAACCGCTCTCCACGATCATCCCTTTTAACAGGCCGACTTTACTCGCCGCTAATTCGAGGGCAGAAATGCTCCCCAGGGAGCGTCCCATCACGAACCAATCCCGGCTGTCATTCCCATCCGACACATTATCATAAACATAATCAAAAATGGTCCCTGCGTCTTTAACCAGGCTTGAAAACGTGGGGTTGCCGCCGCTTGCCCCGTAGCCGCGGTAATCGGCAACCAGTAAATTTAAACCCCTTTCGGTATAAAGCGGGGCAATGCCATCGTAATCGCTGACCACTTCCCCGTTGCCATGGAAGTATAAAATCCAGGGGTAATTTTGGTTGGCCTGATAAGCGCGGCATACTATATTTATTTCCTCTTCAACGGGAATTTTTAAATCAAAAGCGTTGCCAGGCGGTTTGCTGTGGTGCCGGCGCGGATAAAAAAGGAACTTTAACAAAGAAGAATTATCGATTGTTGAATAAAGTCCGGACATAATAATCCCCTTTCCCCGGTTAAATATCTTTTTCGATCATTTTTTTGTTTTGCTCAAACAGCAGCTGCCCTTCTTTAAGGATTTCCGAGACTTCCTGTTCATACTCTTCAACTTTCTCCCGGTCTTTGATCGACCCCAAATTGATCCTGACATTGTAACAGGCCCCGGTTATTCCTGAGATAGCCTGCAGGTTGGCTACACCCAGGTCGGTAACAGCCATGGGGTTTCCCCTGCCGGCTACCTCGTTAACCAGGGACAGAACCCGCAGGCTGCCGCGGGCTGTTTGCATGGGAACATCCGCAGCGTTTATCATCGCTTCCTGGATAGCTTCCCTGCGCTTTTTTTTCTCTTCTTCGCTGCCCTTGGGCAAACGGAAAGCTTCCATTACCCGGTTAAATGCTACCGTATCCTCATCTAAAGCTTCCAGGAGCTTGACCATTAAATAGCGTGCTTCCTCTCCATTTTTTCTCAAGGAATCAACAACGTCACCCAGCTTCTCCCGGTCCTGGCTTAAATTGCAATACATTGAAAGCAGGCCCGCCGCCTGTGCTCCGGCCAGGGCCGCCACACTGCCGCCCCCTGGAGCCGGGGAATTTGAAGCCACTTCGCGAACAAAAACTTCTAGAGAAAGATCTTTAAGCATTTATCTTCACCCCAAATTAATCTTTTAAATATTTATTATTATAACAATGAATCTTAGATTATGCCAGTTGATCCCGGCCATAATAATTGCCGGCAGATATTTCTTTAATTGCCTGTTCTACTTTAGGGTCTAAAGGCTGCACTTCATGCCACTGCAGTATTTCCTTTAACAGGGCATTGGCATATTCACCGCAGCTCTTGCTACCTGATGCCTGCCAGTTATCGTAGTTGTTACGGTTAAACAACCTGGTAAAATGCATCTGGCTGCGAAAGTGCTCCATGGTATGCTCTTCGGTGAGGAACTGCCCCCCCGGGCCAACCCTTTCAATAACATCAAGCGCCATGGTGGTAGGGTTCAATTCCAAACCTTTAAGCAAATACTTAATTTTTCCAACTCCTTCATCGCATAAAATCAGGTATTCCAGGCTGCCGGTCATTCCCGCTCCCATGTAGCCAAGGTCGTGAATCAGGTTGCCGCCGCTCAAACCGGTAAACAGCAAATTGATCCCGGCTTCCATAGCCGCCTGCTGATCGAAGGTTTGCGCATCTGTGCACCCGGCAAGTGTAAAGGAAGGCAGGTCGTAATAATGGGAGAGCTGAACCAGCGATACTGACCCCAGGCTTCCCTGTGGGTCCCCATAAGAACAAACAGTGGTGATCATGTTAAGCGGCGGTGTGCCTCCGCCATAAATAAACGGTGCGCCTTCGGCCGTCAACTGGTGAACAACCAGCCCCGACAAAATTTCCGCGTTGGCCAGCAGCAGGGAACCAACGGTGGTTACAGGACCGGTCGCCCCACACATTACCGCCGGTGCATAAACAACCGGAATTCTTTCTTCGGCAGATACAATTAATTTTTCCAGGGCATTTTCAGTATGAAACAGGGGTGAACTGGGCTGGCAATAATGGATAATGTACGGTTTTTCAATCAAATTTTTCCTGCTTCCCACAGCCAGGGAAGCCATATCGACGATCTCGGAAAACCCCCGGCAATCATGGCTGTCAAAAATGATCGGTTTGGTGCTGTTTAAAGTCATCGCTTCAAAATGATGGCGATCAATTCTCGATTCAGGCACATCCGAGGCCTTGGCCATAGCCATTACAAAATCAAGGTGTTCTAAGGCATCGGTAACAACCGCAGCATTGATCGTATCCTGCTTCACGGAAAGTCGCCTTTCACCGGTATCAACATCAATTGTGTAGGGCATGTCAGAGCCGGTGCCGTAATAGATATTTTCTTTTTCAAGATTCATGGCCGGGTTGCCGCTGCGGTCGAATACCTTTACCCGCCCGGGAGCTGTATCTAAAGCCTGCCGGATCATTTGTCCGGGTATTTTTACCAGGTCACCGTTAACCCTGGCCCCTGCTCTTTTTAAAAGCTCCACTGCGGCGGGAGAACATACCTTAACCCCGACCCGATCAAGAATATCAAGGGTAGCTTGATGCAGATCCCCCAGTTGATCGTCGGTTAAGTTTGCCAGACCCATTCGTTTAACAAATTCATTGTTGTTACTCAAATCTTGATCCTCCCTGCCCTTTCTTCATGATTTTTGCTTCTGTTCAGCCGTTCAGCAACCTGTTTTATCATTTTTCGTTCAGGACTTCCCGGTCCCGTTTCAATGAAATTTCGCTGATCTGCCGCCTGATTTCTTCAGGCAGCGAAACCGGCCTGTGCCGGTTTAAAATTTCTTTTACCTTCCTGTTGGCCAGTTCTCCAAAAGTCAGCCCTCCGTCGGCCAGCCAGGTGTCGTAATTTTTTCGATTTAAAATTTGAGGAAAATAAAGTTCATCGCGGAAGTGTTTCATGGTATGGGGCTCAGATAGAAAATGCCCGGCCGGTCCGACCTTGTCAATCAAATCCAGGGCCAGGTGCTCGTCAGACACATCTACACCGCGCAGCAAGTTTTTCACCGCCCCCACTGCTTCGTTGCACAGCAGCAGGTGTTCCAGGCAGGAAGTCATTCCCACCCCCATATAGCCGAGGTTGTGAATCAGGTTCCCCCCGGCCAGGCCGGCAATCAAGAGATTGAATCCTGCTTCCATCCCCGCCTGTTGATCAAAACTGTGGGCATCGGTGCAACCGGCGGTTGTAAAAGATGGCAGGCTGTAGTACCGGGACATTTTAACCAGCGCAATACAGCCCCTGTCTCTTTCCGGGGCGCCGTAAGAACAGATCGAGGTTGCCATATGCATGGGGGGAATCCCTCCACCGTACACAAATGGGGCCCCTTCAGATTTTAACTGGTGGATAACCAGGCCGGAGAGAATTTCGGCATTGGCCACTACCAGGGCTCCGCTCATGGTTACCGGNGCTGTCGCCCCAAGCATTGGTGTGGTAGCGTAAATCAAAGGAATTCCTTCAGCAGCACAGGTTAACAGTTTTTCCAATGAATCCCGTGAATGCATCAACGGTGAGCTGGGCTCGGCATAAAGGGCCAGGCTTGGACCTTCCGCTAACTTTTCTTTTCCGCCCGCCGCCAAAGCGGCCATCTCAACTATATGTTCCAGCCCCCGGCGCTTGTAGGCGGTAAAGAGAATCGGCTTGGTAGTGCTGGTAAGCATAGCCTCAAACTGGTGTACGTCTGAGGAATCAACAGGCACGTCGGTGGCAACGCCCAAAGACATGGCAAAGTCGGTGTAATCAAGGGCATCCACCAGGAGGGCGGCATTGCGGTTATCCTGTTTTAAAGGCTTTCTGCGTTCACCGGTTTCTAAATCTATTGTAAAATTAACCTCCGAGCCGGTGCCGTAATAAATGCTATTCTTTTCCATAGTCAGGGCCCTTTTCCCGTCGCGCCCGGAAAGAGATACCACCGGAGGTGCTGAATTCAGGGCTTTATTAACCAGGTGCGGCGGTATCTTAACCAGGTCTCCCTCTATCCTGGCCCCGGCTCCATCCAAAAGCTGAAGAGCCTCTTTTTCATGCACCTTAACCCCGGTCCGCTCAAGGACAGTCAGGGTCCCGTGGTGGATCCTCTGTAGCTGTTCTTCCGTCATCAGGTTTAACCCGAGAGTGCTTTGTGCCAGTCTGTTTACCTGCATCGATCAAACTCCTTCTAATTCTGAAATTTATATTATTTATAGGACCAGTTCGTTGTTGAGCTTTTTTGATGCCGCAAGAATCGCTTCTTCGATCTGCTTATAACCGGTACAGCGGCACAAATTGCCCGATATAGCCGTTCGGACTTGATCTTTAGACGGCTGCCGGTTTTCTTTTAACAGGGCATATGCTGAAATTACCATGCCCGGGGTACAAAACCCACATTGGACCGCCCCTTTTTCCACGAAGGCTTCCTGGAGAGGATGGACTGCAAGCCCCTTCTCTCTTGCTTTCAGGGTTAGCCCTTCAATAGTCAGAACCTGTTTCCCCTCCACCTTCCCTGCAGGAACCAGGCAGCTATTTACCGCCCGGCCTTCCATGAGCACCGTGCAGGCACCGCATTCACCCTGCCCNCAACCTTCCTTGGTGCCGGTTAGGCCAAGCCGTTCCCGCAAAACATACAGCAAACTTTCGGCAGGATCGGCAAATACTTCGACCTTTTCTCCGTTGATATTAAATACAATCAATTGCTTTTTCATTTTTTATCTCCTCCCGGCTGATTGCCGCTGGCTCTTTCCAGGGCGTTTCTTAAAACCCTGCCGGCAAGCACTCCCACAAGGTAACGCCGGTACTGTGCAGAACAGCGCAGCAAACTGCCGCGTACTTCCACTTCTTCTACAGCCGTTTTTTCAACTTCCCTCCAGGGCACTTCCCGCAAGGTACAACCAGGCAGCAGTTTTTCAGTTTTTTCTAACCTGGTCGGATAAGGTTTTACCGGGGCTGCTACCAGGCGCACTTCTTCAATACAGTTACCCTTCAGGCGTACCCGGGCGGCGGCATTAACAAGCGGCAATGAGAGCGATTCACGGGGAGCAAACCTCAGAAAAGCGGAGCCCTCTCCGCTGCGGCAGGAGTTAATCAGCAGCCCGGTAAGAATTTCATAACTGCTGTTAACCAGGGAGCAGTTGTAGTCTAAGTAAAGCTCGTCCACTGCTTTTTGCCTGCTGCAGCCTTCCAGGTCGACCAGCACCGCTTCAGCTCCCAGGCCCACCAGGGCTACCGCAGCATCGGCAGCCGGTGCGGCGTTTATTACATTGCCTCCGAGGGTGCCGATATTTCTCACCTGGGGTGAACCGATGCTGGAGCAGGCTTCGGCCAGGGCTGCTGCCTTTTTTTTGATCAGACCTGATAAAGAAGCTTCAGTATGAGTTAAGGATGCTCCCAACCGGAGCAGGCCGTTTTTTTCTTCAACCCCGGTCAATTCAGGAATCCCTGAAATATCGACCAGGGATCCGGGGTAATCCTGCAGGAATAAGTCTGTGGCGCCGGCAATCGCCCTTGCCTCACCTCTATATTCCCGCAGCAGGGTGAGGGCATCTTCTAAATGATTAGCAATCCTGTAAGGCATCATCGCCCTCCTTCCCGCTAATTGCCCGGTAGATTTTTTCAGCGGTAATCGGCAGCTCCGTAACCGGAGCTCCCACTGCGTCGGCCACGGCGTTGGCAATGGCTCCAAGGACGGGAACCATCACTATTTCTCCAAGTCCTTTCGCACCGAATGGCCCCTCCGGGTCTTCTCTTTCTATAAAATGGCAATCAATCACCGGGCTGTCGAGTACCGTGGGAATCCTGTAATCAGCCAGGGTGGAATTTAACACCCTTCCATTTTCGAAAAGATATCCTTCAAAGCAGCTCATTCCCAACCCCTGGGTCACTCCACCGTAAACCTGACCCCTGGCGGTAAGGTGGTTGACAATCCTTCCAGAATCATGGACCGCCATAATCCGGTGGATGGTTAATTTCCCGGTGGCTCTATCCACTGACACTTCCGCGGCGTGAGCTGCAAAGGAGTAGGTTACAGAAATATTACCGTAACTGGTTTCGTCATAATCGCTGGGCGGGGGCACAAACTTCCCTTCTCCGACCAGGGTCAGACCGCTGGTTTCGTGGTGATAGGAGCGAGCCACTTCTTTAAAATCGAGGTTTTTCCCGGAAACACTTTTCAGTTTGCCGCCTGCCATTTCAACATTTCCGCCGCAAATTTGCGAAGCTTTATTTAAAATCTCTTTTTTCAAATCTTCCGCAGCAAGCTGCACGGCCCGTCCGCCGACGGTAGTCTGGCGCATGGCTAAAGCACCCTGGGAATAAGGGGTAGTCAGGGTTTCCCGGGAATGGAGGTTGATTTTTCCGGGGTCCAGTCCAAGCACCGCGCTCGCAATCCTGGCAAAAGCGGCATGGGCACCCTGCCCGTAATCCTGTTCACCGGTATAGACGGTAACGCGCCCGTCCAGCTCCAAAACAGCCCTGGCGGCAGCGCCGCGAAAATCCTTGTTGGCCACCAGGCTGCCGTTGGCATGGATACCGGCGCTGATCCCATAACCACAGCCTTCTTTTCGCCGGTGCCAACCGATCTCCGAGGCCGCTTTTTGCAGGCACTCTTCCAGGGCGCAGCTTTTTACCTGCAGTCCGTGCACGGTAACATCGCCCGCCCTGGTACAGTTTCTCAGGCGGAGGGTAAGCGGATCCATACCCAGCTTTCCGGCAGCCCGGTCCATTAAAGATTCACAGGCAAAGTTGGCTGCCTGGTTGCCGTAAGCCCGGTACTGTCCGGTGGGGACCTTGTTGGTATAAGCGAGACGGGCCCTGGTCCTGATCCCCGGAATGCGGTAAAGTGAGTCGTTCCGCTCCGAAAGGGTCTTGGAAACCCAGGGCGCCTGGGCGCTGTAGGCCCCGTTATCGGTTACAATTTCCGCTTCCCTGGCCAGGATCTTGCCTTCCCGGTTAAAAGCCATTTTCATTTTTATTGTTGCGCCAATCATCGGGCGGCCGACGGAAAATTCTTCTTCACGGGTCAGCTGCATTTTAACCGGCAGGCCGGTGTGGATTGAAAGCAGGGAAGAAAGCAGGTAAATTTTCAGGTTGCCGTAAACCCTGCCTCCAAATCCGCCGCCCATTACCGGACCGTTAATTCTAACCAGGGAAGAAGAAAGTTCAAGAACTTCGGCAATAATATCACGGACCACATCCGGTGACTGCAGGGCGGTATAGAGGTTCAGCCTGCCACCCGGTTCGCTAACAGCTACACAGGCAATCGGCTCCAGGTAGGTGGGGTGAACCGGTGGAATTGAAAATGAATCTTCAACAATTACACCTGCTTCCTGAAAAGCCCTGTCGGGATCGCCCCTGACCAGGTCCCGTTCCCAGGCAATATTGCCCGGAAAATCCCGGTGCAGCTGCGGAGCGTCTTCGGAAAGCGCAGCTTCCGGATCAAAAACCGCCGGCAGGGGTTCATATTCCACTTCAATCAGGTTTATAGCCTGTTCGGCTGTTTCTTGATCAACTGCGCAAACGCAGGCCACCTCATCACCGATATAACGAACCACCTCTTCTGCCAGGGGCAGTTCGTCTTTTACCACGATCCCGTAAGGTTTACAGTTAATATCCTTTGCCGTGAGCACCGCCCGCACCCCGGGCAGCGAACTTGCTTTCCCGGTATTAATTTTTTTAATACGGGCATGCGGATGAGGACTGCGCAAGATTTTTCCATAAAGCATGCCGGGGAAACTTAAATCGATCCCGTAAACAGCCTTACCGGTAACCTTGGTCCACACTTCGGGATCCTGGTAGTTTTGTTCCCCGGTAAAAACATCTTTTCCGTTTATTTTTTGATTGTCCTTAACTGCCATATAGATTAATCACTCCGCTATCACAATTCAGCTTGCCTTTTTAGACCGGTTAAAGATCGGCGGCACCGATCATGGCCTGCACATTTTCCATCCCGGCATCCATGGGCAGATCACACCCGGAACTGAGAATAAAAGGTGCTTTAGAAGCTGTCTTCACTATTAATTCTCTACAATAGCTTTCTACTTCAACAGGAGATCCCCGGGAAAGCAAAGTAGCGGGGACATCTCCCATCAAGATAAACCGGTCTTTAAATTTTTCAGCCGCCGCGCCGAGATCTGTCGAACCATCGGTATGGATGATCATGCCGGGCGGAAAATTTGTCAGGTAGGGCAGGTTTTTTGACCAGTCGCAGTCCAGGTGAAGCATTACCCCCAGTCCCGACTGCGAAAAACTGGCAACCATTTCTTCCAGGAAAGGAAGGGCAAAGATTTCAAAATGCCCCGGTGACAGCAGGCTTCCCGAAGAGCGGTGGGCGGTAATTACCACCCCGGGAATTCCACTTAGCTCAGCAGCTTCCACCGTATTCTCAATAAAGTCAGGCAGCATCGCTTTTAAAGCAGCAAGCACTTTTTGCGGACGGATAAAAATATCTTCAAAAAAATTAAACATGGTCCTGCCGGCAGTAAGCACTTCAAAGGGCGCGGTGACCGCCGCCCCGCAGGTCAAAAGGACTCCCGCCTGCTGCCAGGCCTGAAGGTCCTTGTACCCCTCCTCTTTCATCTGCTCCAATCTTTTTTCAAGCTCTGCCGTATTTAAGCCGGTGAACCGGGGCAGCAACCGCTTCAAAAATTTATTCCAGCCATGCTCGGCAATGTAATCGTAGTCTTCGACATAAATAGTCGCTTCACTTTCTTCAAACTGCCACATCGAATGTTCCGGCAAATCAATGCCGGGCAAGCGGATCCGGTTTGGGAAACCACCGGCCGCGTAAGACAGGGGCCCCGGCAGCCGCCCGATCACGAAAGCATCCGCCCCGGTTTCTAAAAAAGTTTTGATCACCGCTTCACGCTTAAGAAGCGGATCCTCAATGAATTTCTGCGGCGGCACCCCCTGCCTAACCGCGGCAAAAAAATCAAAGTAGAGCACCACGGGGTATCTTCGTTTCCTTACCTGTTGCACAGACCACTCCATGGTAGTTTGAGATTTTAAGCCGGACCTATTATGCATAAACCCACATTCCTTTTTTGTCGCTTTTTTATATTCTTGCTTTACAAAGTAAACTGACTCCCTGTTTATAACAAACCGTTGATTTTTTCGACAACCTGATCAGGAAGCGGTTCTTCCGGCGCTTCTTCAAGCAAACTCTGCGCTTTCTCACGGGCCAAATCAAAACAGCCTTTTTTGCCCAGTTTCTCCCAGGTATCCCACATCATCCGGTTAAATACGGTCGGAGACCAGATTTCTGTACGGAAGTGATTCATGGTATGTTCGGTAGCAAGGTAATGNCCTCCGGGGCCTGTTTCAACAATGGTTTCTACTCCAAGGGTANCCCGGCTTATTTTGGTTCCTGCACCGACATAACGGGCAGCACTGATAAAATCATCACAGAGTACCAAAAAGGGCAGTGAACCGGTTTTACCGCTGTCAAGGTAGCCNACATCATGCACTAAATTNGCCCCGGACAACTGGTTCAACAACAGGCCGATTGCCGATTCCATCCCGGCCTGGGCGTCAGGTTCGGGGGAGTTGGAACAGCCGGCTTCGGTAAAGTTCGGCAGGCGGTAATAACGGGCCAGTTCGGTCATCGCAGCATAATTCATTGAAGCATCTGGAGAGCCGTATAAAGTAGCCGTAGTTTTCATCTCCATCGGGGTGGCTCCCCCGCCGATAATAATCGGGCTTCCTTTCTTTTTCAGCTGGGCAATAACCAGACCGGAAATACTTTCCGCATTCATTTGCACTATCGTGCCGGCCTTAGTTACCGGGCAGGTCCCACCGGCCACCACGCCGGGAGTATAAATTACCGGCACCCCGTATTCAATACAGGCAAACATCTTGGACAGCCCTTCGTAGGTATGGATTAACGGGGAAATCGGCTCATCGTAAAGAATAATGAACGGATGGCTGCGCAGCTGCTCCATGGATCCGGCAGCCCTGCCGGCCATCTCAAATATCACCCTGACATTTTCATCGTTAAAAGAGGTAAAAATGATCGGTTTATTACAATTTAAAACCTGGGCGGCAAACTGGTGCAAATCTCCTTTACCTGCCGTAATATCACCGGGGATAGCATAACTCATTGAAAAATCGAAGTTGGGCAGCTTATCAATTAACCTGGCCGTATTGATAATATCCTGCTTTACCGAACTTCTTCTTTTACCGCTTTCAAGATCTAAATGAAAGGGGAGATCCGATCCGGTTCCGTAATAAGTGTGGTTGCTTTCAAGTTTCATTGCCGGTTTGCCGGAACGATCAAAAATATTTACCTGAGAAGGCGCACTCCTGATCGCTTCTTCCACCAGCCAGCCCGGTATCCTGGCAACCCGGTCTTCGATCAAGCAACCTGCATCTTTTAGTAGCTGCAGCGCTTCATCATGATCAACCCGCACCCCTGCCCTTTCCAAAACCTCAATGGTGGCGCTGTGAATTTCCTCCAGCTGGCTTTCGCTAAACCACTTTAACTGCGGTGATAGCTGCTCGCTGTAATTGGAACGATATCCTGCTATTTTAAACACCTCCGTNTATTAATCAAAAGCTTACCGGTTCGACAAGCCATAATTCTAAAATGTAATTGGTCATAATTAAGGGCTTAATGTTTCTGGAAAGGTCAATCAAATCTCTGCCGTAAAAAGCAGGTTTCTTTGCCTTACCGGGTTTTGTTTTCGAAAGTTACAGCTACCGGGCAGCCAAATCGTTAAAGGTGGTTGAGCCCCAGGCCAATAGTTTCATGCTCGTACCCTTTTACCGGAGCGCCGATAGTCCCGTAAAGAACCACGGCCAGCCATTCTCCGTCTTCACGGCTTTCAACATTACGCGGGCCTTTTACCACGGTAAAAATAAGGCCCACTGTGCGCAGCATATCGCCAAGACCCAGCTGTCCGCGGCAAATACCGACAAATGCATCAAGAATGGCATGGTAAAGAGCATGATTATCCCGGTAGCGATCACCGCATATCAGGCCTTCACGTTGAGCGGCAGTTTCCACGGCAGCAAATATTTTTTCAGTATTCATAGACCCGACTTTTCCCTTGATCAGTTTAAACCCTTCTTCTTCGGCCGAAACCTTGATTTGCTTTTCAAGATCACCATCGGCGAGGGCATACATGATCGCTTTTTTCCCAATAGATTCCATTTGTTATGTCCGCCTTTTTTACTTAATTACCTGTGAATGCTCAGCCCGTTTCACATTAAAACCGGCAAGCCTGGCATTGGCTAAACCGGCACATTAATCTTTAAGTTCCGGACATATTATATTACTTTTACCTCATTTACTCAAATCGACCATCCGGTTCACATTTTCAACCAGCCGGCCGCTGGCCACTATTTCACAGGCACCTTCAATCATAGGGTGGAGAAGCCGATCTTTATTCATAAATTCCACTTCGCCGCGCAGCAGCTTATAGGCGGCTGCCGTCCCTTTCCCCAGGAGATCAGAACCCCTGAAATCAATGGCCTGGGCGGCAACCAGGTACTCAATCCCGATCACCCGGACGGCGTTATCCACCACCTTCCTGGCCTGGCGGGCTGCGGTAGTCCCCATGCTGACATGATCTTCCTGGTTGGCCGATGAAGGAATTGAATCTACACTGGCCGGGTGGCAAAGTCCCTTGTTCTCGCTGACCAGCGAAGCCGCCGTGTACTGTGCGATCATCATTCCTGAATTTAAGCCGCCCTCACTGGTTAAAAATGGAGGCAGCCCGCTTAAAGATGGATTAACCAGGCGTTCGATGCGACGCTCGGCTATACTTCCCAGCTCGGCAACAGCAATCGCCAGGAAGTCCATGGCCTGGGCTACCGGCTGCCCGTGAAAATTGCCGCCTGATAAAACCCGGCCTTGATCCGGAAATAGCATGGGATTATCGTTTACCGAGTTTATTTCAACATCGAGAATGCCGCGCACATACTGCAGTGCATCGTATGCAGCCCCGTGGACCTGGGGAATACAGCGCAGGCTGTAAGCATCCTGGACCTTGTGGGTGTCGCTGCCCACCAGGCTGCTGCCTTCAAGGAGCCGGCGTATAACCCCGGCCGCATAACCGTGTCCACCATAAGGTCTTACCCCGGCAATCAAGCTATCGAATGCATCGGGGACGGCAAGCTGCGCCTCAAGGGTTAAAGCAGAAGTAATCATCGAAGCTTTCAAAAGATTATTCGCATCAAAAAAGGCCAGGGACCCGATTGCGGTCATAATTTGGGTGCCGTTAATTAAAGCCAGCCCTTCTTTTTCCAGGAGGGTAAGCGGCTTAAGCCCGGCTGCAGCGAGAGCTTCTTTGCCGGACATTCTTTCCCCGTTATAGTAAGCTTCTCCCTGCCCGGTGACAACCAGGGCCAGATGAGACAGTGGAGCCAAATCACCGCTTGCTCCCAGGGAACCCTGTTCCGGAATCACCGGGGTAACCTGCCGGTTAAGCATTTCAGCAAGCAGCAACACCAGTTCCGGACGCACCCCGGAATAGCCCCTGGCCAAAGCATTTAGGCGCAGCAGCAGGGCGGCCCGCACTACATCCTCAGAAAGCGGATCACCCACCGCCGCGGCATGGCTGGCGATTAAATTTTTCTGCAGCTCGATTGCATCATCCCGGGAAATTTTAACTTCACTGAACCGTCCAAAACCAGTGGTAATACCATAAACTACGGCCTCTTTAGCCACCAGTTCTTCGAGCATATCCCTGGAACGCTTGATCCTCTCTACGGCCTGAGGATCAACGTTAACCGGCTCATAATTTCTGGCTACCCGGACTACTCCTTCTACACTCAACCGCTCGCCGTTTATAGTGAGAGACTTTTTATCTTCATAACCGGGTTTGACTGAACTCATAAAAGCTTGATCCCTCCCTGGCAAGTAAAACCAATATTACTTGCACATTGATTTCCGGCTGTTTATTAAATTGCCGGTTTTTATCTAAAGCATTAAAGCCGGCTGTCCAATCACAACAAAAAAAGAACACGCGGGATCTGTTCCCGGTGCTCCCTCATATCTAATGCCTATGAGCAGCAGGACTGCCTATTAACTGCTTATTGTTAGCTTAATTAACTGCTTTGCTTATATTCATTCTAACCCCGGACAAGGCGCCTGTCAATCCTTCGCGCTCTTAACTCTGCACCAAAACTACTTGACTTAAGGAAATATAATCTATATCATTATAAACAAGTTTCAAATAAAGTTTCAATTATGTCTATGCTTAGTCGCATTATTAATTATATTAAACCGCTGGGAGGATTAATTTAGTGGAGCTTTTTGGCGGCAGTACCGGCTGGTTTGCAGGCTTTTACGATGAATACCTTGGCTTTGTCAGCTTCATAATCCGCCGCTGGGACCAGGTGATCGAATATACTTTTAATCACTTTTCCCTGGTTTTGACAGTAATGTTCTTTTCCCTGGTTTTATGGATTTCAGTCGGCCTTTTGATCAGCCGCTATGAAAAGCTGGCCAACACCGCTTTCGGGATCGGCAACATCCTTTTCGTAATCCCCAGCATCTCCCTATTCGGCATTTTTATTACCATACCAATGCTGGGCCTGGGCAGAACTTCAGCAGCCCTGGCCCTTATTTTGTACGCCATGATGCCCATGGTCCGCAATGTCTACCGGGGGATAAAGTCGGTGGAATGGCCGATTATCGAGGCCGGCCGGGGAATGGGCATGTCGCCGCTGCAAATTCTTTTTCAGATTCAAATCCCCATGGCCTGGCCGGTGATTTTTGCCGGGATCAGGGTAACCGTGGTTATGATAACCGGGATTGCTACCGTGGCCACCTATATCGGTGAAAGGAACCTGGGTCGTTTTATCCACCACGGGATCGCCCGGGAAAGCGCGGATATGATTATCGCCGGGGCGGTGCTTGTATCAATTATCGCAGTGCTTTTAGATTTTATCCTGGGTAAAATCGAGTTTAAAATTACTTCTCCCGGGTTAAGAAGGGAACAGGACCAGAATTAGTTAAGGAGGCTCAGAAACCTTGATCAAATTGGATAAAGTGGACAAGGTTTTCCCGGGAACAACCGTTCCTGCAGTAGACCAGGTCAGCTTCCAGGTGGACGAAGGAAATATCTGTGTTTTTGTCGGTCCCTCCGGCTGTGGAAAAACTACCATTTTACGCATGATCAACCGCCTGGTGGAACCCACCGGTGGAGATATTTATATCAAGGGCCAAAAAGTAAGTGACAAAGGGGTTAACCCCGATTACCTGCGCCGGGAGATCGGTTATGTAATCCAGCAGATTGGCCTGATGCCCCACAGGACTATCGAGCAGAACGTAGCCTTAGTCCCCCGCCTTTTAAAGTGGCCGGAAGATAAAATCAAACCCCGGGTAAAACATCTTTTGGAAATGGTCGGTCTTGAACCTGATGAAGTGGCCCAAAAATACCCACACCAGTTAAGCGGGGGAATGATGCAGCGGGTAGGGGTAGCCAGGGCGCTGGCCGCAGACCCGCCAATCATGCTCATGGATGAGCCCTTTGGAGCTGTAGACCCCATCGTCAGGGGCAGACTGCAGGACGAATTCCTTCGCCTGCAAAAAGAAATGAAAAAAACGATCTGCTTTGTTACCCACGATATTAATGAAGCCATCAAGATGGGTGATCATATCGTGATCATGAACAAAGGCAGGCTGGTCCAGCACGGCACCCCCATGGAGATACTTTCCAACCCGGCCGACGAATTTGTAAAAGACCTGATTGGATCAGACCGGGAAATCAAGCTGCTCGAGCTGACCAGGTCTGAAGAAATTGTAGAGCATACCGATGAAATCCCTGAAGTGGTCAACAAAAAAGATTGCTTCATCCAGGCCATCGACCCGGTCCAACGAGCCCTGGAAACCATGATGAAGAAAGACTCCGACCTTGTCGGGGTCCGGGACGGGGAAAGCTTTATCGGGACCATCAGCTGGGAGGATATTAAGAAACACATTAACAGGATTAGTGGTGATCAAGCCTAATGGAATTTGAAATGGAAAGATTCATATCTGCCCTGTTTGATCGCTCTCCGCCGCATGCCGTGGAGCATCTTCAGCTGGTCTTAATTCCCCTGACCATTGCTTTTATTATTGCTTTTCCCACCGCAGTCCTGTTAACCCGCAGGCGCTTTATCAAGTACACGGACCGGGTAATGACCTTTTTCAACATGGGACAGACTATACCACCGTTGGCGGTAATTGCCATTTTCTTTCCTTTCCTGGGCCTGGGACGGACACCGGCCCTTTTTGCCCTGACTATATATGCCCTGCTTCCCATCGCCCGCAACACCCTGGCCGGTTTGAAGGGAGTGCCCCAGGATGTCAAAGAAGCGGCCAGGGGCATGGGGATGTCTGAATGGGAAATGCTTTTTAAAGTTGAAATTCCTCTCAGCATGCCGGTAGTAATGGCCGGGGTTAAGATATCCGTAGTTTTAACCTCGGGAACAGCCGCCCTGGGAGCCTTAGTCGGAGGCGGCGGCATGGGTGCGGTAATCTTTGCCGGTATTGACTTTTTCCGGGCCGAATTAATTATTGCCGGGACTTTAATTATCGGGGTAATTGCCATAGTTTTAGACAGGCTACTGACCGTGATTGATAATATCCTCACCCCGCCGCACATGAAAACGTGAGACAGCTAATAACTAACAGTTTTAAGAGTAATCAAAGATTATCCGGGAAGGGAGTGGTTACAAAAAAAATAAGGATGCAATAACCTTTCTACTTTTAAATTCAAAGGTAACCAACATTTATCAAGGGGGTAACAAAAATGAAAAACATATTTAAGCTTGCAGTTCTGGTACTGGTACTCGGGCTGCTTTCAGTGTCCGTGCTTGGCTGTGAAGCTGATGAAGAAGTTGTGGATGAAGAAGAACCGGGGACCGTTGTAGTCAGCTCTAAAACATTCCCTGAAGCCCTGACCCAGGGATGGATGACTTACTACCTGCTTGAAGACCGCGGCTATGATGTTGTCAATGAAATCGGCCTCGGCGAGGTAGCGGTAATCCGGCCGGCCCTGGAAGCCGGAGAAATCGACCTTTACTGGGAATACACCGGGACAGCCCTGTTTAACGTGATGGGCTATGAAGGCGACGAGCTGCCCGCCGGTGAGGAAGAGACCTTCCAGACCATCCATGATTACGACCTGGAAGAAAACAATATCAAGTGGCTCGATTATGCGCCGGCAAATAACACCTTTGTACTTTTTGTCGCTGAGGAAACCCAGGCAGAATACGGGTGGGAAACCCTTTCCGATTTAGCCGAATATGCCCGCGGGCAAGACGGTGCTTACGGCAGCATAGCCACTCCTGCAGAGTGGGTTGAAAGAGATGACGGCATGGTTCCTTTCCAGGAGCATTATGACTTCGAATTTGCCGATGTAGTTGAAGTTGAACTGGGCCTTGCCTACCGGGCCGTGGAGCAGGGAGAGGCTTTAATCGGAGTCGGTGATGCCACCGAAGGACGGATTATCAAGTACGATCTTTACATCCTGGAAGACGACCTTGATTTCTTCCCCGCTTACAATGCCGCCCCGACCATCCGCCAGGAAGTATTGGAGGCCAACCCGGAACTGGAAGAATTGTTGAGGGAGATTTCTTCCCGCCTGGATTTAGAAACCCAGACCGAGCTCAACTTAAAAACCGCTATTGACGAAGAAGACCCGGAAGATGTAGCCTGGGATTTCCTCGTCGAAGAAGGGTTAATTGAAGAGTAGCATGCTCGATTAACCTGGATAATCAGCTAAATTATTTTTTAAAGGGCTTCTTAATTACAAAGAAGCCCTTTCTTGTACCAGGGAGACATAGAAAGAGCAACTTTATAAAATTTCACTATTTATCCCGGTAAGAAAGCACACCGGCAAAAGCGACAACAGCAAAGAAGAAACAGACTAAAAAGCCGAACCGGTAAGCATGCAGGGGATAAATACGGGCTCCTTCAACCAAAGTTCCGTCCCAGCCAAAATCGAGCACAAAACCGAAAAGGGGTTGTAAAATAGCCATGCCTAAAAAAACTCCGACATTAACCGCGGCTGTTACCGAACCGGTATAACCGGGCAAACTTACTTCTTTAGCCATCGGGAAACTGAGGACCGTAGAAGCAGCTCCGACTCCGAGGAAAAAACTTAATAGATAGAGCAGCCAGATCGGCAGCATTCCACCGGGCCAGGCCGCAAGCAGCAACCAGAAAAGGGCACAGCATGATACCAGGACCAAAGCCGGAAGTTTCCTGGACCCAAGCCGGTCTGAAAAAAGGCCGGCTAAAGGAGCCGTAACCATATAGCCCAGGTAAGTGATAACCATGATTAAAGAAGCCCGGGCCACCTCCAGGCCGTAAACATGAACCAGGTATGATACTCCCCAGGTCCCGGAAAAAACAATAAAGCCCCCGTAAGTGCCGAAATTAAGTAAAAAAGGAGCCCATAGACGCCGGTTTGAAAGAGCAGCCACAACTTTTCCCAGGGTAAAATCCTGCTCATTCTCTTCCTGTCGGCCGCTTCCCGGTTTACTTACCAGTCCCGGGTCACTTTTTTGGGGTTGATTACGAACATAAATAAAGCAGAGCACTGCTGCAAGAAGAGTAGCCGCACCCATATAAACAAAAGAATTGCGCCAGCCAAAAAGATCAACGGCAAACGCCAGTGGAGTAGAACCAAGCAAAGCCCCGGTGCCGCTGACTAAAAGAGCCAGGCCGGAAACCGTGGCAAACTCGGTACTTTTAAACCAGGAAGCCTGGAATTTCAAAATATTAATTAAAACAACCGAGCCGCCGAGCCCGATTAAAAGCCGCCCCGTAAAAACCAGCGCCGTGTTGGGTGCGATTCCGATACACACAGATCCAGCAGCCATGGCCAGCCCGGTTAAAAGAGCTATTTTTCTCGGTCCCAAACGGTCCACCAGCATACCGCCAGGTATTTGCATTACTACGTACATATAGGTATAAGCTGCCGCCAGGTTGCCCAATCCGGCCCCGGTTAAAGCAAACTCTGCCGTTAATAAGTCGGCCACCACGTTGAATGAAACCCGGTGAAATGAAGTAATTAAATGTAGCGAAACCAAAAAAAGCCACATGATCCAGCGAAGCTGCTGTTCATAATTACCAGGAAAAACCCTGCATCTAATAAGACTATTCATCGCTCTGCCCCCTGGCAATCGTTCCGGATCCGGTAAAACCCTGCTTGCTAAAACCGGTCGCTTGTACAAAAAAGTCATGCTGCTTTTCAGCTGAGTGGCCGCCATTGCCCGCAATGAGCCGGCGCCGGTCAAAAATACAGCGCGGCTGAGCAGACAAAAGTTATTATTAAAATATTGCCCGGCCCGCAATATAAATTCACGGCCGGACAAAGATAATCCTAACATATCAGCGTATTATTAGCAAAGCAAATCGAGCATCGTGTAGAGTAAAACCCGGGTTGTATCGACCATGGTATCTATTTCCACGTACTCATCGGCAGCATGGTAATTAGCCCCGTCAGGTCCGAAAAGCACGGTGGGAATCTTTAGCCTTGAAGCTATATGGTTTGCATCTGACTCTGCCCTGAAGTAAGTAGTCTGCAGTTTCTTATCCAGTATGTATTCACTGCCCTGCTGAAGCGACCGGACCAGGGGGGTGTCTTCATTCACCGTCCATGGCCGATAAAATACTTCCGGGTGAGGCAGGTCTCGCAATTTCACTTCAACTTCACTCTCAAGGTCCAGCTCATCGATGATTTCATTTACTTCCCGCAGAGCTTGTTCAGCATCGCCTTCGACCGTGTGCCTGTAAACTGTAAAGCTGGCTTCTTCCGGAACCAGCAAATATTTATCCCCACCCTGCAGGTTGGTAATGCACATGGTGCCGTCACCCAACAATGGATGAGAACCAGGATCAAGCTTATCAGCAAGGGCGGTAATGACCCGAGCTGCATCTTCTACCGCGTTGATTCCTTTTTCCGGGTTGGCCCCGTGGGCAGATTTGCCTTTAACTTTAACATAATAGACAGCAGTACCCCGGCTGCCGAGAGCAGCACAGGGAAATTTTTCATTACCGGGAGCAAATGGAGCGGTAGGCTCTGGAATAACAGCATAATCGCAATCGCCTACAAGCCCGTCCAGGATTGTATAATGGGTGCCCAGGCCAAATGGCCCCTCCTCGTCACTAACCGCTGTAAATACAATATCACCTGAAAGCTCGACCCCTGCTTCCACCAGAGTTTCCAGTAAAAATACACATGCAACCACACCGGCCTTCATATCCAGGGCGCCCAGCCCATACAAGCGTCCGTCTTTTACAACCCCCTCGTAGGGATCAACGGTCCAGCCATCACAAAGCGGAACCGTATCAACATGGGCATTTAAAAGCATCCTGGGACCTCCTTCCTTGCCCGGAAGGCGGACCACCAGGTTTTCTCCTTTAAAGCCGGTTATATCTTTTTCTTCATAACGATGAATTTGAGTTTGCAGGCGGTTATAGTAGGACAAACGGCCGCGCAGGTAGTCAATAATTTCCGCTTCTTCAAAAAAGGGGCTCTTTATGTTAACTAATTCCTTCAAAAGCTTGACCATATCGTTTCGATCAATTTTTTCCTCTGCCCTACGATATAAATCCCACTTACTATTCAATTCAAATCACCTTCCCATGGTATATCGATTTTATTTTTTACCCGCACTTCCACGCCGTACTAATTCCGCCGCGACATAGGAGGCAACGTGATTTGGCATTGTGCCCGGACCAAACCCGGCATCATAACCAAGCTCCATCGCCAGTTCATGGGTAATCCGTGGGCCGCCGCAGATGAGCAGCACCTTGTCCCGCAACCCCTCGGCTTCTGCGAGCTCCACCAGTTCGGTTAGATTTTCCAGGTGAATGTTTTTTTGGGTGACCACCTGGGAAACAAGCACCGCATCGGCTTTAAGCTCTACCGCTTTAGCCAAAAGGTCGGCATTGGGGACCTGGCTGCCAAGATTGTACGCTTCGATCTCCGGGTATTTTTCTAAACCATATTCCCCGGCGAAACCCTTCATATTAACAATGGCATCGATTCCTACAGTATGTGCGTCGCTCCCGGTACAGGCAGCCACCACTACCACTTTTCGCCCAAGCTTTTCTTTAATCAACTCGTTTACTTCTTCAAAGCTCATCGACTTCTGTTCCCGCTTGGGAATTTTGATCGCAGAATAATCAACACTGTGGGACAGGTGACCATAAACAACAAAGAACGAAAACCCGGCTTTCAAGTCGGCCATCTCGGTAACCGTAGGAGTTTCCAGGCCCATTTTCAAAGCCAGCTGCCGGGCTGCTTCCTTGGCTTCATCCCCGGCCGGAACCGGAAGGCTAAAACTTACCTGGACTGCTCCGTCATTCAATGTATCTCCATAGGCTTTTACCTTGCTTAAATTAACTTCCATTTCAGGAAAGCCTCCCTTCTGTCGGTATCGAACCATTTAAAAACAGTTCAAAAAAGGGATTGTAATAATTTTCTTCTTTACCTGCAACCCCATCTTTTCCTTTGCCGCCTTCTGCCGTTCGCTTGATATCGGCAAAAAATCCTTGTTCTATAGCTGATTCCAGGCCAATTCTTTCTATTTCCTGCAGCATTTCACAGGCTTCACCTAGCAAATGGGCAGCCCTGGCCTGGATCCTGCCATCTTGTTTAATCATTATTTCATCACCGAGGTGCCTGGCATTATTAAAAATATATTGCCCGTTGGCAATGCTTAAATAACGATCGCTGATATAGGGGGTGTGGATTGCTTCGGTTGGCATTCCCAAAAGCTGGATTTCCTGGCCGGTGAGGACAGAGACAAAATTAAACATCCCGTTAACCAGGTAAGTCCTAAATATATCGCCGGTTACATGCTTGGTTGGCGGCATGTATTTCAACGGTGCACTGGGGAACAGTTCCCGGCAAAGCTGGGCCTGAGCAATCTCCATTAACAAACCGTCTTCCATATCCGGGTTGATTTCAAAAGCATGTCCCAGGGCTATCTGCTCCTCGGTAAGCCCTGAACGTAAACCCAACTGCTCGTTGATAAACTGTGAAGCAATAACTGTATGTCCCTTTTCGTAAGCATCGGTAGTAGTCAGGTAATTATCTTCACCGGTATTGATCACAATACCTGCATAAGCATTAATCATCCGGGAAAAGTGCTGATCGATAAAAGTACGCTTCATATTTATATCCCGGAATAAAATCCCGTATAAAGCGTCATTTAACATCATATCAAGGCGCTCTACCGCACCCATTACCGATATTTCCGGCATACAAAGCCCGGATGCATAGTTTACCAGCTGGATGTAACGCCCGGTTTTTTCACCGGCCTCATCTAAAGCTTCCCGGACAATCCGAAAGTTTTCCTGGGTGGCATAGGTCCCGCCAAAACCTTCAGTAGTCGGCCCGTAAGGCACATAATCAAGCAAACTCTGGCCGGTGTGCCTGATTACCGCAACAATATCGGCTCCCTGCAAAGCAGCAGCTTTGGCCTGGATGGCATCTTCGTATACACTTCCGGTAGCCACAATTACATACAACAGCGGTTTATTGGGCCTGGCTGCTTCCTGCATCATTTGTTCTCTTTTTCCCCGGGTTGCCCTGATTTCCGCTGCAGCTTCAAGGGCAAGTTTATCGGCAACTTCCTGCATTTTTTCTTCGGGAGCTTCAGGGATATCAGTAACTTTAAGTTTGTCCTCTTTCAAGGCTTCCGCAATTTCCTGTGGGGATTCATTCCGGGCAATAATCGCAGAAGCCAGCCAGGGGACCAGTCCGTGCCCCAGCAAACCTGCTTCCTGCAGCTTTTCCACCATGATGTTGGCTAAAGGGACCCCCGCATCATCAACCCCGTCTATTCCGAGCAGCCTGGCTGAAGCACGCTCAATAGTGCTAGTAGTATAATCACTAATCCAGGAATGCAGCTGATCTGCAATCTTTCCGGCAGTATCCCTGGCTAAGTCAATAGTTTTTTGTTCCAATTCAAGCTTTTTTTGCAACGGATTTTCCAACCTCCCCTAAGTTCCAATTATTTTTTTTCATAAACAAGATCAAACACCGGGCATGGATCAAGAGCCTCACGCATTCTTTCAAGAAACATTTTCGGTTCATAGCTTTTACCTGAGGGATCGGTCGGATTTATAGTTACAGCCAGCAACTCTAATTGTTCCATAACATAAATTCGACCACCGCGGTTTAAATAACGATAATAAATTTCCGGGGAAATAAATAACCTGGTCGCATCTTTAACGATCAGATCCGGAAATTTTGAAAACTGATCCATGATATCCTGCAGGGAATTATCCACAAGGGCGCCTCCAAAAATAAAGGCTGTGGTTTCAACACGGCTTTTTTCGACTAACTTTTCCCCGGCCAGCAGGGGAATATCTTCACGGATTATTTCTACCTCGTAACCTTCCTTTTCCCGGTGCAATAAAACTGCATTACCCCGTTTCAACCCGCCCTCTGCCAGGTCCTTGACAAGCAGGTCTTCAACCGGCGGCGTAGTTAGGAGTTGATGCCTGAATATCGTTTTTTTAACAACATCTTCCATCGTCGGTCCAAGAGAAGCGCCGCTGGCCAGCACTGTTCCGCCGGATACCGAAGGTGAAGCTGAAGCAAGCCGGTTAATCGCTCCGTCCACCAGAACCTGTTTGGCTCCATAGCCGGTCATCTTCTCGATAAGCAACCTTAAACCATTAGTACTGCCGGGCCCTGCCAGCTCAACCAGGCCGGCTTTACTCACCCGGCCTAAACAAACCACTCCCAGCGGGGTAGATACAGTGCTTTTCTCTATCAGTTCCAGTTCCGCTTCGGCAGCCTCAAAGCAAGCTTCGGCGGTAGCTACGTAAGCGCCTTTCGGTGCAAATATGCGTGGCTTTTCGTTGAGGGTCAAGCGGTCAAACCTTTCCCCGTCATACCCGGCCGAAACCAGCCCCGGAGTAATCCCCGATTGATTGAACCTGTCGACCAGGTAATTAAAGGTAACCGTTTTCCCTACATTTTTTGTTAAACCGACTATCGCCGTGGCCTTCGATTCACGGTCTTTTACCAGCGTGTATAGGTCAGACATATTTCACACCCTCGATAGGAACAATTAGATAAAAAAAGATTCTACTGCGGCTGAAATCAATTAATGGGACGTTGTTGCGGTTAAATACAGAGTATTAACTTGTTTTTAATGTTATATAATTAAGACCCGCATTTATCTCATCAGCAGTAGAATCACCTATAGTTTACTAATCAACAGGGAAAAAATCATTGGCTCTGAAGGCTAAAAATTAAAACAATTTTTTATACAGCTTGTATATAGCAGCAGGAAAACAAGGCTTCAGCTTGAACTAGAGTATTAAGCTATTAAAAAAGTAAATAAATAGCTATATATTGTGGTTGGTGATCAATAAATGAGTTTTACAGTTAAAGATGCCCTGGAGATGGAGATATTTCAAAAATGCCGCCTTCTTGCCGGAGAAAGCGGTCAGGATAATGAATTACACTGGGTCAACATCTTAGAAATCCTGGATGATTTAAGCCATATCGAGCCCGGTGAATTTTTAATTACTACTGCCCACGGCTTTAACGTGCAAGATAAAAATATGCAGCGCAGCATGTTCGAGCTGTTCTCCTCCAGGAAGCTTGCCGCAATAGCAATCCAAACCGGCCACTACATCGAGGAAATTCCGGCTTCCTTTATCCGCTTTGCGGAAGATTATGATATACCTTTAATTGAAATCCCACCCGATATCAGCTTTAAAAGCATAACCCGTTCACTGATGAACGAACTTATCCGTCACAATAAAACAACCGGGAAGGCAGCAGAACAGGACAATAACACTGTTCTCCTGGAATCTCAACTGGTTGAAATGAAGCAGCTGTGGAACAGTTTGCTTGCCAGCGAACTGCCGGAGAGCTTGCATGTTGAACTGGAGCGCTACGGGATAAAAAGCACAAACCCCATTCAGCTCCTTGAATTGAGCATCGCCAGGTCAAGGGAACAAACAGAATCCCAGGAAATTACAGGTGTAAACATACTCGCCCAGGCAGAAAAAACCCTGGCCAAAATATTAATGCAGCGTCATATAAACTTTCTAATCGGATCTTATGAAAAACATGTAATCTTGCTGATCCAGTCAAACCAGCTGCAACAGGCCTCTCAAAATGAACCATTTTACGGTTGGGATCCGGCTTTCGGCCATCAACTGCTTAATGAATTAAGCCTTTTGTTCCCGGGATATGAGATATTAATTGGATCCAGCAATATTCGCAATAATATTGGAGAGCTGACTGCAGCCTGCTACGAAGCAGGAAAAGCGCTTCATGCCGCCAAGTTAGGACTGCCGGACGGATCAGGCCTGGTCTTATACAATAACCTGGGTTTCTACCGCCTGATCATGGATACCAAGAATATTGAGACCTTAAAAGCACTTTATTTTGAAACCATTGCCCCCGTGCTTGATTATGATCAAAAAAACAGGGGCTCTCTTCTGGAAACCCTTAAGGTTTATTTAAACCACTTCAATATCAAAAAGGCTTCGGAAGATATGTTTGTTCACCGCCACACCATGAGGTACCGCTTAAAACAAATAAAATTTCTCACCGGCTATGATCCGCTGGTTCCGGCAGACAGTGCCCAGCTTAATTTAGGCCTGCACATTTATTACTACCTGGAAAAAAGAAACCTTATAGAATAACCCACTTTATAGATGAAACATTTAATAGCATTTTAGCCTGGTACCGACTCATTGCTGGCAATGGCAGCAACTAAGCTGCAATCTTTCGCTTTGGCTGCCACCGGCATTAGCCATTTATGTTTTTGACCCCGGCAACCTGTCTGCCTGGCCGACCTGTTACAACCTTTGCTTCTTCGGCCACTACATATGCTCTACCTGCAATGCCTCCATCCAAAATGCAGCACAGCTGGGCAGTAAAGTCTGGCTTATAAAAACCTGGCCTTTCCAACAAGAAAAAGGCCCTCCATTTTTAAAAACCTTTCTAAAACGGAAGGCCTTCTTGTTCTTAATAATATTAATAAACCCAGTCCGACGCCTACAGGAACAGCAGGCCGAGGGAAATAATCACACCCGAATACAGCAGGGCAATAATGCAGTAGCCCATAATATCGCGGGCTTTTAAGCCGGCAATACCGAGAGCAGGTAAAGCCCAGAAAGGCTGGATCATATTGGTCCAGGCATCGCCCCAGGCAATAGCCATACCGGCCCTGGCCGATTCCACACCAATCTCCATGGCGGCCGGCAGCATAATCGGGCCCTGGACAGCCCACTGTCCACCACCGGAGGGAACAAAGAAGTTCACAATCCCGCCGCTTATAAAGGCAAAGAAGGGGAAGGTAAATTCAGTGGAAATGCTGACAAACCACTGGGAAATTAATTCCGCCAATCCGGAACTAACCATCATCCCCATGATCCCGGCATAGAAGGGGAACTGCAAAATAATGCCCCCCGAACCTCTAACCGCTTCGTAAAGGGCAACAATATAGCGCTTTGGCGTCCAGTGGAAAAGAATCCCGCTGAACAAAAAGATGAAGTTAACAATGTTCAATGTCAGGGTTCCGCCTTCGCCAAAGTAATAAATCAGGTATAACAGGGCCCCGGTAAAAAGGATAATTGAAATTACAGGGGTATTTTCAATCCTTTCGGCAGGGGTTTTTTCTGCCTTTTCATCTACTTTGTCCTCAATTTTTGTTTCCAGCAAAGAGGGGTCAATTTCAAAAGTCTCTTCCTTGGGAGGAATCATAAAGCGGACCAAAATCGGCAGGGTAAGAATTAAAACTATAGCAATGGCCAGGTTAAAGGTGGTAAAGATAGTTTCTCCCACGGCCACCCCGCCGGTCAATTCATAGGACCAGTCGGTTTCCGTTGCCATTGCCAGGGGGATTGAACCGGCAAAGCCGCCGTGCCAGGTTAAAAAGCCCATGTAGGCGCTGGCAATCAGCAGCCGGTAATCAACGCCCCTGACCTGCCTGGCCATCTCTCTACCCAAAAGGGCGCCGACCACCAGGCCAAAGCCCCAGTTAACCCAGCTGGCAATAGCGGCAACAAAAACGGTAATCATGATTGCCGCCGCGGGCGATTTAGCCAGCGAAGAAATACCCTGGAGCACCTTTTTAATCGGCGCGCTGTTGGCAAGGGCATGCCCGGTCACAAGCACCAGGACCATCTGCATGGCAAAAGTAAGCAGGTCCCAAAAGCCACCGCCCCAGTGCTGAACCATCTGGTAGGGGCCGCTGTCGGTCAAAATAATTCCCAGTACAAAAACGATAAATGTGAGAATAACTGCAAATAAGAAAGGGTCGGGCAAGTATTTTTGAACNAGGGAAACAAAAAAGTGGGTTAATCGTCTAAACATGTTTGAGCTCCTTTCTGCTGTTAACATTTTCTTACAGATGTTTAACTTTGCTTCAAAANTTAGGATACAAGGAACCAAACTATAAGTTTTATCTACCACCCCCGGATTAATTAGTCAGTAAAGAAATTTTTTACTAATGCTGTATAATTATTCGATACTGATATTTTTTCCCCTGCCTGTGGACAAAAAAAGAGGCAATTAAAAGGTTCTATTGCCTCTTTATAAATATCTTATGCATGGGTAAACACTAACCAGGTCTATGCGATCGCAATAAAAGAGCCTGTCTGAACAGTAACAACTTTAGCATGTTTACCGGTCAAGCCGGAAGTACTTCTATTAATGCCCGGTTTTCTTTATGTTTTAACTCTCCAAGGCTGTACCGGAGGGGGCTTTTAAATAAAGGGCCGTCAACTACCAGGGTGTGCGCTTCCCCGGATTCACCGCAGGGAGAGATCCCTTTTTCCAGGCAGTAGTTAATGTAACCTTCGTCG
>SL_5KL_010_SEDDRAFT_10000190_pt1 | contig 37680 bp, 28 predicted proteins | sample SodLakKL_010_SED_FD_9118 | JGI IMG/M metagenome (IMG submission 9118)
GAACTGGTTTTCATCCGGAAATAAAAAATTTCCGGATGGAACCCAGCTAACGCTTGAGAGAATCAAAATCAGCCAGGTAATCGTACCTGCCGCTGTGCAGCCCCGAAAGAAGCTCTTCAGGGTTATCTTCAAAGACCCCAGTGCCGGGAGTGGGGTCAAGCAGGTCCGTGTTCACCGGGGAGATCAGATTCAGATGCTGCCAGCGGGCAATATAATAGGCAATGATCTCCGGCAGCTCGGTAAACACGCTGACTTCCCGGTCAACAATTCCGAAGCTTGACCTGGCCAGTTTTTCCACGGACAGGATCTGGCTCTTGTAAAATTTATCCAGAAACATGAGTTCCTGAGGCAGTCGTCCGTCAAAACCCAGGGGCCGAAGGATACGCAAAAAGAGCTTTAAACTGAAGCGTCCGAGCCTGGCAAAAGGATACGGAGCATAAAGCTTTCTGGGCTTTTTCAGGCCCAGGTTGAGCTTGATGGCCAGTACCAGCCTGCTCAGATCCACCGGATCCGGATCCACAAAATTATAGGTCTGGCCGGAAAATTCTTTTCTGTTTTCCAGGACATGATGCACAAAGGGGGGAATTTTGTCCGTATGCGTGTAAGAATGCCTGACCCCGGGCCGGGTGAGCAGAAACATCATGGACTGGGAAGCAATGGAAAACAGCAGGCGCTGAAAGCCCTGGATCTTGTGATCGTGCTTGCCGTAAACAACGCCCAGGCGAATAATGGTGCAGTCCAGGCCATGGTTTTCATGCAGATGCTTCAGGGTCAGTTCAGCCATGAGCTTGGAACGCGGATAATAGGGCAGATCTGCGGTCAAGGGCAGACTGTCATCCTCATTGATGTTTTCTCCCATGGGCAGCAGAGCTGCGGAACTGAAATGGATATAGGGGATGTCCAGGGCCATGCATGCCCTGGCAAGGTTAATGCTGCCCAGGTAATTGATCTCATATGAAAGCTGAGCGCCGCTGTCCAGGGGAGGTATGGCGCAGTTTACAATGAAGTCGGGGCGGTACTTGGCTAGATATCCTTTTATGTCCTCCGGCTCTCTGAGACTCAGCTGCTTGCTGTTGGGGGCCAGGACCTCAAATGATCCCCCCTGCAGGGTCTTGAAATAATACATCAAAGCCCCGCCGATAAAACCGGACCCTCCCACAATGAGCACCAGCTTTCTGGTGCAGCCGGCAAATGCCTCGGAAGAACCCCTTAACTGTTGGATCTGGGATCTTTTGTTTTTTTTCCTGTTGCTGTCCATGATTTTTCCTGAAATGACGCTTATGCTTCTCCTCTGACAGAGGAATTAATCTGCGGCTCCCCAACGTTTGCTGTGGGATTATCTGCTGCGGGGATAAAAATTCAGCAGTCAGCCTGCAGGGCCCAAAACTCTGCTCAGCAGATGCGACTTAAAATTTAGCGCAATTATCCTGCACAGGCAATGCCTGCATAAATGCACTAACGGCCATGCGCTCAATTTGCCAAGACCGCGTTTTTGAGGCATGCTTGAATGTCACTTGCAGAACCCCTGGGTACTGCCTGGTTTTTTTATCAGTTATCCGTATGATTCCAATGCAAAAGTTATTTCTGCATTCCAGGGGGACAGATATCAGTAAAGTCAAAATGTTACGGCACTGATGTTTTGTTAACAGATCCGATTTATGGGTTTCTGCAGAAAAACCATATATCAAGTGTAAAGAAATGTACAAGAGCAACAGGCCTGTCCTGGTAACCGGAGCAACCGGTTATATCGGCAGCAGACTGATACCCATGCTGCTCTACAAGGGATATCCTGTGCGGGCCATGGTCCGCAACAGGACCAGGCTTTCATGCAGGTCCTGGGCGCACCACTCCCGCCTGGAAGTGGCCGAAGCCGACCTTCTGGACCCGGCCTCCCTGACAGAAGCCTGCAGGGGCTGCAGCTCAGTCTTCTACCTGGTGCATTCCATGAGCTCCAGGGTCCAGGACTTTGCAGCCACTGACCGGGAAGCAGCAGAAAACATGGCCGGATCGGCTGAGCAGCAGGGTTTGGAAAGAATCATTTACCTGAGCGGCCTGGGGGAAGACCATCCTGATTTGAGCAAACACCTGCGATCCAGGGCCGAAGTGGGCAGAATTCTCCAGAAAAGCGCTGTGCCTGCCACCATACTGCGATCAGCTGTTATTCTGGGATCAGGCAGTGCCTCTTTTGAGCTTATCCGCTTCCTGACAGAAAGGCTGCCGGTTTTGATCACTCCGGTCTGGGTACGTACCCTGTCCCAGCCCATAGCCGTGAGCAACGTTGTCCAGTACTTGGTGGGCTGCCTGGAGAAGCCTCAGACCGCCGGAGAGTTATATGACATTGGCGGGCCTGAGATCGTGAGCTATGAAGATCTGTTCAGGATCTATGCCCAGGTGACCGGACTGTTCTGGCGGCCGATCATCAAGGCGCCCTTTCTGACTCCTGGCCTGCTTGCCAGGGGCGCTGAACTGATAACGCCTGTGCCGGCGGATCTTTCCCGGCCCCTTATCCAAGGCATGCGCAACACTGTAGTATGCAGGGATCACCGCATCAGAGAAATCATACCCCAGAATCTCCTGACCTGCAGGCAGGCCATGGTCAAATCCATGCAGATATTGTGCAGGGACCGGATCCAGGACATGTGGACAGGGGATTCACATCCCAATCCACCGGAATGGTATACCTGCGGGGATATTTACTATGCCCGGGGATCCATTCTGGAAATCACATACAGGGTCGTCCTGGCAGGCACAGCATCCGGGTTCTGGCCCCTGATCCAGAACATGGGGGGCTCCCGGGGCTGGTACGGCACTGATCTGCTCTGGGCCGTCAGGGCCAGCCTGGACAGGATTGCTGGGGGCTACGGCATGCAGAAGGGCCGCAGGGATCAGTCCAGACTGGCGGTGGGGGAACTTGTGGATTTCTGGCGGGTTCTGGAACTCAAGCCTCCCCATGTCCTGCTTCTGCTTGCAGAGTTGAAGATGCCCGGTGAGGCCATGCTGGAATTCAAGCTAAAAGACCTGCCCGGACCCAGGGCGGAGGTACTGCTCACGGTCCGTTTTCTGCCCCGCGGAGTAGGGGGTCTGTTATACTGGTATCTATCCTATACCGTGCACAACCTGGTTCTCAAGACCATGCTCCTGAACATGGCCAGAAGCTCCCGGATGCCTCTGCTTGAAGGCCCGACAGCCCTTGAAGAATAACATCCCCGTAAAAAAGTCTTTTTTTAAGCAGTAAAGGAAGCCATCACCTTGAAACCCATCCTGGTCACCGGAGCAACCGGTTATATCGGGGGCAGACTTATTCCCCTGCTTTTGAAAAAGGGGTACCGGGTCCGGGCAGTGGCCAGGTCCNAAGCCAAACTGGCCTGCAGGCCATGGGCCGGGGAGCCCGGACTTGAGCCTGCAATAGCCGATGTGCTCAATCCTGTTGCCTTGAACAGGGCTGCACAAGGCTGCAGCACTGTGTTTTACCTGGTGCATTCCATGAAATCCAATGTGGCCGACCTGGCGGCCACAGACCGACAGGCGGCCAGGAACATGGCCCTGGCCGCCACCAGACAGGGTCTGGAGCGCATTATTTACTTAAGCGACCTGGGGCAGAACGGTCCAGGAACCAGCACGCACCTGCGCTCCAGGACAGAGGTGGGACATATACTTCAGAGCAGCAGGACATCCACTACAATACTGCGCTCTTCAATAATTCTGGGCTCAGGCAGCGCCTCTTTTGAACTTATCCGCTACCTGACCGAAAGACTGCCGGTGATGTTTGCCCCCAAATGGGTGGACACCCTTTCCCAGCCCATAGCCGTAAGTAATGTCCTGGACTACCTGGCAGGTTGCCTGGAACACCCCGGGACGGCCGGACAGGTCTATGATATCGGAGGGCCGGATGTGCTGAGCTATGCTGATCTCTTCAGAACATACGCTCAAGTGGCCGGGCTGCCGGGAAGGTTCATCATCAAAGTTCCCTGGCTCAATGCCAGAATTCTTTCCTTTTTTGCCCACCTGATCACCCCGCTGCCGGCCAGGCTGGCCGAGACCCTTATCGAGAGCATGCGGGACAAGGCCGTATGCAGGGATGAACAGATAAAGAAGCTTATTCCCCAGAAGCTGCTGACATGCAGGGAAGCCATTTTCCAGGCTCTGCAGATCATTCACCAGGACCAGGTACAGACCTGCTGGATGGATGCCGGTCACCTGGATGCGCCTGAGTGGATCATTCACGGTGATGCGGCCTATGCAGGGGGAACCGTGATGGAATCATCCCACCGGGTTGTCATGGAGGGATCTGCGGAAAAAGTCTGGCCCATGCTGGAAAGCATTGGAGGATCCAGAGGATGGTACGGCCTGGACATACTCTGGCGCATCCGCGGGATCCTGGACCGTCTGGTGGGCGGGCCGGGACTGCGCCGGGGCCGCAGACACCAGTCCCGGCTGCTGGTGGGAGATGCCCTGGACTTCTGGCGGGTGCTCAGGATGGAGCAACCCCGGGTCCTGCTTTTGCTGGCGGAAATGTACCTGCCTGGTGAGGCCATGCTGGAATTCAGGCTCCAGGATCTGCCCGGCGGGAAGGTGGAGGTAATCCAGTCAGCCCGTTTTCTGCCCTCAGGCCTGACCGGCCTGGCCTACTGGTACCTCACCTATCCCCTGCACGGCCTGGTCTTCAGGAGTATGCTTCTCAACCTGGCCCGCCTTTCCGGGCATAAGGTCCTCCATGGTCCTGAAGCAATCCCCGGACATAAATAGCTGGAGCAAACATCCGGGACAAACCGGTTCAGCAGGTCAGATGAAAGCCTGCAGCCACATTCGTACCCTGAGACCAGTGACGGTTGAACTCCTCCACGGCCTTGTCCGTGCCCAGCTCCACAAGTTTTATGCCCCTCTGTTCAAGAAGAGCCCGAAGCTCAGGGGTTGTCTGCATAATCCCGGGCCGGCCCCTGCCTATAACCAGAATATCCGGAGCAGCCTCCAGGATGTCCGGGATATCCTCCTGGACCACTTGGTGTCCGCTTTTTCTCCACCACCGGGGAATAATCTGCCCTTTGATTATTTTCAGGTCTTGAGTATAATCAAAACCATGGATGCGCATTTTTCCGAAAGAATATGTCTCAATCATCTGCAAGAAACCTCCTGGTAAGGGATTTTCATCATTACGGGAGTGTCGTGCATAACCCTTTTCATACAGAAACACGTACCATACGGGTCAGCCAGGTCCAGAAAGGACTTGGAGCCAAGATTACCGCTCTTTTGGACTGGATGCAAGATGCGGCCTACACCCACAGCAACAGCCTGATAATATTCTCCACAGACAGGCTGCTTAAGCGCAATATGAGCTGGGTGCTCATGCGCAAGCTCATCCGCATCTTTAACCTGCCTTTCCTGGGACAGAAAATCCATCTGACCACCTATCCATCGAGCATAAACCGCTATTTTGCCTTCAGGGACTTTGAGCTGCGTGATCAAAATGACAATGCCCTGGTTCTGGCCACCACTTCCTGGGCGGTATTCGACCTGGAAAAAAGAAGAATCATCAAGACCCCGCCGGATTTCATCCGGGGTTTCAGCCCGCCCAAACCTGCCAATCTGGATTTTATGCGTCCCAGGATAAACTCTTTGGTCCAGCCTGACCTTGCTCAAGAAATAAAGATCCGCAAAAGCGATCTGGATCTTAACGGCCATGTCAACCATGCCTGTCTGGCTGACTGGTCTTTGGCCTGTCTCCCGGTTGACCTGGGGCAAAATTTGCTTTTAAAAGAAATGGACATTGTATTCAGAAGCGAATGCACCATGGAGGACAACGCGGTATTTTCCCAGGGAAGGCTTGAGCAGGGAAGTGGCGAAGACAGGGACCTTACCTGCCTGCATTCCCTGAAAAGCAAGGCCCTGGAAAGAGAGCTTGCCAGAGCGGTTTCCGTCTGGACACTCCCCCCTGGGGACCAGGTGAGCGGTCATGAAGGACAGCTGCGCTGACGGGCCAAAAGTCTTGCCAAAAAGCCCGAACCCGGTTAATTAACCGGGCAATTTGACAGCAACCCATAGCTGATGCATAAAATTATCTGCGCAAGATTTGAACTCTGCTGGTTTTTTGCATAAAAAAGGACCGGTCCCTGGATTATGAAATTACATCTCTGCAGCCAGGCAGGTGGGGGAGGATATTAATGACATATGATATCGGACTGGATATAGGTTCGGTAAGTATAAACTGCTGTGTCGTGGACCCCGCGGGGCAGGTTGTCTTTGAAACACCTTACAAACGTCATTTCGGGCTGATCCTGGAAGAGACCCGGGATATTCTGAAGGCTGTTTATGAACGTTTTGCTCCTGAACAGCTGGATTCGGTTTCCTTTACCGGAAGCCAGGGCCAAAGCATCAGTAAAATCCTCAAGGCACCCTTTGAAGTGGAGACCATTGCCCAGGTCCTGGGCACCACCACGGTCTTGCCCGGGGTAAGGACCATCATTGCCATAGGAGGACAGGACGCGGCTCTTTTTCAACTGGAGTATGACCGGAATCAGAACTGGTACCTGGAGGCCTTCAACCTCAACTCCCCCTGCGCCTCAGGGACGGGATCCTTCATAGACCAGCAGGCTGAACGTCTGAGCTATGCCATGTACGGCGCAGACTTTGAAATGGATCAGAACCAGCTGCAACAGGTCCTGCGCGACTTCATCGCCCTGGGGCTTGAAAGCAGCTACCCGGCTCCAGTGGCCTGCCGCTGCACTGTTTTCACCAAGTCGGACATGATCCATCTCCAGAACAAGGGAGAAAGCCTGAGCAACATCATTGCCGGACTGCACTACGGCACTGCTGCCAATTACCTGAGCACCATAGTTTCCAACCGCAAGCTGCATGAGCCCATCGCCTTTATCGGGGGCATGGCTGAAAACGAGCTGCTGGTACAGGCCTTCAGAAAGCATTTCCCAGCCCTGCAGGTTCCTGAGCACCATACCTCACTGGGTGCTCTGGGTGCAGCCCTGCAGTTCAGGAAAATGGGGATCAAAAACAGCATAGACCTGAGTCTTCTGGATGAATCCAGGGCAGCTTCAGAATACAGCTTCCCCCGGGCGGAACCCTTGGAACTGAAACTGTCCCATTTTGATCCGGACAACAGCCTGCAGCCGGTCCGCTCCACAGGCCTGGGGAAAATCAGGGCCTTCCTGGGCATAGATATCGGCTCCACCTCCACAAAATACTGCCTGGTGAATCAGCAGGGCAGAATAATTCACAAGCGCTACGTGGCCACCAAGGGCAAGCCCATCGAGGTTGCCCAGGAGCTTTTGAAATACCTGGAGCTGGAAACGGGCTCGAAAATAGACCTGCAGGCTGTGGGCACTACAGGTTCAGGCCGCAATGTTGTCGGCGACTTTCTGGATGCGGATCTGATCATAGATGAAATAACCGCCCATGCCCGGGGAGCGGTAAAGGTGGACAGCAAAATCGACACCATTTTTGAAATCGGCGGCCAGGACTCCAAGTACATTTCCATCCAGGACTCCCATCCAGTGGATTTCGTCATGAACAAGATCTGCGCTGCAGGCACTGGAAGTTTTCTGCACGAACTGGCCAGCAAGATGAACATCAACATTGTGGGACAGTTTCAGGACATTGCCCTGTCTGCAGAGGCGCCTGTAAACCTGGCTGAACGGTGCACGGTATTCATGGAGTCGGATCTGGTGGGCTATTCCCAGAAGGGCGCTCACAGGGACGACCTCATAGCCGGACTCTGCTTTGCCATTGTCCGCAACTACCTGCACCGGGTGGTGGAGAACAGACACATAGGCAACAGAATCATGTTTCTGGGAGGCCCCTCCCTGAATAAGGGCATTGTGGCCGCTTTTGAACGGATTTTGAAAAAACCGGTTATCGTGCCCAGGCACAGGGAGGTCATGGGCGCTTTCGGCACGGCCCTGGCTGTGCGGGAAAAATTCGAATCCGGGGAAATCCGGGTCAAAGAACGCGACCTCAAGGATCTGGCAGGAATAGAGGTCAGCTTCAAGGAATCTGTCTGCCGGGCGGACAAAAACTGCCACAACGAGTGCAAGCTGAAAATATATAATTTCAGCGGACGCAAAAGCATCTGGGGCGGAGATTGCGGACGGTATGAAACCTCCAAAGTGCAGGGCCGTTCCAAAGACAACTTTTTCCTCCTGCGCCAGGAAATATTCAACAGTCACCTGCCCGGCAAGGCCATGGTGGACCGGGAGAGCATGGAAAAGCCCAGGCCGGACAAACCAGTGATCGGAGTGCCCCTGGGCCTGCATTCCCTGGAATGGGGAATACTCTGGGCTAATATATTCTCCGGCCTGGGCTTCAATGTGCTTTTCAGTCCAGCTACCAACCAGAACATAGCCTGGGCAGGTGTGGAGTCCATGACCGCGGAAACCTGCTTTCCGGTCAAGGTCTTTCAAGGTCATGTGCGCTACCTGCTGGACAGTATGGCTGATTACCTGTTTCTGCCCAATCCCATCAATGTTCCCACACCGGATCATGACGGAGAACGTGGAGTATTGTGCCCCATGGTGGAAAGCTCCCAGTATATGGCCAAGGCGGCTTTGCAGATCCCTGACTCCAGAATCATCCGGCCCACCCTGTTCTTGAAGGAAGGTATGGAAAGCGTTGCCCAGAGCCTTTTTCAGGCCATGCCCCAAACCTTGAAGATCGGGGAGAAGGAGGTTAACAGGGCCGTCTCCCTGGCCTGGGTCAGACAGATGGAATTTAAAAAAAGCATTCTGCATAAGGGGCGGGAAATAATTGCAGGCCTGGATCCTTCCGAACCTGTGTGGGTGGTTACAGGCAGACCCTACAACCTGTACGACGAGCGTCTCAATTTAAGGCTGGGCCGCCAGCTGGCCAAGCTGGATATCACCGCTCTTCCCATGGATTTCGTGGATTACGAGCAGGTTGACCTGAACGATTTTCCGCGCATGTACTGGGGCCTTGGGGGACGCATCCTCAGGACCGCCAAGCTCATAGCCCGCCGGCCCAACTGGTTCGGGGTCCACATGACCAATTTCTCCTGCGGACCGGATTCCTTTCTGGAACACTTTTACGAGCATGTGCTGCAGCACAAGCCGGCCCTGATCCTGGAACTGGACGAACACAGCGCTGTAGCCGGCATGCTCACCCGCATAGAGGCATACAAGAACGTGGTGCACAACATCCTCAAGGAAAACCTGGAGCCCAGACCTCAGAAATCAGATCTGGATCAGGCCGTGGGACAGTAACGGGATAAATGCAGCAGGGTGCTGTTCAAAAATGCCCTGACCCGGACCATGATCCCCGGGCTGCTCCAAGACATTGAACTTAATAGCAGCAACACACTGAGATACATATGCAGCAGCAAGAATTTTTCAAGGAAAGATTGACCAAGAGCGTAGGTCAGTTCGATATTACCGGCAAGACCCTGCTGGTGCCGGACATGTCTCCTTTTGGAGCCAGACTTCTGACCTCCAGCTTCAGGGCTTACGGTGTGCCGGCCAGGGTCATGCCCACCTATACAGGTCTGGCCCTGGGCAAGGAGTACACCTCGGGCAAGGAATGCTTTCCCTGTCAGGTCACCCTGGGCGATATCCTGTATTTTCTCCAGCAGGAGAAACAGCGCCTTGGGGCGGATTTTTATCCTGGAGACTATGTCTATTTCATGCCTGAGGCGGACGGACCCTGCAGGTTCGGGATGTACAACAAGATGCACCGCCTGGTCCTGGACAAGTTTCCAGAATTTGAAGACGTGAACATCACTTATCTTTCCTCCACAGATGCCTATTCATCCTCCATGATCATGCCCCCGGAAAAATCCAGGCTCTTTCGCCGCCTGGCCTACGTGGCCACCATCATTTCCGATGTCCTGGACCGCGTGGTCTGGAGGGTCAGACCATATGAGCGGGTACCCGGGGAAACCGATGCCTTTATGGACCAGGCCCTCCAGGAAATGCAGACCAGGATCGAGCAGATGGGGGAAACCAGGAATTTCAAGACCCTGTTCTCCCTTCTGGAGGATATAGTGGTCCGGGCCAAGGAGCTCATTGATCCGGACAAGCCCAGAAGGCCCCGCATCGGGATTATCGGGGAAATTTACCTGCGTACTCATCCCCAGTCCAATCAGCACCTTATCCGGGAGATTGAAACTTATGGCGGAGAGGTTGTGGATGCTTCCCTGGGAGAATGGTTCAACTTTGTGGCCTATTCCAACCTGAGGGATACCAAGCGCCTTTGGCGCATAGCCTGGAAAAAGGGCGATGTTAACGGACTGTTCCAGGCTTCCCGCAAATGGCTGGACTACCAGATCGAGATCAAATACCAGATGTGGCGCCAGGACCAGACATACGCCCGGGCCCTCAAGCACCTGGATATTGAAGAGGACCACCGCATTGCCAGCCTTGAGAAAAAGCTGGACAACGACCGCCTGTTCAATTTTGACATCGGAACCGAAGCCGCCATAAGCATTGGCGGGGCCCTGGCATACGTCCATGAAAACTATGACGGCGTGGTCAATGTCTTTCCCTTTACCTGCATGCCCAGCACCATCTGTTCAGCCATCCTCAAGCCTATTCTCCTGGAGAAGAAGGTCCCGTTCCTGGATACTTCCTATGACGGTTCCATCCAGCCCAACCGGGACCTGGCCATCAGGACCTTCATGTACCAGGCTCAACAGAGAAAGGAGAAACGGGAACAGAAAAACAGGGATTGATTCAGGACGGCACCCTCATATGCCTGGATCATCAGCCCTCATTGACCCGTTGGCAGCATCTGTTCATACCTGATAGATCAGCTCACCCTGCTTCCCGGCTCTGTCCGGGATGTGGTGGTCAAAAGGGCCACGTTATCTCCTCCGGTCACGGCCATAAGCATGCCGTGAGATTTCACCCCCCGGATCTTCCTGGGGGGCAGGTTGGTCAGGACAACCACCTCTTTCCCCACCAGTTCGCTGTCCCGGTAATACTGGGCCAGCCCGGCCACGATCTGCCTGGGAACTTCCTCGCCTACATCCACCTCCAGCTTGAGCAGCTTATCTGCTCCCTGCACCTTGCTTGCTCCCAGGACCCGGCCGGTGACCAGCTTCATCTTCTGAAAATCCTCCAACTGAACCTGGGGGTCTTCCTGTGGCCGTGAAGGTTTGTCTGTTTTCTCCAGGGGCTGATGCGTCTTTTGCTCAAGCACAAGCTCTCTGCGCGGAAAAAGATTGGACTCCCTGGCCACCCTGGATCCTGCCGGGAGACCGGACCACTCCCGGGCTTCCAGGTCCAGGTCAACCTCTTTGAGATCCAGCCCGGAGCCTACCTGTCCAAGGAGGGCTTCTGCGCTGGACGGCATCACCGGCCACAGGTGCAGGGCTATTTTGCGCAGACCCTGCAGAAGCACATGCATGACCGTGTCCAGCCTGTCCCGGTCCTGTTGTCTGTAAAGCACCCATGGCGCGCTGGAGTCCACATACTTGTTCAGCCTGCTCACAAAACTCCACAATACATTCAGCGCCCTGGAAAACTGAAAGTCCTCAAAAAGGCGCACGTATTCGTCCAGGGCAGCAAGACCGCTGTCAATGACCTCCCGGTCTTCATCCAAAAGGACTTTCTTTTCCGGGACAAGTCCCTGCAGATACTTGTGGGTCATGGCCAGGGTCCGATTGCACAGATTGCCGAGGTCATTGGCCAGATCCGAGTTGAGCCTGCTGACCAGGGCCTCTTCAGAAAAGCTGGCATCCAGCCCGAACTGCATTTCCCGGAGCAGAAAATACCTGAAAGAGGCCAAACCGTATTTCTCCACCATATCCATGGGCTGGACCACATTGCCCAGGCTCTTGGACATCTTGGCCTCCTTGACGGTCCAGTAGCCGTGGACCCTGAGACCCTGGTAAAGATCCACCCCGGCGGACATGAGCATGGTAGGCCAGAAAATGGCGTGAGGCTTCAGAATATCCTTGGCCACCAGATGGTGCGCCCCAGTCCAGTAGTTCTTGAAGTCTTCCCCGTCGGGCCAGCCCAGAGCAGAGATATAGTTGATAAGGGCGTCAAACCAGACATAGGTTACATAATCCGGATCAAAGGGCAGCTCTACGCCCCAGGTCAGCCTGGACTTGGGCCGGGAGATGCACAGGTCGCTCAGATCCTCGGAGAGCATTCCAAGAACCTCGTTGCGGTATCTTTCAGGCTGGATAAAATCCGGATTGTTCAGGATATGCTTCTTTAAGGGTTCAAGATAGCTCCGCATGCGGAAAAAATAGTTCTTCTCCTGCAGGAAACTGGGTTTTTCCAGATGATCAGGACACAGCCCTTCCTTTAATTCTTTTTCCGTATAGAAGCGCTCGCATCCAAAACAGTAATGCCCGCCGTATTCGCCGTAATAAATGTCTCCACGGTCGTAAACCATGTTCAGGAAACGCTGCACGCATTTGATGTGCCCGCTCTCGGTGGTCCGGATAAAACGGGAGAATTCAATTTCCAGCCAGGGCCAGGTCTCCTTGAATATTCTGCTGATCCTGTCGGTATATTCCCCGGGCTCCTGTCCATTTTTCCTGGCCGCCTCCACAATCTTGTCCCCGTGCTCATCAGTGCCGGTAAGAAAAAAAGTCTGCCTCTGCTTCAAGCGATGCAGGCGGTTTATGCTGTCCGCGACTATGGTGGTATAGGCATGTCCCAGATGCGGCCTGGCGTTCACGTAGTATATGGGAGTGGAAATGAAAAAGCTGTCCACTTTTGAAGGTCTCCTGAATGTTTTAAATGCAAAGGGCGCGATGAAACGCGCCCCTACTTGTTTTCCTTTTTTCTGTCCGGTTTCTGCACCATTTCTGACCAGTCCTGCAGGAGTATTTCCTTTTCAACTCCCTGCTCGTCCAGCACGGTCAGGGTCTCCCTGAAGAGATTGGCCCTGATCACCCTCAGGTATCCTTCCTGACATTTATATCTCTTGCCCATCTTGGGCAGGCGCTTCTGAAACTGGGAATAGTTGGACTGTTCAAAATTCAGACAGCACAACAGGCGCCCGCAGACACCAGAAATCTTTGCCGGATTAAGAAACAGATTCTGGTCCTTGGCCATCTTGATGGTCACCGGGTCAAACTGGCGCATGAAAAGCCTGCAGCAGCATACCTGCCCGCAATTGCCCAGAGCCCCGACCATCTGGGTTTCATGCCTTACTCCTATCTGGCGCAGCTCGATCCTGGTCCTGTAAAGCTTGACCAGATCCTTGACCAGATCCCTGAAATCCACCCTGCCAGGAGAAGTAAAATAAAATATGATCTTGCTGCGGTCAAAAAAGACCTCCACATCCACCAGCTTCATTTCCAGACTGTGCTTTTCCAGGCACTGCCTGCAGTATTTGAAGGCTTCCCTGGCCATTTCCCTGTTTTCTTCCAGAACATTGAAGTCCTCCTGGTTGGCCAGCCTGAAAATAGGCTTCAGGTCCTCCAGGGCAAAGCCCTGGGGCAGATCCTCTTTGACCTGCACCACACGGGCCAGGCCCAGCCCCTCCTCGGTCTTGACAATGACCGTATCCCCGGTCTGGACCACAAAAGGAGCCGCCTGAAAATAATAAACCTGGCCCTGCTCCCTGAACTTCACCCCCACAATCTGAGACATGCAATCCTAGCCTTTAATCCGCTTTAAAATCTCCCTGGCTGAGCGCCGGCCGGCGCCCATGGCCTCCACCACTGTTGCCGCCCCTGTGACGATGTCTCCCCCTGCAAAGACCATGTTCATGCTGGTCTCCCCTGTCACAGGATCAGCCCGGATATAGCCCCGCTCGTTTAGCTCCAGCCCTGGCGTGGTCTGGGTCAGGACCATGTTGGCCCCGGTGCCCACGGCCATGATGGCCAGATCCGTGTCCAGCTCGTAAAAAGCTTCCGGCACGGGTACCGGTTTTCTGCGCCCGGATTCATCAGCCTCCTGCAGCTCCATCTTCTGCAGGACCACCTTTTGCAGAAAACCCTGTTCATCGCCCTGAAAAGATATTGGAGAGGCCAGGATCTCAAGTTCCACACCCTCTTCCAGGGCATGTTCCAGTTCCTCCCGCCTGGCGGGCATCTCTCCCTTGGTCCGGCGATAAACCACCCTGACCCTCCGGGCCCCCAGTCTGAGTGCAGTTCTGGCTGAATCCATGGCCACGTTGCCTCCCCCGATCACAACCACATTATCCCCTGGGGGGACAGGAGTGTCAAATTCAGGAAACTTGTACCCGTGCATTAGATTCACCCGGGTCAGATATTCATTGGCGGAATATATACCGATGAGGTTTTCCCCTGGCAGGTTCATGAACCTGGGAAGGCCCGCTCCCACCCCGATAAATACGGCCCTGTAGCCCTGTTCAAAGAGCTCTTCCAGGCTTACGGTCATTCCTCCCACGTAATTACACAGAAAATCCACCTGCAGATTCTTCAGAGAATCAATCTCGCGCTGGACTACAGATTTGGGCAGCCTGAACTCGGGAATGCCATAGACCAGCACCCCGCCGGGAGCATGCAGGGCTTCGAAAACACTCACCTTGACCCCCTGTGCTGCCAGGTAGCCGGCCAGGGTAAGACTGCTGGGTCCCGAGCCTATGGCTGCCACTTTGATATTCTCATCCACTGGGATGCATTCCATGGACCCGGTCTCTTCCTCGCAGGAAGTGTGGGCGTAAAAATTGTCAGCCACAAACCTCTCCAGACGTCCTATGGCCACGGGCTGGCCGGTGGGGCGAAGTTTGCAGGTCTTCTCGCACTGGTTTTCCTGGGGACACACCCTGCCGCAAATGGCCGGCAGGCTGTTGGTTTCCTTGATCCTGGCAAAGGCCCCGTGCAGGTCCTTTTCAGCCACCATGCGGATAAAGCTCTTGCAGTCAACATCCACTGGACAGCCCTTGATGCAGGTGGGCTTCTTGCACTGCAGGCAGCGCCTGGCTTCGGATACGGCTTCTTCCAGGGAATATCCCAGAGCCACCTCGGAAAACTCCCTGGCTCTCTTGCCCGGGTCAAGCATGGACATGGGCGTTCTGGGCCTGATCTTCTTGGTCTTGGCTTTTTTCTGCATAATCACTTTCTCTGCTTGAAAAGTTCCATGGACTCCTGCTCCTGGGGCTTGAAAGCGTTAAGCCTTTTCATGAGTTCGTCAAAGTCCACCTGGGAGGCTTCAAACTCCGGGCCCTCCACGCAGGCAAAACGCACTTTTCCCCCCACGGTCACGCGGCAGGCTCCGCACATGCCCAACCCGTCCACCATGATGGAATTCAGGCTGACCAGGGTTTTCACATTAAAGGCCTCTGTGACCCGGGCCACAGCCTTCATCATGGGCACCGGGCCAACTCCGATCACTTCCCTGACATCAGGATCCTCCTGCAGATATTTTTCCAGCACCTCGGTGACCAGCCCCTTATGTCCGAGACTGCCGTCATCAGTGGCCACCAGCACAGTGTGGGAGAACTTTTCCAGTTCCGGCTTGAAAAGCAGAAGATCCCTGCTCCTGGCCCCGATGACCGAGATGACCTTGTTCCCGGCCTGATGGTTTCCCTTGGCTATATGGTGCATGGCTGCAATGCCTGTACCTCCGCCAACGCAGACCACGGTACCCTGTTTTTCGATCCTGGTGGGCCGGCCCAGAGGCCCGCACAGATCCAGTATCCGGTCCCCCTGGACCAGGGTGTCCAGCAGGGCAGTGGTCTTGCCCATGACCAGGTAGACAATGACTATCCGACCCCCTTCAGGATCTGTGTCAGCAATGGTCAAAGGAATTCTCTCCCCTTCAGGCGTAAGCCTCAAGACCACGAAATTGCCCGGTCTGGCCTTGGATGCGATCAGAGGAGCCTCAATGGTCATCTCGCTGACCCTTTCCGGAATGAGTACCCTTTTTTTGACGATACTGTTCATACAACCCGCCCCCTGCTGCTCATTTCACATGATCCTGCAGGATCTCCTCCAGCCTGACAAAGGCCCTGTCCAGGCCTTCAGGGTCGGAGCCTCCGGCCTGAGCCAGATCCGGTCTTCCCCCGCCACCGCCCTTGATCTCCCGGGCAACTTCCTTGATGAGCTGCGGCGCGGTAAAGCTGTCATGCAGGTCCTTGCTCACATAAAGCAAAAGCAGGGGCTTGCCCCTGTTCCTGGTTCCCAGCAGAACAACTCCGGAATCCAGCCTGCTCCGGATATCATCCATGAGTTTTCTCAGGCCGTCCACATCAGCCACTTCAACTTTCCGGGCTATCACCGGAACCTTTCCCACCATTTTTCTTCCCGCGGCAATATCCTGGCCTCTGCCTGCGGAAATCTTCTCCTGCAGGGCCTTGTTCTCCCGGGCCAGCTCCTTTGCCTGCTCCTGCAACGCCCTGACCTTGTCCAGAATCTGGTCGGGTCCAACCTTAAGCATGTCCTGCAGTTCGTTGACCCGGGAACGCATGCCCCTCCAGAAATTCAAAGCTTCCCAGCCGGTCAGGGCCTCGATCCTCCGGATGCCTGAACCCACGGCGGATTCGCCGGTTATGCAGAAGCTTCCGGCCTGGGACGTAGAGTTCAAGTGCGTACCCCCGCAGAGCTCCATGGAGAGATCCCCTACAGCCACCACCCGCACCCGGTCAGTGTATTTTTCCCCGAAAAGGGCCAGGGCGCCATGCTCCACAGCCCGGGAATAATCCATGAGTTCCACAAGGACCGGGTAATCGGCCAGAATCGCCGCATTGACCTCTTCTTCCACCTGCCCGATCTCTTCACGGCTCAGGGCCTGAATATGGGTGAAATCGAAGCGCAGACGTTTTTCATCCACCAGGGATCCGGCCTGGTGCACGTGTTCTCCCAGGACCCGGCGCAGGGCACGGTGCAGAAGATGAGTCGCCGTATGGTTGCGGGCAGTGGCAATGCGGCGCCCCTCGTCAACGCTCAGCTCCACGCCCTCCCCCTGATGGATTTCGCCACGGTTGATCCTGATCCTGTGTACTGTAATCCCGGGTCCGGCAGACTGAGTATCCTCCACCAGGGCCTGTCCGGATTGTCCCAGAACTCGCCCCTGGTCGCCCACCTGACCTCCGGACTCGGAATAAAAGGGTGTCCTGGAAGCAATAAGCCAGCCCTGCTCTCCCCGGGACAAAGATTTCCGCTCCCGGCCCTGATCATCAAGAAGCGCGAGGATTTCCCCCCTCTCCTTCAGGGTTTCATAGCCCACAAAACTGATATCTGACTGTTCCACCTGCAGCCTGGACAGGGCTTCTTCCAGACCGCTGTCCCCGGCTCCCTTCCAGGCGGCCCTGGCCCTTTGCCTCTGGGCCTGCATGCATTCCTGAAAACCCGGCTCATCCACCAGGAAACCCTGCTTTTCAGCGATGTCGTTGACTATGTCCAATGGGAATCCATAGGTATCGTAAAGCTTGAAGGCTGTCTCCCCGGGAACCGTATCCAGCTGCATGGAGGAAAGCTTTTCCAGTTCCTCTTCCAAAAGGGCAAGGCCCTTTTCCAGGGTCTCGGAAAATTTTTCTTCTTCCTGCAGGATCACCCTGGACATGAATTCCCGGCTCTTTTCCAGCTCTGGATAGGGCTGACCCATATCCCGGACCACCACCTGCACGGTCTGATGCAGAAAAGGCTCTTGAAGACCCAGGTGCCTGCCGAAACGAAAGGCCCGGCGGATGAGCCTGCGCAGGATATAGCCGCGGCCCTCGTTGGAGGGCAGAATTCCATCGGCGATCATGAAGGCCATGGACCGTGCGTGGTCGGCAATGACCCTGAGGGCCACGTCATTCTCCTCATTGCGGCCGTATTCGAGCCCTGCCCTGCCGGCGGTATCGTTAATGACCCGTTTCAAAAGGTCGGTGTCATAGTTGGAAAATACCCCCTGACATACCGCGCTGATCCTTTCCAGGCCCATGCCCGTATCGATGCTGGGCCGGGGCAGAGAGTTGAGGTTGCCCTCCTGGTCCCGGTCATACTGCATGAAGACCAGGTTCCAGATCTCCATGTACCGGTCGCATTCGCAGACCCCGATGGCGCAGTCAGGTCCGCAGGCCATGTCCGGTCCCTGGTCATAGAGTATTTCCGAACATGGTCCGCAGGGGCCGGTATCGCCCATGGACCAGAAATTATCCTTCTCTCCCAGACGATAAATACGCTTTGCAGGCACACCTGCGATTTTCTGCCACAACCTGCTGGCTTCCTCATCTTCCTCATAAATGGTTATGTAAAGTTTTGACCGGTCCAGGGCAAGCTCACGGGTGAGAAACCTCCAGGCCAGATCAATGGCCGTGTCCTTGAAATAATCACCAAAGGAGAAATTACCCAGCATTTCAAAAAAGGTGTGGTGTCTCCTGGTGCGTCCCACATTTTCCAGGTCATTGTGCTTGCCCCCCACCCGCAGACACTTCTGGGCGGTAACTGCCCGGGTAAAGTCAAGTTTTTCCTGACCCAGAAAGACCTTCTTGAACTGGACCATGCCCGCATTGGTAAACAAGAGAGTGGGGTCATCCCTGGGCACAAGGGGGGAGCTGGGGACCACTGTATGTCCGTTTTTCTGAAAAAAATCCAGAAACCTTTCCCGAATTTCTGCTGCTCTTAGCACCGTTTAACTCCTGTCCCGGATCCGGTCCTCTCCCTCATCTTCTTCCTGCTTTGGCTGAACAACTCCCAGATGGGACAGAAGCTGATTCTCGATATTCTGACGCAGCTCATCCTTTTCCTGCAGAAAGGCCCTGACATTTTCCCGGCCCTGGCCCAGGCGCTCCGAACCAAAGGCGAACCATGCTCCGCTCTTGTCCAGAACTCCGTGCTCCACGCCCATATCCAGAAGCTCTCCCACTCTGGAGATGCCCTGGCCGTAAAGGATATCAAACACGGTCTCCCTGAAAGGAGGAGCCACCTTGTTTTTTACTGTCTTGACCCTGACCCGGTTGCCCACAATTTCATCTTTATCCTTAAGGGACTGGATCTTGCGGATATCCAGGCGGACAGAGGCGTAAAACTTAAGGGCGTTGCCCCCGCTGGTGGTCTCGGGATTGCCGTAGCCCATGGTCCCGATCTTCATCCGGATCTGATTGATAAAGATAAGTGATGTTTTGGAACGGTGAATGGTCCCGGTGAGTTTGCGCATGGCGTGAGACATGAGCCTGGCCTGGCCTCCTACCTGGCTTTCGCCCATGCTTCCTTCCAGTTCAGCCTGGGGTATCAGGGCAGCCACCGAGTCAATCACGATCACGTCCAGGCCTCCGGACCGGACCAGCAGATCCGCGATTTCCAGGGCCTGCTCCCCGTAGTCGGGCTGGGACACCAGAAGTTCTTCAGTCTTGACCCCCAGACGCCTGGCGTAATTGACATCCAGGGCGTGCTCGGCATCAATAAAAGCTGCTGCTCCGCCTCTTTTCTGGGCCTCGGCAATAACATGCAGGGCCAGGGTGGTCTTGCCCGAAGATTCAGGGCCGAAGATTTCTGAAACCCTTCCTCTGGGAATCCCCCCTATTCCCAGGGCCAGATCAAGACCTATGGATCCGGTGGGAATGGAGGGGATTGCCTGATGGGCCTCATCGGAAAGGCGCATGACCGATCCCTGTCCATATTTGCGCTCAATGGTGGTAATAGCTGTCTGGAGCGCTTCTTTGCGCAGTTCCTCGGCTGATTGTGTCTTTCTGGCCATATCAACTCCTGATTATTTTTGGCTCTTGGACGTTTGCTGTGGAATTATTATGGCGCTGCATTACGTTTTTCCAGCTCCGGCATTCCGGATAAAGCTCTTTATTTTGACTGTATGTAAAATCCACATTTCGGGTCCAGGAACCTTATTATTTCCATAAGACTGCTTATTTAATACACGCATCAGGGGATAAAATCAAACCCGGGAGTCCAGGGGCATTTCTCCACCGGAAATCATGGCGTAGGCGCTGTGGTTATGGATGGATTCAAAGCTCTCCACTTCCACTTCATACCACAGGATGCGCGGATGCTGATTCAGACGAAAAGCAGCGTATCTGACCACATCCTCTACAAAGGAGGGTCTGGAAAAGGCCTGGTCAGTAACGTACTTCTCATCCTCCCTTTTCAGCAGAGGATATACCGGAGATGATCCGGAAAACATGGCCATGTCAATGAGTTCCTCCAGCCAGAGCAGGCCTTTGTAGCCGCATCTGATCTTTACGTAGGCCCTCTGGCTGTGGGCACCATGCCTGCTGATGGCCAGGGAGCAGGGACAAACTGTCATCACCGGCACCTCAACCCCGAGGGTCATTTTTATCCGGCCCAGAGCAAATTCGCCGGCTAGAAAGGACTTGTAGTCCATGTGGAATTCGTGTCCGCTTACCGGTGTCCTGAGGGCGTAAAAATAGGGAAAATCGAAACGCATGTGAGCTTTCTGGGCTTCCAGCCGCGAACTGACATCGGAGAGAAGGTCTCTGAAGCTTTCATAGGTCAGGACCTCGGACCAGCAGCTCAGGGCCTCCAGGAAACGGCTCATGTGCGTGCCCTTGAACTTTCCAGGCAGGTCCACGCACAAATTCACATCAGCCACAGTATGCTGCCGGCCGTGAATACGGTCCTGAACCAGAAGCGGAACTTTCAGGTTTTTTACTCCTACCCGGTCAATGGGCAGGGGAAATTCAGGACTCCCGTTCTGAACATCCTGCATCAGACCAGTTCCTCTCCGGTAGTGGTCAGGTTCAGGCTGCCGTGCTTCACACCTCTGGTGGATGTCAGCTTCTGAGCCGTATGCCGGATGTCTTTCCCTGGTCCCCGCAGGACCAGGACTTCCAGGCAGTTGTGATGATCAAGGTGCACATGCAGGGAGGTGATGATCAAATCCAGGGCCTCATGCTGGATCTGGGTCAGCTTGCCGGACAAATCGCTATGGTGGTGATCATACACCAGAGAAAGCACTCCCACCGTTTCTAGTTCCTCATCCTCCCATTGCTGCTGGACCAGGGCGTTGCGAATGAGATCGCGGATGGCTTCGGATCTTGTCTGATAGCTTTTCTGGGAGCAAAGGCTGTCAAATCTGGACAAAAGGTCCAGGTCCAGGGATACTCCGAAACGTATGGTTTTGCCCATTTATACCTCCAAGTCTCATTGTCGGCAATCTCCCTGCGCTCAAGAGCATCAGGGAAGAGTCAGCTCCATCAGCCTGACCTCAGCCTTCTGACCTGACCAGTGTACGGTGCGGCCCGTAATTTCCATGGCTTTAAAACCCCGGCCCAGAAGCACGGACCAGGCTTGTTCCGAGATATTTCTGGTCTGATCCGCGATCCACACTTTCCCCTGCGGAGACAGACATTCCCGCAAGAACCCGGAAAAAGGGTCTGCAAACCCGGTTTCGTACAGGACATCACCGGCCCAGATGAAATCGAACACGTTCTTTTTCAGTCCTGAGCATCTCCAGTCCATGTTCACCCACTGTATCCCCCGGACCCTGTTCAGGGAAGCGCTTTGACCGGCAAAACACAAAGCAAGCCACTCAATATCCAGGGCTACAACCCTGGCACCCAGCCTGGCTGCCAGCATGGAAGTGGCACCCAGCCCGCAGCCTGCTTCCAGGCACAGCCTGTCCCGAAGCAGATGTCCATGCCCGGCAAGGTGCTCAGCCAGGAGAACGCTCGCAGGCCATACTTCGCTCCAGTAGGGAATGCGGTCCTGGTCCGGAGCACCGCTTTCATCGTCCATTTGGGACCACAGGCTTTCCAGGTCCCCTGCCCTTTTAAGGGTCAGGCTGTGTCCCGCCAGTTTCAGATCCAGGGTCTCATGAGTGCTGTCCATGTCCCGTGCTTGCTCCAAACCGTGTTTTTGCTGAACCATCTCCTGGGACTCCATCCGCTGGAGACGGTTTTCCCTGCCCCTGGCAGCTGCAAAATCAGCATTATTCCAAAACCCTGCTCACCGCAAACGGTTATTCACCGCCAGGAAACTGCTCAAAAGACCCACCAGTGTCAGAACGCCCGGAATGGCCAGAATATAGGACAGGGGCAGAAATTCTATTTTCAGCCACAGGGGAGGAAAGTAAAGTACATCTTCCAAAGCCAGATGCAAAAGCCTGAGCAGGCCAAGGGACAAAACTCCGCCCACAAGTCCCTGCAGGGCTCCGCTCACCAGAAGAGGGAACTGGATATAACTGCTGCTGGCCCCAACCAGGGCCAGGATCTCCACCTCCTCCCTGCGCTGCATCTGGTTGAGCTTCAGGGTATTGGCCACCACCAGGCCTGTAATTACCAGCATAAGACCGATCAGAGGCCAGAAGATCCCTGAACTCACCCTGACCCAGGTCCTGGCGAGATCCACCTGCAAGGGATTATAGCTTACCCTCTGCACCCCTGGAAGCTCCATGAGCCTGGACCTCATCAGCAGGGCCCGGTCCTGGGTATCCTGTCCCTGCAGGGAAAATTCAATAAGCGCGGTAGCCGGCAGGGGATTGTCCCCGGCCAGGGAATCTGCGTCAAGATCCCCTGCAATGGAGCCGGCCAGATCTTCCAGGGCTTCCTCCGGAGTGAATGTTTCCATGGAGCCAATGTCCCAGGAGGAGATCTCCTTCCACTGCTCCCTGATTTCTTCCATGGGGTACGCAGGATCCCAGTAGACCTGAAACTGGATATCCTCCTGGGTACTTCTGGCCGCCTGCTGGACATTGTACAGAAGCAGCAGAAAAATACCTGCCATGAATGCGGTAAAGGCAACCGTGCTCAGGGTGAAAAACTGGGCCCACCTGTTCCGGCCCAGATTGATCACCCCCAGATACAACAACCTGGCTAGTATCCTCATGCCCCCTCACCCTCCGGGCCCCAGCTGCATTCCACTGCTGACCCGTCCTTCAGGCAAAGGATCTTGGCCCCGGGCAAAGACCTGATCAGTTCTTCATTATGAGTAGCCAGAACTACTGTGGTTCCGTGCACGTGAAATTGCCTGAACACTTCCATAAGCTGCAGGGAGAGCTTTCTGTCCAGATTGCCGGTGGGCTCATCAGCAAGCAGAACCTTGGGATTGATGACCACTGCCCGGGCCACCGCCACCCTCTGCTGCTCTCCTCCGGAGATCTCCCGGCACAAATACCTGGACTTGCTGTCCAGACGCAGGCTTCTGAGCACAGCCCTGACCCTCTTGTGCACCTGTGAGGAAACCATCCCCCGGACCTGCAGAGGCAGAGCCACGTTGTCCCATACACTCTGGTCCGGCAATATCTTGAAATCCTGAAAAACTATGGCCACCTCTCTTCTTAAAAGGTATAGACGCTTTTCAGGCAAATTCTTGAGATCGAATCCGGCTATGCTGGCCACGCCTCTCTGTACAGCCAGGCTGCCGTGGAGAACCCGCATGAGGGTGGTCTTGCCCGCACCTGAAGGACCTGTAAGAAAAAGAAAATCCCCTTTATCCAGGGAAAAGCTGATATTTTTCAGGGCCCAATAACGGCCGAAGGAGTGGGAAAGATGCTTGACCTGGATCATGAACCATCACCCGCACTTGGTATAGCCGCAGGCCTGACAGACAAGGCAGCCCTCCTGAAAAATGAGCTCAGCTCTGCATTCCGGGCAAAAGGGTTTGTTCAGTCCTGTATAGACATTATCCGGCTTCTGCCCCTGCAGATACCTGTTCTCCAGTACCCATCCCACAGCATCGGGTATGGACAGGAGCAGCCCCTTTTTCTGAAACACAGGATGCTCTCCGCCGATCCCCTTGAGCTGCTTGACCACGTCCCTGACGTCTATGCCAGAGCGCAGAGCCAGGGAGACCAGACGGCCGATCGCCTCGGCCTTGGCAGTAATGGATCTCCCTGAACGGCCGATGGTGGCAAAGACTTCAAAAGGTTTGCCGTCCACCTCGTTTACTGTGAGGTAAAGTTCTCCCAGGCCAGTCCTGACCTTCTGGGTAAAACCGTAAACCACCTCAGGTCTTTCCTTTACGCTGGCCTTGTCCGGATCTCTTTCCTGCCTGGCCTGCTCCCCCTCACCCGTGGAAAGGACCTGAGCAGCCCTGCAGCCGTCCCGGTAAACCGTCACACCCTTGCAGCCCATTTCATAGGCCATCCAGTAAATTTTCCATACATCCTCGGGCGTGGCTTCATGAGGCAGGTTAACCGTCTTGGACACGGCATTATCCGTGTATTTCTGAAATGTTGCCTGCATTTTCAGATGGTATTCCGGGGACACGTCCATGGAAGTGACAAAAATTTCCCGCAAGTGCTCTTCAAGGTGATCCATTTTTTTAATGCTTCCCTTGAGGGCGATATCCTCCATGAGCTTTTGGCTGTAACTCCGGGATCTTTTCAGGGCCTCCTCAAGGTGGGGATTGGTCTCCACCAGGCGCTCACCTTCCAGTACCTGGCGGATAAAGCTCAAGGCAAAGATGGGCTCTATTCCGGAAGAGCATCCAGCTATTATGGACAGGGTGCCTGTAGGGGCAATGGTGGTAGTTGTTGCATTGCGATAGGGTCCGAGATTATGCCGGGCGTATACGGATCCCTCATAAGCGGGGAACTCTCCTCTTTCCTGGGCCAGGGTTCTGGATGCAGACTTGGATTCCCTCTGGATGAACTCCATGACCTTTTCTGCGACCTGCAGTGCCTGACGGCTGTCATAAGCCACTTCAAGCTGAAACAGCAGATCAGCAAAGCCCATAACCCCCAGGCCGATCTTTCTGGTTTTGTGAACCATCTCGGTTATTCTGTCCAGGGGGTACCTGGACAGATCAATTACATTGTCCAGAAAGCGCACGCTCAGGTGCACGGTTTCCCTGAGATCATCCCAGTGGATTCTGTCCCCGGATGCGGGGGAATAGAACCTGTCCAGGTTGATGGAGCCCAGATTGCAGGCTTCATAGGGCAGAAGCGGCTGTTCCCCGCAGGGGTTGGTACTCTCCATCTCGCCCAGCTGCGGAGTGGGATTGTCCTTGTTGATCCGGTCCAGAAAAATAATCCCTGGATCCCCGGATTCCCAGGCCTTGTGCACCAGGAGAGAAAAGACATCCCTGGCCTTGAGCCGCCCTTTTTCCCCGCCTGTATGGGGGGCTACAAGAGAATACTCCCCATCCAGCTCCACAGCCTGCATAAAATCCTCTGTCAAAGCCACGGACAGGTTGAAATTGTTAAGCTCACCATCGCGCTCCTTGGCCCGGATAAATTCAATGATATCCGGATGGTCCACTCTCAGGATGCCCATATTGGCTCCGCGCCTGGTGCCCCCCTGCTTGACCTGTTCAGTGGCGGTATTAAAGATCTTTAAAAAGGATAACGGGCCTGAGGCAATGCCCCCTGTAGAACCTACGCGGCTGTCCTTGGGCCTGAGCCTGGAAAAGGAAAATCCGGTTCCTCCTCCGGATTTATGGATGAGTGCAGCGTGCTTGATGCTGTCGAATATTTCGTCCATGGAGTCGCCCACAGGCAGAACAAAACAGGCGGCCAGCTGTCCAAGACTGGTCCCGGCGTTCATCAGCGTGGGAGAGTTGGGCAGGAACTTGCGCTCCACGAGCATCTGGTAAAAAATGCGCCCCAGGTCCTGAGGTTTATATGTGGATTTCTCGTACTTTTTTTCTTCACCGGCTACGCTGGCGGCAACCCGCCAGAACATGGCCTTGTAGTCCTCCAGGGGTTTGCCTTCTTCATCTTTGCGCAGATATCTCCTGGTGAGCACTGTTTCGGCATTGGGACTTAGGACCGGGTCAGGAAGGTCGACCGGCATTTTCATAAGTTTCATAATCAGTCTCTGTGGTTATGATTGAACCTTTGAACCAAAAATACAGCGCAGTTCTTTTTCAGAAGTTTTGCGCAGCTTAAATTTATATGACCCCGCAAAGTTATAAGAGCCACAAGTGGCTGAATTTTTTTCATTCAGTCCTGATTCTCACCGGCATGGGCCTGATCCTGTGTCTGCTTGGGTGGCTCATGGCGGGAAAACCAGGCATTTTCTGGTCCCTGTTCATCGGCCTGGTGGTGGTAATTATCACATCCAGGATTTCTCCAACAGCAGTACTCAGGATGCAGAACGCCCGCTTTCTGCACAGATCTCAGGCCCCCAGAATCCACCAGGTTATCAGCGAACTTTCCCGGAAAGCAGGGCTTTCCAGCCGGCCTGCCCTTTTTTACATCCCCGGCAGGACCGTAAACGCCTTTTCCATGGGCCGGAAAGAAAAGGCGGTCATTGCCATGACCGACGGGATGCTGCGCTCCCTTAATTTTCGCGAGATTGTCGGGGTACTGGCCCATGAAATAAGTCATATCCGCAACAATGACATCTGGATCATGAACCTGGCAGACGCTGCAGGCCGGGTGACCAGTATGCTGGCCCTGACCGGACAGCTGCTTCTGCTTTTGAATCTGCCCCTGCTTCTTATGGACGAATACCACATATCCTGGTGGATTATTGCCGTGCTCATATTCGCCCCCACTGTAAGTGCTGTCATGCAGCTGGCTCTTTCCAGGACCAGGGAGTTTGACGCTGACATGGACGCAGCCGTGCTCACGGGAGATCCTCTGGGCCTGGCCCAGGCCCTGGCCAAGCTGGAATATTCCTCTGGGACTTGGCTGGACAGAATTTTGTGGACCGGTAAAAAATCCGGACTGCCCACTCTCCTGCGCACTCACCCCAGGACTGAAGACCGGATAAGACGCTTGATCCGCCTGGCTGAAGATATTAAGGAACAACCAGTCACCGGCTTTGACCGTTCCTTTGCTGTTCTGCCGGCAGATCTGCATGCGCTCCGTACAGGCTCTGTGAAGCGCCTGTTAGGCAAATGGTTTTAGGTCTTCTGAACTGACTCAGGCCTGCTTGAATGCAATGTAAACGAGGATCGCCATGCTCAAATTTATCGGAACCCTCCTGGGACTGACAGCAATAATCTACGGATTGTTTGCAGGCTATGTATATCTTTTCCAGAACCGCCTCATATACGTTCCCTATCATCAACTGTACACTGACCCTGGAGACGCGGGCCTGGACTTTAAGGATGTATATCTGACCACTGCTGACAACATCATTATCCACGGCTGGTTTGTCCCAGGGCCCGAGGAAGAGGAAAAGGGAGTGGTTCTTTTCTGCCACGGCAATGCCGGAAATATTTCCCATCGCCTGCAAACTTTAGAATATTTGCATTCCCTGAACATGTCCACATTGATTTTTGATTATCGAGGCTTCGGTAAAAGCCAGGGCTCTCCCCATGAACAGGGGACATACAAAGATGTTCGCGCTGCCTGGGACTATCTTACCAAAGACAGGGGCATCAACCAGGAGCGCATTTTCATCATGGGCCGTTCCCTGGGAGGTGCCGTAGCTGCGGACCTGGCTGCTGAAAAGAGCCCTGCAGGAATCGTCCTGGAATCCACATTCACCAGCATACCTGATATAGGTAAGGATATATTCTTCTTCCTGCCGGTGAAGCTGCTGGCTAAGTACAGCTACAACACCATGGAAAAACTGCAGAGTTTCACCTCGCCGGTAATGATCATCCACAGCCCGGAGGACGAGATCATCCCATTCAGACACGGCAGGAATCTATATGAACAGGCTCCTGAACCCAAGTACTTCCTGGAGATACAGGGTGATCACAACAGCGGCTTCCAGCTCAGCCGGGACAAGTATCTTCATGGGCTTGGGGAATTTTTCTCTGCACAGCTTTCAGACTGACCCGGGAAGCAGAAATTGATTACATGCAGAATATACAAAACCCCGGATCTGGAACGACCTAAGATAATGCCATAATAGTAAATCCACAGCAAAAGTCGAAGAGCCCAAAACTGCCAAAAAGAACTTTGAACCTGATTCCGGCTTGAAATCCACTGGACTGGCGTACTTCAACGGCAGAGCTTGCTTGCCTATACCTTGATGGCCAGAGGGATCACAATGGGATCCCGGCCCAGAATCTTGCGGAAAAACTTGCGCAGGGTGGACCGGATCTTTTCTTCAAGCTTTTTGCTGTCTCCCGGGGGCACATTCTCAAAAATATCGAGAAGCAGACATTTGGCGTCCTCCAGGATGTGTTCATACTGCTGTTCAAAGATAAACCCGCGGGAAAGGATCCTGGGTCCCATGACCAGCTCACCTGTTTTTTCGCTGATAACCATGACCACGATGACCAGGCCTTCTTCTCCCAGGATGTGCCTTTCCTTGAGCACTGTGCGGCCCACGTCTCCTACGCCCTTGCCGTCCACCAGAATGGAATCCGATGGGATCTTTTCCTCTAGACGGACCGAGTCCTTGAAAAAAGTTATGGGGTGGCCGTCTTCCAGGATAATACTCCTTTCGGGTGCCACACCGCACTCCCTTGCCAGTTCTGCGTGCTTGAACAGATGCCGGTATTCTCCGTGCAGAGGGATGAAAAACCTGGGGTTCACAGTCTTGAGCATGATTTTCAGCTCTTCTTTATGGGCGTGGCCCGAGGCATGGATGGCCCTGACCTTTTCATAATAGACATCTGCTCCCAGGCGGTACAGGTTGTTGATCACCCTGGTGATGGCCTTGGTATTGCCGGGAATGATCCTGGAGGACATGAGCACGGTGTCTTTGGACTTGATCTTGAGCTGTCTGTGCTCCCCCAGGGCCAGGCGGGTCAGTGCTGACAAAGGTTCCCCCTGGGAACCGGTCAAAAGGAGCACTATCCGGGAATCATCAAAACTGTCGATCTCCTCCAGAGAACAATAAGTCTTGGGGCTGACCCGCAAAAAGCCCTGTTCCCTGGCCATTTCAATGTTGGAATCCAGGCTTTTGCCGCTTACAGCCACTTTGCGGCCAAACTGACTGGCCAGATCAAAAACCTCCTGCATTCTCTGGATATGACTGGAAAACAGGGTGACCAGTATCCTGCCTTTGGCCTCTGCCATAATACTGCCCAGGGAGTTTTTGATCTCCTTTTCAGTCAAAGCGTGGCCTTCGCGCTCCACGTTGGTGGAATCGGACATGAGAAGCCGTACTCCGTCCCTGGAAAACCGGGCAAACGCCTCCAGATCAGTATAATGGCCATCCAGGGGTTCCGGATCCAGCTTGAAATCCCCGGTATGCACTATTTTTCCCACCGGGGTCTCGATCCCCAGTCCAAACCCCTGGATTATGGAATGACAGACCAAAAAGAAATTAAAGGTCAGGTCCCCGACCTGTAATGGTTCTTTTTGGCTTACAACCTCCAGGGGTGTGTAGTCCAGAAGATTAAACTCCGACAGCTTGTTTTCCACCAGCTTCAAAGTAAACTTTGAACCGTAAAGGGGAACGCTTACATAGGGCAGAAGCCAGGGCAGGGCCCCGATATGATCCTCGTGTCCATGGGTGAGAATAATGGCCTTGAGCTTGTCCTTGTTTTTCAGCACATAATCAAAGCGAGGAATCACCACGTCCACACCCAGCAGAAAATCATCCGGGAACCTCAGTCCGCAGTCAATAAGAACCATAGTGTCCCTGGTTTCCAGGACCATGCAGTTCTGTCCGATTTCACCAAGTCCACCCAGTGGAGTCAGGGTAAGATAATCGGCGTCAGCAGTCATTGATCACTCCAAAAAATCCTTGTTTATCTCTTTCATGGCCCGGGATGGGCGTCCAGCCCCAAGGCAGAAATTATTATCAGCATAATTTTTTATCTTAGTGGATTTATACATAAAAGACAAGATCACCAGATCAAAAGGGTCCCAGCTCCTTATCAGGCTGAATCAACTCTCAGCTCTGAAAAGTATTCAGCCGGGATTTGGAGGGGACCCGGGGGATGAAAGCAGGCTGTTTATAAGGCGGGTCAGCTTCAGGATTCCTTCTGGGCATTGCTTTCAGCAATGACTTTTTCCGCAATGGGACCGGGGCATTCCTCGTAATGGTCAAACTCCATGGTAAAGGTCCCCTGACCCCCGGTCATGGAGCGCAGATCCTGGGCATACTGCAGCATTTCAGCCATGGGCACGTGGCACCTGACCGAGGTTATGCCCTTGTCGGAATCAGAACCCAAAACCCGGCCTCTTTTACTGGAAAGATCACCTATTACATCTCCCATGTATTCGTCCGGCACAAAAACCGTGACCAGCATGATGGGCTCCAGAATTACAGGCTGACACTTTTCAGCCGCCTTTTTAAAGGCCATGGAGCCGGCGATCTTGAAGGCCATTTCCGAAGAATCCACGCTGTGGTAGGATCCGTCATACAGGGTGACCTTGAAATCCACCATGGGATATCCAGCCAGTACTCCCCTGACTGCGGCCTCCTGAATGCCCTTGTCCACGGCCGGTATGTACTGCCTGGGTATCACGCCGCCCACTATCGCGTCCACAAACTCATAACCCTGACCACTGGCTTTGGGTTCCAGCCTTATCCAGCAGTCACCGAACTGACCGCGTCCCCCGGTCTGTTTTTTGTAGCGGCCCTGGACCTCGGCTTTACCCTTGATGGTTTCCCTGTAGGGGATTTTAGGAGTTTTCAGGACCACGGCAGCCTTATACCTTCTCTTGACCTTTTCCACGGCCATTTCAATATGCAGCTGGCCCATTCCTGACAAAAGCATGTCCTTGGTTTCCTCGTTGCGTGAAAGCTGCAGATTGACATCCTCGTCCAGAAGCTTCTGCACTGCGGCAAATACTTTATCCTCTTCGCCCTTTTCCTGGGCACCCAGGGCATAGGACAGAATACACGGTGGAAGAGCCGGCTTCTCAAGAACAAAGAGGGATTTTTCACTGCACAGGGTATCGCCGGTGGAAGTGTTTTTGAGCTTGGCTGCAGCCACAATAAAGCCGGGCCCGGCCTCCTCCTTGAATGGAATCTGTTTTTTGCCCTCAAAAACCAAAAGCTGGCCCAGCTTTTCCTTTTCATCCTTCAAGGGGTTGGCCAGAAGCATATCCGAAGTCATGGTCCCGGATAAGACCCGCATTACACTCAGCTGTCCTGTAAATGGATCAGTTATGGTCTTGAACACCAAGGCTGCTGCCGGTTCATCGGGATGGGACTTTCTTACCTCCTGGTTCTCGCCGACCCAGTCCTGATGTTCCAGGGGAGAGGGCAGAAGTCTCTGAACCGCTTCCAGGAGCTTTGCCCCGCCCTTGTTTTCCAGAGCGGATCCAGCGCATACAGGAACCAGGTCCCCGGCAAGTATTCCCTTGCGCAGCCCCTGATAAACGTCCTCAACCTTTAGACTGCCCTCCTCCAGATATATCTCCATGAGCTGTTCATCACTCTCAGCTATATTTTCAATGGAGGTCTCGCGCATTTCAGCCAGCAAGTCCTGCATGTCATCAGGGACATCACCGTCAACAAGTCCGCCCTCTTCAGCAAAAAAACAGGCCTTTTCCTCCAGCACATCCACCAGACCTCTGAATCCGGCTTCAGCTCCAATGGGCAGGTACAGAGGCACGGGCTTGATCCCCAGGGTATTCACCAGACTGGTGTAAGCCATGTTAAAGTCAGCCCGCTCCCGGTCCATTTTGTTCACCATGATCAGGGCCGGAAGCTTTGCATTCCGGACTTCGGACCACAGTTTCTTGGTCAGGGGCTTGGCTCCGTCTACTGCGTCCACTACAAAAAGCACTCCGTCTACAGCAGTGAGCAGATAGCCTATATCCCCGATAAAATTGTTGTCTCCGGGAGTGTCCACCAGAAAGTGGCGGTTTTTTTCCCAGGTATACATGGCGAATGCCGGCTGAATGCTGCCGCGCCTTTTGATCTCTTCAGGCTCAAAATCCAGGCAGGTGGTGCCTTCGTCTATCTTGCCCAGGCGCTGTATGGCCCTGCTTTGGTAGAGAATCATTTCCGCAGTGGAGGTTTTTCCTGTTCCTCCGTGTCCCACCAGGGCATAGGTTCTCTGTTTCGCCAATTTGTCCAGCATAGGTCTTGCCCCCTTTGTTCTGATATTGTCTATGCCGCTTCTGAACCTCTTTTCACATGTGTTCAGCACCGCCTGTTCTAATGCTTACGCGGTCCGGCTTATTTGGCCTTTCTCTTCCTGGACATATCCCGGTCAGGAAGTTAAATATCCTTATAATTGATGTTGCGTAATAAAGATCCTGTCCTATTGAAAGATGAATTCAAACTTGTCAAGCTGCAAATTAAGACGTACCAGGTCCGGGCTGATGATCATACATGAATTACTGACCCTGCCATGCGGGGTCAGCATTGAAAAGGATCCCTGTCTTTTCTGGGCTGATACCTGCGGGGAGCCGCTGCTCTCTTCCCTTGAAACCTGGGGGCAGATTGAACCGGTTATCGTATGCAGCAAAGGATCCCGGCTGGTCCTGGTGGCCGGATACAAAAGACATCAGGGACTCAAAAGTCTGGGCCTGAACATCCAGGCCCTGCATATCAGCAATCCCGGGGCCTGGGGCAGGGGCATGGTGTATCTTTTGTCCAACCTGGGCCAAAGCCTTGACCCCCTGAAGAAAATCCTGGCCCTGCGCTATTTTGAGTCCATGAAAAAAGATCTTTCCCGGATACATCAGCTCCTCGGCATTCCCTCAGGATCCAGAGATGAGCATCTTTTTTCAGCCTGGCTTAATCTTCCCTCGACCTGGGATGGCCTGCTGAGAGAAAACCCCCAGCTGCTTCCCTGTGCCGGGATGTTAAGCTCCATGGATTCCAAAGACCTGGATGTGGTTTTCCCTTTTCTGTCCGGGCTTGGCTGGTCCCTGAACAGAGCCCGCGGCTTTCTGGGCATGCTCAACCATATCGCTGCCAGGGACAGAAAATCCCTCAGGGACGTGGCAGCTGAGCTTCATCTGGAAAGAGTGCTCCACAGGGACCTTACCCCCAAGGACAAGATGCAGGCCTTGCTCAACAGCCTGAACCGGGCTGCATATCCTGAATATTCCAGGCTCAGGGAAAAGACAAAGAAGCAGCTGGACCGGCTTACAGCATCTACTGACTGGCAATGCACACATCCGGATAACTTTGAGAGTCCGGCCCTTGAATTTCGGGTTCGGGTGCGAAACAGCAGGGAGCTTGGGGAGGCAGCCGGGCAACTGCAAAAGATAGCCGGTTCCGGGATCATGTCCACCTGGCCCGTATACCCTTATGACTAGCCAGCAAACTTTCATGCTGCCCGGTCACCTGAAACAGCCGGGACATATCCTGATTGATCCTTCCGTGCTGAACCAGAAAGTGGCCAGACGGATACTCTCCCGTCTGGCCAATGTTCCCTGGTCCTTGTACAGCGATCCGGAGCAGCAAGTCCGGGATATTGACCCGGGGGGATCATATGTACTTTACCTCAAGCACTACAAGGGCCGCTTTATGCGTTTCTGTCCCGGGACAAAGCATTACCAATGCTGCGGGTACCGCATTATTCACATGGGGGAGAACTGCCCCCTGAACTGCAGCTACTGTATCCTGAAAGCCTATTTTCAGGACAGTGTGCTCAAGGTCTGGGCCAATCAGGACGATCTTTTCCGTGAGCTTGAGCAGCAGTTCAGTCCAGGCAGCAGGCTGATCCGGGCCGGAACAGGAGAGTTCACTGACTCCCTGGCCCTGGAATCCATTACCGGCTACTCCCGGGACCTGGTGGCTTTTTTAAGTGAATACCCGGGTGTCTGCCTGGAGCTCAAGTCCAAGATCGTTGATCTTACCTGGATGGACAGGGTGTCAGACCCCCGCAGGGTCCTTCCGGCGTGGTCAGTCAACAGCCCGGAAATCATAAGAACCCAGGAACAGGGTACTGCCTCCCTGGAAAACAGGTTGCGGGCTGCACGTGCATGTGCAGACCAGGGATTCAGAGTCTGCCTGCACTTTGATCCCATTATCCATTATCCCGGATGGAAACAGGGCTATGCAAAAACAGTTGAGGTCATATCTGATTATCTTGCACCTGAAGAGATCGCCTATCTCAGCCTGGGTTCCTTCAGGTTCATGCCTCAGCTGGAAAAAATCATCTTCCGGAAGCATCCCGGAGCCAGCTATATATTCAACGAATTCATAACCGGACTGGACGGGAAAAAAAGACTGCTGCTGCCCCTGCGCCTTGAACAGTTCGGGTTCATCACTGATCAGCTAAGGAAATTCGGCCTGGACAGACAGATATATTTCTGCATGGAGTCATCTTATGTGTGGGAAAAAATCCTGGGCTGCACACCAAAAGATCTGGGAGGTCTGGACAACCACCTTTTAAAGCTTAGCTTTGAACTCTGATGCGTTTGTCCATGATTCCGCCTGGTTATTTGCATTGACTGGCAATTCTTATTGAGTTATTGTTTAACATTTTAAGTACAAACATGTTATGGCCCCGGCGAGAGTGGCGGAAATGGTAGACGCACTGGACTTAGGATCCAGCGGTTTGTCCGTGGGGGTTCGACTCCCCCCTCTCGCACCATTGAAGCGGCATACACTGATAAAACAAAACACACCCAAGGAGGTCAACGGTTTATGAAATACAGTGTGGAAGATGTTTCCCCGGTTCAAAAAAAGGTCAATATTCAGGTGCCGGCCGAGGAAGTGCATGCGGCCCTGGCTGCCACTACTGCCCTCTACCGCAAGGATGTGGACATCAAGGGCTTTCGCAAAGGCAAGGTACCATCCTCGGTAGTGGAGGGCAGGTTCAAAAAACAGATCTATAATGAAGCCACCACAGACCTCATCAATCTGCATATCAACCAGATCCTGGGCGAAATGAAAGTCTCCCCCCTGTCCAGCATCGATGTGGACGCCGGTCTTCTGGCCCGGGACCAGGAATTTAAATATTCTTTCAGCTTTGAAGTGGCCCCTGAATTCGAATTGCCGGAATATAAGGGCATAACCATTGAAGAAGAGGAGGTTGAGGTCAATCCTGCGGAAATCGATCTGGTCATAGAGCGCCTGCGGCAAAACATGGCTGAACTGTTGGTGGTTGATGAACAGCGTTCTCCCAGAGACAAGGAAGTGGTGGTCATAGACTTTCAGGCCTTTGATGAGGGCAAGCCCATTCAGGGGATCAAGGCCGAGAACTTCCAGATGACCCTGGGCGAGGGAGGAGCTTTGCCTGAGTTTGAAGAACTGGTCAAGGAGCTTACCCCGGGCAGTACAGCTTCGCGCAACATCACCATGCCCGATGATTTTTTAAACAAGGATCTGGCTGGAAAAGATGTGCTCATGCAGGTCACCCTGCACAACATCAAGGAAAAAAAACTGCCCGAGGTGGACGATGAACTGGCCCAGAAAGCAGGCGGGTTCGATTCCGTGGACAAGCTCAAGGAGGTCATCAGGGAATCCTATGTGAGCAGCAGAAAGCAGCTTCATAAAAGTGCGGCACAGAAAAAAGCCCTGGATGAACTCAAGGCCAAGGTGGAGTTCGAACTTCCGCCATCCCTGGTCAGCGGACGTATTGAGCAGAAGATTGCCGAGTTCAGAAGCCAGATGGAAAAAAAGGGAAGAGATCCTGATTCGCTGGGCAGAACCAGGGAAGAGCTTGAAGAACAGTTCAGACCCGAAGCCGAAGATATGATTAAATCCCAGATTTTTCTTCTGGCTGTGGCCAATGCCGAAGACTTAACCGTTTCCGAGCAGGAGATAAACGCATACATTCAGCAGCAGGCCCAGTCCAGCGGCCAGAATGCTGAGGAGCTCAAAAAATTCTATCATGACAACAACCTGATGTTCGCTCTCAAGGATACTTTACTGGCGGACAAGGCCATGGAACTTATCTACGAAAACTCCGAGGTCAAAATGGTGCCCCCTGAGAGTCCGGGCGGACATGCCCGGGAAAACAACTCTTAAGCCTGTGATTACAGGCCTGTATTTTCATCAAGGAGACAGACATGAGCTACAATGTGCCCATAGTCGTGGAGACTACCGGCAGGGGTGAAAGAGCCTACGACATCTACTCCAGGCTCCTCAAGGACCGGATAATCCTGCTGGGCACCCCTATTGACGATCATGTGGCCAATCTTCTGTGCGCCCAGCTTCTTTTTCTGGAATCAGAAAGCCAGGAAAGGGAAATCAACTTTTATATCAATTCTCCCGGGGGTTCGGTCACAGCCGGTCTGGCCATCTACGATACCATGCAGTACATTTCCGCTCCAGTGGCCACCCTTTGTCTGGGGCAGGCGGCCAGCATGGCCGCCCTGCTTTTGGCTGCCGGCAACAAGGGAATGCGTTATGCCCTGCCCCACAGCAGGATCCTGATTCACCAGCCCATGGGCGGATTTCATGGACAGGCCACGGACATAGACATCCAGGCCAGGGAAATCATCCGTCTCAAGGCCAAGCTCAATGAAATCCTGGCCCAGCATACGGCAGTGGATCTGGCCAAGATCGAACATGACACTGAAAGGGACTATTACATGGATGCGGGGGAAGCCAGGGAATACGGTATCATTGATACAGTACTGACTTCGAGGTCTGAAATTGACAAAACCAGAAAATAAATTAAGATTTGGAAAAATAAAAAAAGTAGAGGTGGGCAATGGCTGATAAAAAGAAACCTTTTGTTTCTGATCTGGGCTGCTCTTTTTGCGGCAAGACTCAGGACGAGGTGGACAGGTTGATAGCCGGTCCCGATGTATATATCTGCAACGAGTGTGTTTCCCTGTGCGACGAGATCATTGCCCAGGACCATGCTGAAGAGGGAATGGAAGCCGATGTTCTTCTTCCTCCTTCTGATCTGAAAAAGGCCCTTGATGAATACGTGGTTGGCCAGGATCAGACCAAGAAAATCCTGGCAGTGGCTGTTTACAACCACTATAAAAGAGTTCGCTATTCCAGGAAGCAAAAGGACGAGGTGGAACTGGACAAGAGCAACATCCTGCTCATGGGTCCCACCGGTTCCGGAAAAACTCTGCTGGCCCAGACCCTGGCACGCATTCTCAGGGTTCCTTTTGCCATTGCCGATGCCACCACACTGACCGAAGCCGGTTATGTGGGGGAAGATGTGGAAAATATTCTGGTCCAGCTGATGCAGAATGCTGACTATAACCTGGAAGCTGCTTCCAAGGGCATTATCTATGTGGATGAAATAGACAAGATTGCCAGAAAATCAGACAGCCCCTCAATTACCAGAGATGTTTCCGGAGAGGGAGTTCAACAGGCCCTGCTCAAAATCATCGAAGGTACTGAAGCCAATATCCCTCCCAAAGGGGGACGCAAGCATCCCCAGCAGGAATTCATCCGCCTGAATACCACCAATATCCTCTTCATTGTTGGCGGGGCATTCATTGGCCTGGACAAAATAGTACGCGAAAGGATCCAGAAGGGCAGCATGGGTTTTGGAGCCGAGATTGGAGACAAGAAGGGAGCTGCTCCCAACGAACTGATAAGCATGGCCCATCCTGCAGACCTGATCAAGTTTGGGCTGATTCCTGAATTTGTAGGCCGCATGCCTGTGGTATCCTCGCTGCAGGAACTTACTGAGGATGATCTGGTGCGCATCCTGACCGAACCCAAAAACGCCCTGGTGAAACAGTATCAGAAAATGTTTGAACTGGACCATATCAAGCTGCGTTTCACCCAGGATGCACTGCGGGCCGTCGCGGCCAGGGCCCTGGAAAGAAAGACCGGGGCCAGGGGGCTTAGAAACGTGATGGAATCCATCATGCTGGACGTGATGTACAAGCTCCCATCACTTCAGGGAGTGCAGGAATGCCTCATTAATAAGGAAGTGGTGGAGAAGGGCGTTGAACCCCTGCTCTTTTACCAGCAGGAAGTCAAGACCGCCTAAGCAGAAAAGTGCAGGCCACTGACCCGGTCCGGTTCAGGGCATGGCATTGCTCGGCGTTTCCGGTTTCTGAGATCTTACTCTCTTTCCGGGCTTTTTCCTGCGTCGTTATCAGATGCGCCTGCAAAAAGTCGAGAAATGAATAATTCAAAAATCAATAATCTACATAACTCTTTGTTTTTACTGACCTCTGACGTCTGACCTCTGACGTCTGT
>SL_5KL_010_SEDDRAFT_10000191_pt1 | contig 37599 bp, 40 predicted proteins | sample SodLakKL_010_SED_FD_9118 | JGI IMG/M metagenome (IMG submission 9118)
ATCAAGATTTCCTTCCCACCAGGGATTGTACTGATACAATAATTCATCCATGCTTAGAACTATATGGTGCTATCGTATAAAAGTCAAGGTTGTTATACGATTGTATCGTCTATGTCTCTCTGGTGATATATTTCTTACTGACTGGGCTGCGGGCAGGGTCAGCGTTAGGACTTTTCATCGTCCTGACAGGATGGTTTGGCAAAGATCACCACTTAACATTCGGCCTACACTCCAATAGCTTTCTTTTTCAATATTTCAGACATGTACAGCACCTCTATGACTTCACTTCTGAAGGCGCTGAAGCGGTTGAATATTTCATAATAGTATTTTTTCAGCATGGAAGCTGCATTTTTATGATCATCAATAGCCGCTAGCAGCTCTTTCTCGGCAGACTCATTAAAATAGCACTTCACCCCGCAAGCTTATCCATCATCACCGGACAGCAGGAAATCCATCAGGTTCATGCGCCTTACCCCCTGATAATCTTCACAGAAAAACGAATCAATGCTCAGCACAAGCTTGGGGTAGTTGTCTCGAATATCCAGCAGGGGAGCAAACTCCCTGTTTATGGTTTGTTCTGACTCCAGCAGGTAGGCTGCCTGGATATAAATTTTTTCATTATCCTTTACTGCGATGAAATCTATCTCTCTGTCTCCAAGCTTGCCAACATTAACAGTGTATCCCCGGGAAAGAAGTTCAAGATATACAATATGTTCCAGCACCTGAGAGATATCACCTTCTCTGTATCCCAGCTGGGCATGGCGCAGCCCGATATCACCAAGATAGTATTTTTCATGAAGTTCAAGCAGTTTTCGACCCTTGATGTCATATCTGGAAGCCTTATGAGTTAAAAGGGCTTCCTGAAAATAGTCCAGGTAACTCAGCACTGTATCCACGCTGACCTTCAGGCGCTGAACTTTAAATACCTGGCGATGCTGTTGGCGGAAACAACCTGGCTGGTATTGTCCATGATGAACCTGGCAATCCTGTCCAGCAGCGCTGCCTGTCTTATACTGTGCCTGGTCACGATATCCTTGAGCAGGATGGTGTTATAAATGGAACTCAGATACTAAATTATTACTTCATCCGTCATGTTCATATGATGCAGGGCGGGCAGCCCTCCATATCTGATGAACTTTTTGAACTCCTTGTCTCTGGACCCGGCATCCAAGCCTCGAAATTCTAAAAATTCTGAAAATTTGAGGCTGGTTATATGAAACTGTACAAACCTGCCTGAAAGTCTGGTGGCCAATTCAGAAGAAAAAAGATGGGCATTGGATCCGGTCAGAAAGATGTCCATATCTCTCATTCTCAGTGGCTTACTCTTGAAACCCTGTCATGAAAAACAAGAAAGTTAGACAGGATTAACAGGATTTGCAGGATAAGCAATCAGCGGCCCCGGTGAAATCAGCTCCGCTGTCCTTCGGAATTTCACAGGGCAAGCCGGAAGCCGCAGATTGCATTAGCCATCGCCAAAGGCGATTAAGCACCTTTTGGTCCGCCTTCCGGGCGGAACAAAATGCTTCTCTCTTAATCCGGCTCTTAATCCTGTCAATCCTGTCAAAAAGCTCTCTTTTCTTTATTGGGTTGCGGGCATAGCCCGCCTTAGGATAATGTGTAAATAAATATCAATCTGTTATCCGGCCTGGCTGGACATCAGGCCCTGGGAGCGAATGATGGGGCTGCCGCTTTTTCTGTACAACCTGATCAGGGTCCTGGCCATGCGGAGCAAGCGACTGGGGGCTGCAAGACGCGCTTCACGGTCAGAGATCCTTGCTCTGCAGAAAAAACGCCTGTTGCATCTTCTGGAGCACGCTGCCCGCTTTTCTCCCTTCTACCGCAGGCGCTGGGCAGGAAATGTGCCCGGACCGGAGGATCTTTCTTCCCTGGAACCGGTGAGCAAGACCCAGCTCATTGACCATTACAATGAGGTTCTTGCAGTTAAAGATCTGGATCTTGCCTCGGTCCGCAGGTGGATGGCTGGAACAGCCGTGAATCTGCCGAACAGGTATGTCCTTGCTGCCACTTCGGGAACCACCGGTCAGCCGGTGGTCATTCCCTACAACCGCCGGGAGTGGCGGGAAGGCATGGCCTATATCGTCAGGAGCTCGGAGCTGACCATGGAGGAAGTATGGGGCCGCAGGGGAGGCCTGGTCTCCCTCATACGTGAGCGGCCCAGGGTCGCCGGAATAAGCACTCTGAACCCAATCCATGTCAGCGCCCAGCTCACCAGGAGCTTTCGAACCGGGCTGGTGGCAAACCTGCTGCTTTCAGCGGCCGAACCCCTGGAGCAGCAGATAGACAGGCTCAACCGCTTTCAGCCCACCGTGCTTGGCGGATACCCCTCGGCAATAGGCCCGTTGAGCCGGGCTGCCCTGGACGGTGCACTGAAAATTCAGCCCAGGCTGATAGTCACCGGTGGCGAGACAGTTTCAGGAGCTGTTAGACGCAATGTAAGCCGGGCCTGGGGACTTAACCTGTTTGATTTTTACGGCCTGGCCGAGACTTTGATCATAGCCGGAGAATGCCTGGCTCACCAGGGTCTGCACATTTACGAGGACGCGGTGGTTCTTGAAGTCGTTGACGAAAAGGGAAGGGTGCTGCCGTCCGGAGAGCCCGGCGACAAAGTGCTGCTGACCAACCTGTTCAACAGAACCCTGCCGCTTATCCGGTACGAGGTAAGCGATATACTCGCTGTAAGCCATGATCCCTGTCCATGCGGGCTGTGTTTCAGCCGCATCATGTCCCTGGAGGGAAGGCGCGAGGAGCTGCTGGAGCTGCGCAGTCCTGATGGTCAAACAGTCATGGTGCATCCCTTTGTTGTTGAATCTCCCCTGGAGGAGATGCCCCAAATACGCCAGTTCCAGATTTCAGGCGACTCCAGAGGCGGACTCCTGATCGTTATAGTTCCGTATGAGCAGGGCAGTGATCCCGCGGACAGGGCAAAGCAGGCCGTGGACTCAGTTCTCGTCCCTCTGGGGGTGGGCAGGGATGCAGTGCAGGTTCAGAGCGCCGCCTCCATTAAAAGCAGGCGGGGGCCCACTGACAAAATCATGCGGGGATGATTCTGGTTCATCCCTGAGGCTTGTTTTGCGGATCAGAAATAGTATCTCCTGCTTTTGTTTCTTTGTATCCTGCCCAGAATAAATCCCAGCAGGGCTGTGGCGAATACAGTGCCGCCACCGGCCAGAAACCAGTGCAGATTTTTCCGGGAGCGCAGTTCCTGGTTTTCCTGTTCAAACTCTCGTAATTCTTCCCTGCTCAGCGCCAGAGCGTTGCTTTTGCGTTGCAGCTCCTGTTTGATATGCTCAACATTACCTGAGTCCTTAAGCAGGGTCTGGTGCTTCTGGTACAGGTCTTCCAGTTCCTGCTGCATGTTGTCCAGTTTAGACTGCAGCTCAGTATTTTCCTGTTCCAGAACAGCAGCTTTCTGTTCGCTGCTTTGAACCCTTTCCTGAAGCTCACTGGTCATGTATTCCAGCTGACGGGCTATAAGCTTGCTGGGTGTGTTCTGAGTGGTATACCGCTTCAGGACCCATCCTTCTCTGCCGTCAGAGGTACGTATCTGGTACCAGTCAGAGGATTCATCCAGGACTTGGAGGGAGGTTCCCGAGGGAAGCATTCTGAGAACCCTGTGCTGCAGACTGGGACCGGTACGCATGGTTATCTCCAGCTCGTCTGTGACGTAAAGTGTATCGCCTTCAGCCGGCCCGGGCATGAGCAGCATGGTTAAAAAAACAAAAAAAATGGTCCTGGTCAGCATTTTTTTGGCCTCTGATGTTTCTGTTTTGGTTCTCCACCGCCTGGACATCAGCCGATACACATAGCTGTAGAGTTTTAGTGAGAACCATAGAAATACAGGCAAGTTATAATCAAGTTAAAGTCGAATGACAAGGAAAGTATTTGAGAAGTTATCAGCCTGAATCCAGACTGTGGGGTTTCCATATCAGGTAAACCGGGAATATTTTTGCATGGAGTCCGTAGCCGGCTGATAAGCAATGGCCTGAGAGAGATTAAGGGTGTTTACTTAAGGCTGAACATGTTCTGCTCTTGCCACGGCTTAAATAATCATTAAGTAGAAATAATATACCAAATAAGGATGATAAACAATCCAGAGAACCACTTACCTTGAACAAGCTGGAGCATTGAAATGACTCAACCTGTTTCAATTTCAGCCATGGAGGCCAGGGAGAGAAACATATCCGGACGGGCCATGCTGGTCTGCGCCTACGAAGATGACGCCAAGTGCCGCAGAGTGCTTCTCGAAGGTGCCATGACCCTGACGGAGTTTCTGGAGAAACTGCCAGGCCTGGACCGCGACCAGGAGCTCATTTTTTATTGCGCCTGACCCAATGAAGGTTCTTCAGCCGGTCAGGCCAAAAAAATTACTGAGCTGGGCTTCACCAATGTAAAAGTTCTGGAGAGAGGCGTTGACGCCTGGAAGAGGGCCGGATTTCCTTTGCACAACTGATACTGCAAAATTTAAAGGCGTTCTGTTAAAGAATGCAGAAATCATTAGCAGCAAGGAGATTCGAAAATGATGAACAGGATCGTGGGGATCGGTATCGTTTTTTTGTTCATGTTCTCAGTATCCTTGGCCTGTCTGTGTCTGTCGAGGCCCAGAGGGGGGAGCATATGAGATGGTCCCAGCAGGGGCAGACCATAGATGAACCTTGGGATTTTTATGGTCCGCGGATGATGGGTCCAGGCATGATGGAGCCTGGCATGGGAATGATGGGTATTGTGGACCTGCCCGGCCTGACCGAGGAGCAGCGCACAGAAATGCGATCCATACAGAGAGAGGCCCGGCGTCAGAATATGGAAACCATGCTGGATATCATGGATCTGAGAGACGACATGCATGAGGCCATGGCTGCAGACAGGCCGGATCCCAGGACAATCCGGGAGCTGCAGGAAGCCATGAGTCAGAAACAGGGGCAACTGATTGAATCATCCGTTGAAACCCGTAACAGGGTCTATGATCTGCTTACTGAAGAGCAGCAGGAGCAATTGAGAGAGTATCAGCGTCAGTTTTTTGGCCGGCCCCATGGACCCCGATGGGATCGTTAAGCCTGTCTGTTTACTATCTTGTTTTACTCATTTGAAAAACAGCCCGGTACAGTCTGTGCCGGGCTGTTTTTTTCTGTGATTTCCAACCTGTATTCCAATCTGGCCTTATAGTATCCGGTGCTGGGAACTAAAATAATTCCGGCGGGAATTTTCCTGTATAATATAGCCGCACCCTGTTTCCGGACCCTGGATGCATATTCATTTACAGGAAAGGTACAGAAAAGAGTGAAGATCCTGTTTCTCCATGAGCCCCGGCAGCTATTCATCCCGCTGATGACAGTCAGGGCAGGCAATGGGTCCCGAAGGTTCGCCTGCTCTGGACAGATCCCGGTGACAGCCCGTCATGCACATATCATGGTAAGCCTTGTAGAAATAGCGGATATTCCGCCTGTCCTCAGGGGTTTCAGCAACTGCCATATCGTGACATCCGGAGCTCATGCAGCCTGTAATCTCATAAGTACCGTCCCAGGGCCGTCCTTGATCGTCATGATGGCAATCTCCGCAATCGAAGGCTGCATGCAGGCTGTGGGAAAACAACACAGGGGCCTCCCTCATTTCACCGTATTCCGGGGGTGCTTTTAACAGGATTTCATCTGGAAAGTCGCCCCAGGTGTAGATTTCGCTGTCTTCTGCGTGTTCTGGAACTTCATAGGCAGGCTCAGGATCTGGGAGTGCAGGTTCAGAAACATCCGGTTCTGGAACTTTCACGTCTTCAGGGGGAGCAGGCTCTGGTTCCGGTTCCGCAGGCACAGTCTCTTCAGGAGGAGGAGGCACTGTTTCATCAGGGATGTCAATGGGCTCCTCGGGTGCATCATTGCAGCCAGTGACTCCAAACACAAGCAGACCGCTCAAGAGCAGGGCAATTAAAAGACCTGACTTTTTCATGGGATCCTCCAGGTTGAATAATGTCCTGTAGACGAAAACAGGCACTTCATTACAGGATTATAAAATTGAATTTACCTGGATATATTTCTTGAAGTCAAGATTTAAATCCGGTGCCTTTTAGGGGAAAGCACATGGGATGGCTTAGAGTTTGCGGCCTGAAGTTAACGCCTGGAAGTACAGGCTAACGTCCTTAACAGCCCCGGAATCTCTGGTTTCAGCACATCAAATGTTTACTGGCTGGAATGTGCCTGATTATTCGGCTCGCGCAGCCCGGCGGATGGATGATCAGGCAAGGATTGGCAAGTGATTTCCACTATTGCTGTTTTGTGCGGCCAGATTAAATGCTCAGGCTGTCTTTACCAGCTCAGCTGATAAAAAAAGGGCAGTAATAAGCAGTTATTTTTTGTTTTTTTTTGCATGGTAAAGTTTTTCCTGTTCCTTAGCTTCTTCCTTAAGCTTTTTTTTCTGTTCCAGGCCTTCTTCAGACATCCATCTTATATTGCCATCCTTATCAATAATGAACCAATTAGCTCTCTTCTTTTTTTCATTTTCCAGCATGATTCATTTCCTCTTGTTTCATTTTTAAACGATAAATTTGGGCAAATAAGCCTGGGCCGAATCAGCAACATATTCAGATGCCGGCTCCTGCTCTTAACTGCGCCTGGATTTTTAACCTGTTCAGCAGGCTCAAGAGATGCGGTCCGTTTTACATTAAATGCTCAGGCCGCTTCGGTACCAATCAAAGATACATCTGCAAAAGTCTGAACCAGAGATCTGGTTTCAGGGCCTTAGAAACAGCCGGTTAAGAAACCCCGACGCTTTTGTTAATCAGCAAGCTGCATATAACGGTGCAATTTATATACAAATGGCGTGCCATTTTTACAGTTAAAATGCAGGATGCAAGCTATCAATACCAAGAATCAAGAATCAACCTCAACCATCTGCCGGCTCAGGCCATAATTCAACTGTGCAAACCCTGATTGATGATTACACTGGGCACTGATCAGGGCCAGACATGCGTCCATATTGCTGAAACAGCGCTGATCATGCCTTGAAAGCAAACTGGATTTAAGATTTGACCGCGAAAAGTTCAAAAGCAGAAATAATCTGTTAAGCAGAGCAATATAACCACTTGATTTATTTTATATTACTACTTCTGAGGTCTGTCCTCTGCCACTGCAGAGAGGAAATTAAGCAGTCACACTATATAATGCGGCGGCACCACATTTTTTTGTTGAGGCAAACTGGCTGTAGGGCAAAATTTGAGGTCTTCTACAAAATTTGGAGCAAGCACGCACCAGGATGCAGGCTTTTTCCCTTGTAAAAAATGCTCAGGGGAAAGATATAGCGCAAGAACATTTAGAATTAATTATATTACATTGCAAGGTTGCTGGATTTGTTCAAAAAGAATAAATGGTTTTTATAGCGTTTCCAGGGTTATGTCCTGGAAATATGGTTTGACCTCTTTCAGGTCCTGAAGTATTTTTTAAGCTGAAAATCAGTGAATAATACTTCCTTAAGGCAGCTGAAAAACTTTTTTCGTTGATACAGCAAAAATATGTCTTTTGAATTAATGGTGCTTATATCAGCTCTGACAGGAGGCTCAGTTCTGCTGGGTCTGCTGTACTGGAAAAAGGGTAAAAACTGCCTGCCGTGACTTTTTATCTACGGCCCGCTGGGAGCAGGTTTCATTACTTTCTATCTCCTTTCAAGCCTGTTTTAGTCTGGGAGACAGGGGGCAGGCATGTTTGCTGTCAGCCCCGGACCGCAACATGCATTCTTGGACAGCTGAGGGCGCAGACAAGGTCATCCGGCAGTTTAAGGTTTTAGAAGGATATACACTGGGTTATGTTAAAGCAGGGTGATGGATTGTGAAAACCAGAAGGGCATTATTGTGCATAATATTTTCTGTCTTTACCGGACTTTTCTTTGTCTCCCAAGCCAATGCCGATGCTCAGAAGCTTCTGTTTGAAGCTGCCAGAGAAGGAGACAGTGAAGGCATAAGAGCTGCCCTGGATGCTGGTGCGGAGTTGGATGCCCAGGACGAACACGGAATCACAGCACTGATGACCGCGGCCTGGTTCAATGATGCCGGGGCGGTAAGGGCCCTGCTGGAAGCCGGTGCCAGAGTGGACCGCAGGGGTAGTTTCGGGGTGACTGCCCTGATGTTTGCTGCTCAGAACAACAGCCCTGAGGTGGTCAGGGTCTTGTTGGACAACGGTGCCCAGGTAAATGCCCGGGATGATTTTGACGCAACTCCGCTGATCTGGGCTGCATGGGAGAATGGACCCCAAGTAATCAGGATTCTGTTGGATGCCGGTGCCCAGGTGAATGCCCGGGACGCGTCTCCTGACATACCCGGTCGGACAGCGCTGATGTATGCTGTTGAAAATAATGATCCGGAAGTTGTGGAGATTCTTCTGAATTCTGGAGCTGATATCAGCCTGCAGGACTCTATAGGAAGAAAAGCGGTTGATCTGGCTGACATGAACCCGAAAGTCCGGGAATCAGAGGTGTATCAGCGGCTGAAAAGCACCCAGCGCGATTAAAGGCTGTACTGTTGCTGCTGCCGGCTCCACTTACACAGGTTTCTGGCCGGCATTTGTCAGGTTCAGGCAGCAGTGGCAGGCTGTAGGTGTTTGTTGTAATGAGCAGGTTTGTTTTTTATGGGTAAGCAAAGGAGGTGCATTATGAAAAAAATTGCTCTGGTTTCCTGCAACATGATCAGGAGTTCCAACCTGTGTCCAGGAGATTCCAAATGTTTTGTTGCCCTGGGTAGAAAGGAGGGAGAGTTCAAGAGGTATGCGGACAATGGTGCCCGGATCGTGGGCATTGTGGACTGCGGCGGCTGTGAAGGCAATAAAAACCGCATCATCTGCAGTCTGGCCCTTCTGAAAATGCAGCTTTCAGCCCTTAATGAAGAGGTGGACGCCGTGCATCTAGGCACCTGTATAATGAAGTTCTGCAAGAGAAAGGACGACTTGATTGAAGCGGTAAAAGAAAAGGCCGGGGTGGAAGTGATCGAGGGGACCCACCCATACGCCCCGCCTTCAATATTCGGGCAGGCCTGATCAACAAAGATCATCTTCAAGGCCGGTAACATTAAGCCTTGCAAAAGCAGCCCCACGTAGTGCTGCCGGGTTGAACACCGTTCAAATGTGCGATCTCGGGATCAACAGCCGGGCTTAAAGCTAAGTTCGAACATGATCCTGCTCTTGTGTGACGCAGGTTTTGGCCAAACAACCTAAATACGGAGGATTTTAATGAACAAGACAGAGCTTATCCAGAAAATTGCAGCCAAGACCGGAATGTCCAGGGCCAAATCCCAAAAAGCCCTGAACGCTCTTACTGAAAGCGTTTCCGAGGAGTTGAGCCGAGGAGGAAAAGTTGGCCTGGTAGGGTTCGGAACTTTTTCAGTGGTGCAGAGGGCTGCCAGAAAGGGCAGAAATCCTCGTACCGGAGAGGAAATCCTTATCGATCCCGGGAAATCGCCCAAATTCAAGCCCGGGAAAGGGCTGAAAATAGCTGTTTCCTAAAGGCTCTGCGGGCAATTTTTATCAGCCTGACCCAAAGCAGCGGCAAGCCCTGAATGATAATCAGTTCCCCGGTATTACCGGAGCAGGTTCGGGAGTTGCTGCTGCTGGTTCAGGCTTCACAGGCTCAGGAGTCTCCGGGGCGGGATCAGCATGTTCTGTACCCGGCTCAGAAACAGCAGCTTCGGGAACCTCTGGAGCCGGCTCGGGAATTACTGGTTCAGGAACTGTCGGTTCTTTTTCCGGGAGAACAGGCTCTGGTTCAGGCTCTGCCGGAACAGTCTCCTCAGGAGGCGGCTCTACGGCTTCATCAGGGATGTCAATGGGTTCCTCTGGTACATCATTGCAGCCCATGACCCCGAACACAAGCAGCCCGCTCAACAGCAGGGCAACCAGCAGGCTTGATGTTTTCATGGGTTTTTCTCCGTTTATTCGTTGTCCTGCCGCTAAAACGCAGGTATGTCTCTGCAGGGTTGAGATATTATTATTTACTATATAGATACCATCAATGGAGTCAAGGTTTTCTTACAGCTATATAAAAGTTTCACCAAGTGAAAAGAAAACGAGTAAGCAACCCGGATCTTTCTGCCCCGCACTCAGCTTTTTCTGACTCTAATCTTTGTGTTCCTGCCGTTTCTGCCAGGCCAGTACGAACAGATAGCAGCCAATGAGCAAGGGGAATATGACCATGCCTTCCTTGAATCTGCCCTGAGAAAAAGAATAGGTACTGTGAACCAGCGCTCCAACCAGGAATACAAGCAAAAAAACAGACAGATAGCGGCCCATGAGTCCTCCTTAGTTTAACAGAATGGAGTATATATTCCTAAAAGTTCATGCGAAAATCAAAGATTTTCATTTCAACCCTACCTCAAAAGCGATTGAAATGCAAAGACTGCTCAACACTCTGTCTATCCTTGGAGAACTTTTGCCAAAACCCCGGAGCCGCATTCTGGATAAAGCTCATTATTTCAAATGGATGAAAAATCCACACTTAACGTCGAGCAACCACCTTGTTGAACCCTGGGGAACGGCTCTATCCCTCAACCGGAAGGAAATCATTCCAGTAACTGGACAGACTGGCAGGCCATATTATAATTGAAATAGAATGAAAACATTCCGCCAGGACAGCAAGTTTTCCCATCTTGACCGGGAGTATATTTGGGACCTGAAGAAAAGATGAGTACATTTAGATGGACTTTGGTTTTTCTGCTGCTGACCTGCATCATGCTCGGGCCATTAGGCTGTGCCCGGGTCATTTCCAAAGAAGGCCTCGCTCGGGTTGATGAACAGGTGACCTTCTTGAACCTTGCAGATGATCCGCAGCTGTATACTGGAAAGACTGTGCTTCTGGGAGGCAGGGTCCTTGAGGCAGAAAATTATCCTCATAGGACTGTGCTGGTTGTTATTCAGTATCCATTGGGATCAGGAAAACGGCCTGATACTGACAGACCATCCCAAGGCCGTTTTCTTGTGAGCACACAGGAGTTTCTTGATCCTGCCATTTACAGGCAGGGAAGGCTTGTGACCGTGCTGGGGTCTGTATCCGGCCGGGAGCCGCGTCCCATTCAGGACAGGATGTATGTCTACCCGGTCATTGAACCATGTGAAATTCACTTGTGGCCGGAAAAAAAGAGGATCCCGGCGAGAACGGGATTTCATTTCGGTGTGGGCATTGGAATAGGTTTTTAGGGTGATGACCATGTTAAAGGAATTATTGCCGGAGGAAAGATGAAAAAACTCCTGGTTCTTTTTCTGGCGGCAATTATTTCAGGCTGCTCCCACGCTATTTCAGAAAAGTACCTTGAGCAGGCTGACAGGGAAATTTCTTTTGTCCAGCTGAAACATGATCCGAAGGAGTTCCAGGGAAAGATGGTGATCCTGGGCGGAGTGATCGTGAACACCGTGAACAGGGATGACGGGTCACTGCTTGAAGTTTACCAGACCAGAACGAACCGTCTGGGCGAGCCTGTGGACCTGGATGAGTCAGAGGGGCGCTTCCTGGTTTTTCATGAGCGGCTCCTGGACCCGGAAATCTTCAGCAAGGGCAGGAGAATAACCGTAGCGGGCAGGATCCAAGGAGAAAAGACAGGTAAGCTTGGTGAGATGGAGTACAGATACCCTTTGATTTATGCTCAAGAGATACGCCTGTGGGAAGAGAAACCTGCAGTGCGCTATGAACCGTACCCCCGTGATCCCTGGCATTATCCGTATCCCTACCGGCGCCTTTATCACCCTTACTATCATCCTTATCCCTGGTGGTAGGCAGGGATTAAAATAAAGAAGACAGATGGTTGTGGTTCGTCTCAGCCGGGAGCCCTGAGCATTCCTGGCTTGACCGTTTGTCGCTGCGCATGCCCGCGGGTCTGTGCCGATCAAGGACTGGCAGCCGTTTTTCCCAGAATATATTGACAATAATCAGAATGTCTTTTAAAAATAATATACTGAAAAATTTAATTGGTTGGGCATCCAGGCTTTTGTCCAGGACCGAGGATGAGTTGAACCTTAAAATGAAGCGACTTTTTTTATTGTTTGTGCTGCTCACTCTGGGGCTGGGGGGCTGGACAGGCAAGACAAATGCATTTGCTGCTGCGTACCCTTATCAGATTCAGGAGGGCCCCGGGGGCAAAAAAGGTTTGATGCCGGTTATTGGCTTTATTGACTCTCATGAGGTGCAAAAGGGCCAGACTCTGCTGGAAATCGCCAGGAAATACGGGCTCGGATACAATCAGATTGTCTTGTATCACCCTGATATTGATCCGTGGGTGCCGGAAAAGGGCCTGGAAATAGATGTCCCGACCAAATGGATCCTTCCGCCCACCAGGCATGAGGAGGTGGTGATCAATATTCCGGAGATGCGCCTGTACCGTTTTTTAAAAGACATAAATATGGTCAGGACATACCCTGTTGGTGTCGGCAGGGAAGGATTTGAAACCCCTTTGGGGGAAAGCCGGGTTATTGAAAGAGTTGAAAATCCCTCATGGACAGTCCCGGACGATGCTGTCCAAAGGTATGGCAGAAGAGTGGTGCCGCCCGGGCCCGACAACCCTTTGGGAAATTACTGGGTAGGACTGTCTGAAAAAAACCTGGGAATTCACGGGACAGATTTTCCATGGAGCATCGGCCGCATGGTCAGTCGCGGCTGCATCAGGCTTTACCCGGAACATATTGAACAATTTTATTATGAAACCAGAAAGGGGGCCAAGGTCGAGATCATATACGAACCGGTGAAGATCGGAGTCCGGGACAAAGCTGTTTTTCTGGAGGTTCATCCGGATATCTACGGCCGCATTCCCGACATGGAATCCCACACATGGAGGATAATTCAGGACAGCGGGCTGTGCAGCATTGTAGATCCGCAAAAGGTTCTCCAGAGCATTAAGGAAAAGAAGGGCGTGCCGACTCCTGTAAGCAGGGAGTTCTAAAAGATCCGGCTTGTTGCGTGTACCAAACCAAGGATAACTTTTAACAGCATAAAGCAAAAGGAGGATGGAAATGACTAAAAAAGGACTGTCTCTGTTATGTTGTCTGGTTTTTCTGGTTTCACTGGCGTTTATGAGCGGTTGTGCCACCACTGGTCAGCTGGATGAGGTCAGGGCGATTGCCGAGGAGGCGCAGCGCAAGGCTGATGATGCTTACACCAAGGCTGACGGGGCTCAGGGCAGGGCGGATCAGGCCATGACCAGGGCTGATCAGGCAGCCCGTACTGCTGAGGAATGCTGCAAGGAAGCTCAAAGGCTGACACAGGAAGCAAAGGATGCTGCGGACCGCGCTGAACGGGCCGCAGAAAAGTCCCAGAGGATTTTTGACAAGATGCCTGGAAAGTAAAAGAATCTTGAGGCTGGTTTTTCCAGGAGCAGGTAATGAAACTCTGCAGGATGTCCTGCCTGCAGGGCGTGTTGGTGAACAGATTCTGTTCCGGTTGGTTAAGGGTTTTTGATCCCTGAACAGCAAATTATCCAGTGATTCAGGGATATGATGTGTGGAATTCGTTCGGCAAAATCCTGCAGGGTCCAAGCGGCTCAAAGCGGACTGGACCCTGCAGGAAAAATTGACCCACAGGCAAAGCAGGGTTTTACCGGGTGAACATAAAAAACAAAGATCACATGGGCCCAGGCCGGCAAAGGATCAGGGACTTTATCAGACTCATTAAACTTACCGCTGGTGGCAGCCGATGCAGGAAGTAGGGGCTGCCTCTTCCTCCATATGGCATCCCAGCATGCACATTTCGTGATAGGCGTCTTCAAAGTAATAAATATTTCCCTGCATGCGCGTTCCGGGAATGATCACATTCTCCACCGGTTCATTTTCCGCCATATCATGGCATCCCGCTTCCATGCAGCCCATATAGTAGTCTCCAGTGTGGTGACAGATCATGCAGTCGTATTCATAGTGCAGGTCGTGGGAGAACGGTACCGGGGCGAGTCTCCTTTCTCCATACTTATCTTCATACTCTTTGGGGGGATACAGCATCATGTCATCAGGATAAAAACCCTCGTGCTGATAGGTCAAACCTGCGTACAGAGTGGGCATAACCAGAAAGCCCAGCACAAAAACAAAGAGCCCGCCGATAACCACAAATCGTTTCATCGCTGATTACCTCCTTTATTTTTAAAGATTGTGACCTGAAGAACATGAGGTTATCTAAGACATAATCAATTGACCTGTCAAACTTTGTTCTTGCCAAAGATCAACTTTAATAATCCCTTTTTTGCCCCTCAGGAGTTTGTTCTTTACAGCCAAGGCTGGCTTTTAATCCAAGGAACCTTACTTGCCTGTTTTCTGGCTTTTGTGGAGAACTATGGTCAACAGTTTTTCTTGGAGTTGATTGCTTTATACTTGTTGCTTAGGGAGTTAATCTTCTTTTCTAGACATCAGAATAAGTCTGGGATATTATAGTGAATTTTAAGTTGTAATCAGTATCTCTGAAAAATAATCTGAATTGAAGGTGAAACATGGCGCTGAGACTTACACGAAAAACCTTACACGGTCTTTTTCCTACAGACATTCTGTTTCAGACCCTTTACTGGGCAAGAGTCAAGTCCCTCCTGGGATGCAGGGTTCAGGCCTTTGACATCTTATCCTCCTCTTGGGAAATTAAAGGTGATTTTCTGGTGCTCATTCAGTCTCATGGCCCAAATCTTTTGAGCGCATATGTTCCCCAGGGTCCTGAATACTCTCCGGATAAAGAAAATTACGGTCCTTTTCTGGAGGAGCTGAGTGAATCCCTGAAAAAGCATCTGGAACCGGAAACAGCCTTTATCCGTTATGACCTTCCATGGGAGTCCAGGTACGCCCGGGACATACAGTCCCGGCGCCTGAAGAACTATCCTGAAGCCAGAGTCAGGGAAATGCGCATGAATATTGGAACCAGCTCCTGGAACCTGAAAAAGGCTTCCATGGACATGACTGTGGCAAGTACCATGATTGTGGATATTGGATGCCGGGAAGATGAGATCCTGGCCCGCATGAAGCCCAAGACCCGCTATAACATCGGCCTGGCCGGACGAAAGGGGGTCAGGATCAGGCCGGGTTCCATGGCGGATCTGCCGGATTTTTACCGGCTCTATCTGCAGACAGCCGGCCGCAACGGTTTTTCAGGCTGTGCATATGGGCATTTTTCAGCTCTGTTCAATGCTCACCTGCACGATCCCTGCTATTCAGAAGTGCTCTTTCTTCTGGCAACTCACGGAAAAAGACTGCTGGCCGGGGCCATTACAGCCATATCAGGTTCTACTGCGCATTTTCTCTACGGTGCCTCATCCAGTAAGTACAGAAATCTCATGGGTTCCCACGCCCTGCATTGGGAATCCATGCGGCAGGCTCGTCTACGGGGTTGTACCCGTTATGACATGGGCGCGGTTTCTCCCGTCAAAGATCCCGCACATCCATTTTATGGTCTGTACCGTTTCAAAACAGGGTTCGGAGGCAATATTGAGATTCGCAGCGGCTCCTGGGATTATCCCTTGAGCGAACAAAGATATAACGATTTTCAAAATTCCGACAGCCTGGCCCGGAGTATTGCCGGGTAATCCCCAATGTTCAGCCAGAGGTTCGCTGCAGTGAGGCAGGCCCGGCCGGCAGCTTGACTTTGCAGGACCTGCTCTATATCTAGGTGGACATGAAAATGCTTTCCAGGAGACCCGGTAGAGACTTAGGGATTCTCTCCAGGCTGAACAATAAGATTTAGGAGGATGCTGTGAATCAGGAGCTTGATCAGCGGGCAACCATTATCCGGGTTTATGAAGAACAGTTCGCCCAGAGTCTGGCAAGTTCGGTGATCCAGAAGCCCAGGCTGACGGTGTGGATGTTTCTTGTACCTATTCTGTTTATCTACCATGCCAATCAGATCAAAAGGTTCAAGGAAAATCTGAATAATTTCAAGCAGGGTTTTACCCGGACCAAACTGCACGCCCTGAACCTGGCCAGGGAAGAAATGGCCTCGGGCCAGCGAAAACAGGAAAAGGAAATGGACCTGTTTGCCGATTACCATGTGGACGGCCCCAATGTGCAGGAAGTGCGCAACAGACAGCTGGACGAGGTGCGTTTGCTCATCAGGCATTACAAAGGGCTGCTAAGTCGATCCGGCAGAGATTATCCTGAGCTGGTCCGTGCAGCCTACAAGACCAGGCATGACTTTAAGAAGTTCCTGCAAAAGCTGGGTCAGGCGGAAATGGAGGTGAGCAGGGCCGCTCTCAAAGCCTTTCACGATGCTGATACTGATGAGAGCCGCAGAGTAGTTTCCGAGATGGAAAGGCATGCAGCAATTCTACGTAATGAAGAAGCAGAAAGCATTTTTAATGTCTGATGAGAAAATGACCGGTCGAAAGATCCTCCTGCCTGACAAATGCCCCCCTGATCAAAATCTGCATGAGTGACATCAGCGGTGCAGCTCCTGAATTTCGAATCTGCCTGTCAAAATATTCCCTCAATTTACCTGCTTGACCTGCCGGAAAAAATCTTTCCTTCTAAACCGAAAACCGGCAGAAGGTCTGCAGGAACCCAATGCTTGTTTCCGGTATATATTGCTTCAAGCCTTTATGTGCATTAAGTGATATATTACTTATTGCTGTTTTCTGATATGACCTGCATGCATAAACATGTCTTTTGGGCATACTTTCGAAAGCAAAAATCCTGGAGAGAATGGCATGAAGCCAAAAGTGTATTATCAGGGCATTGTCCCGGATTCCGGGAGGACGAGATGCAAAATTATGGCCCCCAAGAGGTGCCCCAGATGCAGTGTCCTGGTAAAGAGCAGGGAATTTGTCTGTCCCGTGTGCAGTTTTCGCCTGCGCTGTCCCAAAAAAGCCTCGGATCAGAGAATAATGCTTCTCGGAACTTTCCTTTCCTTTTTATGTCTTGTTTTTGTGGTGCTGTTCATGCTGTTGCTGCACTGGCTGACTTAGGGGAGATAGGCGGGCAGGATCTGGCACGGTGACTGTTCCCAATCGGGTTTTGATGCTGTGCACCTCTTTCAGGTCAGGGGTGAAGACAGACATGGACATGTCTTTATATCTTCCTTGAATACAACGAAAAAGCGCGGAAAGGCATACCGGGATTGGCCATGGGTGCTGGGCGCAAGGTTCTTTTTCCCTGCGCCTTTGCACCGATTAATAATGCAGTGAATGGTTATTTTGTTGGATCTGAGCCTGGCCTGGATTTGAGATATGGAAAATCTTCCACGTCGCTGTAGGTATAGGCACTGAGGTTTATTCCACTTTGTCTGAAGGATTCCTTGACCTCCTGGACCAGGGGAAGACTGTGCAGATGCACCGCCCCCAGGCCGATCAATGCCGTAATAAAAGCAGCACCCAGGATTCTGATCCGTCTTTTTTTCCCCCCGGCCGGGCCCGAGGCTCCGGCCGGGGTGGTTGTTTGTTGCAGGGTTTTGTCTTTTTTCAATCCAGTCATCCTCTGGTTGCCTTAGTAGCGGATTTCCATGAGGTGAGCGGTGATGCCCGGGAAAACCAGCATGAACATGATCCAGGCTACGATGAGGGTCAGGATAACGTTGAAACCCTGGGTGAAGATGTAATGGATCACGATCTTTCCGCCTGCAAAGTACTGGGCCAGTTCGCGGAAGTTGGAGGCCAGTCCGATGCTGGTAAAGGCCAGGGCAAAAAACCATGTTCTCAAGGGGTTGGCAAAGCCGCGCAGGGCGCCCTCGTCAACTATTGCGTCTCCCATGTGCCTTCCCATGACTTCGTAAATAATTGTGAAAGCAATGGAAGCCACGGCAAAACCGATGATGAACTTGGGAAAACGGGTCCAGATTTCGTGCATGGCCTTGGAGAAACTAAGCACTTCTGTACTGCCTTCCCGTTCCACCTTGATGGTCCAGTATGCGGCTATACCGAAGCCCAGAACACCGATCAAGACGTTCTGGATCATCTTCAGGGTGGCTGCCGTGTACATGGCCCCGGGACCAAGAAGTTCGCCTGCGGCCACCACTGCTCCGGTGGAATCCACTGTTCCGCCGATCCAGGCTCCTCCAAGTATGGGGTTCATGCCTACAGCAAGGACAAAGGCCGGCATGAGGAACATGAATATGGCGGTGAACACCAGGGACATGCCCACCGCGATGGTCAGTTCTTCTCCCTTGGCCTTGGAAGCTGCAGCGGCGGCAATGGCGGCAGACACGCCGCACACGCTGGCTGCAGCACAAATGCACATATTGAGCGGCTTGGAAGGAACTTTAATGTATTTGTTGCCCACCCAGTATCCGACAATTAACACCGTCGGGGTAACCACCCAGGCCACTACAATTCCCGGAGCCCCAATCATGAGAATAAGCCCGAAAAGGATGCTTCCACCCAGCAGGACCAGACCGGTCTTGATAAAGTACTCGGTCTGGACAGCAGCTTTGATAAACTTGGGTACGCCTATGGTGTTGCTGATGAGCAGTCCGATCAGGATGCACCACAGGGGATAGCCAAGACCGTATTCTCTGGCTATGGAGTGGCTGCCGATCATGAACCCCAGGGTGGCGATTATAAACACCACCGGCCAGCCGATCAGGAAGGCCCCTGCGCTGCGGCCCATGATGCGGGTGCCTAAGGCCATGAGAAGCCCTACTGCGATCAACAGGGTCAGCAGGGTGGGAAACAGGTTGAAGGCCTGTGTCGTGGCTGCTGACCTGGCCCTGCTCTCAGCGCTTCTGGCCACGACCCACTCGGCTATGGCCTCTTCAGCTTCCCGGTTCAGGGCCCTGTCCTCAAAATTGGCTGCCGCGGCCCTGGCCTGGGCTATCTCAGCTTCGGCCCTGGCTTCCTTTGTTCTTTCCTGAGCCGCTTCATGTCTTGGCTGGGCTTCCGCCCTCATCCGGGCGGCTTCTTCTTCGCTGCGGTAAAAAGAGTCTATAGGGTTGCTCTCCCAGCCGGCCGGACGTCTGAAGTACGGCTGCAGGGAGGACAGTACGCCGTGCCCTCTGGCCCGCAGACCTTCCAGTTTGTTCTCAGCCTCAATTTTTTCAATGGTCTTGAAAGGGGCCCTTTCAGCTTCCTGGGCTACGATTGCCCGATTGGTCTCAATGATCTCTCTCATCTCGGGAGGCTTGCTGAATCCCCAAGCCAGGATCAGGCCCAGGAGAAGCAAGAAACCCCCGATCCAGCAGACCATCCAGTCTTCCTTTTTCCAGAGATCTTCCCACCTGCTCTTGCTCTTGGCAAGATGAGCCATTTCCTCTTGAATGGCTTCCTGGGCTTCTTTTTTTTCATGTTCGGCCATATTGAAACTCCTTTAATTGAAGTAAGTTAAAGCAAGTAATTTCATGTGATTATTTGATAACGATCACACTGCGCCTGCCCAGGTTGATCACCTTGCAGGTTACTCCGCCCAGGGCACCCCTGGCTCCGGCGCCGTGTTTGCCCGAGGCGCCCATGACTATGTAGTCGGCATTGACCTGGTCAGCGGTCTCCAGAATAACTTTTTCCGCGGAACCTGCTTTGACCATTACTTCCCCCTTGACCCCTTTTTCACCAAGTTTGCTTTCGACCACCTTCTTAATTTCCTGGGCCTCTTTCTGCAGGGTGTTGTCCAGCAGGCTGCATTCATCCTGGCTCACAAAGGAAATGCACAGGTCAGGCACTACTATGACCGAAGAGATGCTTGCCCCGCCCATTTTCTGGGCCAGTTCCACTGCCCTGTCCAGGGTTTTGCTTGCGAATTCGGAACCGTCATGCGGCACTAACAGATTCATAAAGTTTGACCTCCTTGAAATAAAATTGGTTATAAAAGACATACATGGGAATGTATGTTAAGCCCATGAACATCTATGGGGCTCTTTTAAGCGGCCAGCTCCAGGAATGAGCCCAAAAATATAGAGAGATAAAAGTCACAGGAAGGATTTTTGATGCACCTGCAAAAAGTCAGTTTTGCAGGTGCAGATACCAGAAGACAGAGTACATAAAAATCAAAGAGTTATCTGGCATCCAATTAAAACTTGCTGTCTGCTCATGGACTTTTTGCAGTCGCATCATCTTAACAAGTTATAGCAAAAAATAAGCCAGCATAACCCAGGAATGCTATTATTATCTATATTCGTGTCATTATAATAGGTTAGATATTATAAAAATCAACTGAAAAGGAGTGTTGAGGTAAGAATTCTGTGTTTTTCTGCCTCATTGGGGCAACAGTAGGAAACTTTGGTTGGCACTAAATTAATTGAATATGATATTTTCTGACTGATGCAGGGGTAAAAAAAGATATCCAAGATATTTTAAGAGGGGATTTCCGGGTGCACAGGATGCAGGGTTTCCAGGAAACCCTGCATCCATACACCAGATGGCAGTGGAGGGGATTATCTGACCGGGCTGGCGCGCAGCCCGGCTTTAATGTCCCGGTATTCTTCCACGTCGCTGTAGGTAAACGCGCTGACGTCGATACCGCTTTCCCTGAAGGATGTCTTGACCTCCTGGACCAGGGGCAGGCTGTGCAGCTGTACAATCCCGAAAGCCAGCAAAGCCAGCAGCGATGTGGTCACCAGGATTCTGCGCCACCTTTTTTCAGGCCCGGCAAAAGACGGAGCTTGGTCCGGGCAGTTGTTGTATTCACTCTTTTGCATGATCATGTCCAGAGCTTATCTGATTTCCATCAGATGTTCAGTGATCCCCGGAAAGACAACCATGAACATCAGCCAGGCCAGTACCAGGGTGAGTATAAGGTTGAAGCCCTGGGTGAAGACATAGTGATACAGGATTTTTCCGCCGGCAAAGTACTTGGCCAGTTCACGGAAATTGGTGGCCAGTCCGATGCTGGTAAAGGCCATGGCAAAGAACCAGGCCCGCAGGGGGTTGGCCCATCCGCCAAGAACGCCGTCGCTGACGACGGTTTCACCCATCTCGTGGCCCATGAGTTCGTATACAATGGTGAAGAACACTGAAGCCACGACAAAGCCGATGACGAACTTGGGAAAGCGGACCCAGATTTCGCGCAGGGCTGCTCCAACAGTAAGTTCCACATCAGGGGAAGCTTCACGTTCCACTTTCACCGCCCAGTAGGCAGCGATACCGAAGGCCAGGATGCCGATCATGACGTTCTGGATCATTTTCAGGGTGGCTGCCGTGTACATGGCTCCGGGTCCCAGAAGCTCGCCGGCGGCCACGACAGCGCCGGTGGAATCCACTGTGCCTCCGACCCATGCGCCGCCCAGGATGGGATTCATGCCTACGGCCACTACAAAGGCCGGAATGAGGAACATGAACAGGGCGGTGAAAACCAGAGACAGGCCCACTGCAATGGTCAGCTCCTCACCCTTGGCCTTGGAGGCTGCTGCGGCTGCAATGGCCGCGGACACGCCGCATACGCTGGCTGCGGCTGCAACGCAGATGTTCAGGGGCTTGGAGGGCAGCTTGATGTACTTGTTGCCCACCCAGTATCCGATGATCAGGACCGTGGGAGTCACGCCCCAGGCAACCACGATGCCCGGCGCTCCGATCATGAGGATCAGCCCGAAAAGGATGCTGCCTCCCAGAAGGACCAGGCCTGTCTTGATGTAGTATTCGGTCTGAACTGCAGGTTTCACCCAGCCTGGAGTGCTCATGGTATTGCTTATGAGCAGCCCGATAATGATGCACCAGAGAACATAGCTTAATCCGTATTCACTGGCTATGGCATGGTTTCCGATGAAGAACCCGATAATGGAGATGATAAAGACTATAGGGTAACCAATAAGAAACTTGCCAACACTTCCTCCCATGAAGTGGATGCCTATGGAGAACATGAGACCTGTGCCGATCATAAGCAGGATCATGGTGGGGATAATGTTGTAACTTGATACGGTGGCGGCATTTCTGGCGCTGGCTTCGGCGCTTCTTGCATCCAGCCAGGCGTCGATGGCCTCAACAGCAGCCTGGTTTTTGGCTTCATCTTCGAACATGGCCTCCTCTGCTGCTGCCTGGGCTTCTCTGGCCTCTTCCAGGGCCTGCTCGGTTTTTTCCTGAGCCTCTTCATACCTGGGCTGGGCTTGGGCACGCATCTCTGCTGCTCTTGATTCGCTCAGATAAAAGGCTTCAACAGGGTTGTCGTCCCAGCCCCTGGGACGCTGAATAAGCTTGCCCATGGCAGGGCCAAGACCGTGGTCCCGGGCACGCACTTTGTCCAGCTCGTCCTGGGCCTTGATCAGTTCAATGGTGGCAAATGGTGCCCGCTCTTCTTCCTGCTCAACTATTGCCTGGTATTCCTCAAGCTCCTGGGGCGCTTCCCTGGGGATGGCGGACCACATGACCACGAGAGCGAATAAAAGCAGTGCCAGACCCAGCCAGTTGGCCCACCAGTCTTCTTTTTTGTAAAGTTGCGCCCAGTCTCTGCCTTTTCCGGTAGGACCAGCAGCCATTTCTTCCTGGATGGCTTCTTTTGCTTCTTTTTTGTCATGTTCAGCCATAACTTATTGCTCCTTGATTTTGAGATAGTTGTTTTTAAGTAACAGCATAATTATGAAACCTGCTATTTTATTACGATCACACTGCGCCTGCCCAGGTTGATCACCTTGCAGGTCACTCCGCCCAGGGCGCCTCTCGATTCAGCGCCGTGTTTGCCTGAGGCGCCCATAACTATGTAGTCGGCATTGACCTGTTCTGCGGTCTCCAGGATCACGTGTTCCGGAGCCCCTGATTTGACCAGAACTTCTCCCTTGATTCCTTTTTCGGTCAGTTTGTTTTCAACCATTTTCTTGATTTCCCGGGCCTCTTTATGCAGGGTGCTGTCCAGCAGCTTGCATTCGTCCAGGCCTACAAATGAAATGCACAGGTCAGGCACCACAATTACCGAAGAGATGTTTGCTCCGCCCATTTTCTGGGCCAGCTCCACTGCCCTGTCCAGAGTTCTGCCGGCAAATTCAGAACCGTCATGGGGTACTAAAAAATTCATAAATACTTTCCTCCTTAACAATGTTTCTGATAAAAAAATAAAAGCTGCTCCTGAGGATAATGCAGCTGTTCCTGGGTGTTGATTCAATAAGAACTGAATATTTTTTTCTGTGGGCTTTATGCAATAGACAGGCCAAAAAGCAAAAACCTAATTAATATAAAGTTTGTTTATGATATCAGCAGGTTGTTTGTAAATTAAAGATATTGATCCATTTACAGATATTATCTGAACCGTTTGTTTGTTGCCGCAGGTAAGCTGCTGCCAACCGTGGTTGGCAGGTAATGAGCATAATGCAGACATTTAACCCGGGCTTTTCTTTCTGGAATCTTGACATGGACTGAAGGAAGGGCTTAATCATTAAAGAATAAGCATGCCCTTAAAAAACAATCCAAGAGGAAGTCTATAAGAATGGCTCAATACAATTCAGCAAAAACTAACACCCAGGAATCCGCGAAAGCCAAAAGCAGACGCTGGTTCCGCAACTCCATGGGTGTTCAGTCCAAGTTTTTGCTGGGGACAGGTTTGATTCTTTTGTTAAGCTGCGTGGTCAGCGCCTTTGTCATTTATTATCATGAAAAACGCCAGCTGGAAGAGCGGGCCTTTGCCAAATCCGAGCTGGTCATGTCTGCTGTGGATGCCAGCCGGGATTATGTCCGTGAAGTGCTGCGTCCTGCCATGTACAAGGAAGTGGGTGAAGACCATTTTATCCTGGAGGCCATGTCCACATCTTTTGTGGGCAGGTCGGTCATGGAACGCTTTGCTCCGGCCCTGGAGGAATTTGAGTACCGTCGGGCCGCTGTGAACGCCCGCAACCCCGATTTTGAGGCCACAGTTCTGGAAAAAGAACAGATCGAATATTTTGAAAATAATCCTGACCAGCGCGAATGGCAGGGGGTGGTAAATTCCGAGGGGCGCGAAAAGTTCAAGCGATTTCGGCCTGTGGTTTTTGAGCAGGAGTGTATGCGCTGTCACGGTGATCCGCGAGACGCTCCTCCAGTCCTGGTAAACATGTACGGGAGTGAGAGAGGATTCGGCCGTCAGGTGGGACAACTGGCAGGTGTGAGCATGGTGGGCGTCCCTGTGGATGCGGCCATGGCCCAGGTCAGAGAGAAGGCTATATCCGTCTTCCTGGTGGTTTTTCTGGGAGTATCAATAGTATTTATCGCTCTAAGCTTTTTTTTCAACCGCATGGTGGTAACCAACCTGCGAGGTTTGCTGGATATTTTCAGGGATGAAGCTGATCAGCATCCAGCCAACCTGGTATACATCCCAAAAAGCAAGGGATTGGAAAAAAGGGATGAACTTGAGGAGCTTACCAGGGCGGCTTCACACATGGCAGATCATCTGCGGCGCACCAGGGAGCAGTTGAAGCAGTACGCCCAGGATCTGGAAAAAAAGGTTCAGGAAAGGACCCAGGCCCTGCTCGTATCGGAAGAAAAACTTAAAGAGCAGGTAGTGGCCAGAAATCAGGAGCTTCAGACTTTGAACGCACTGGCCGAGCTGACCACCCAGGCCTTAGGTCTCTCCGAGATCCTGCCTCAGGTCCTGCGAAGTACTCTCAAGATTTTCCCTGCTCAGGGAGGGGGCATTTACCTTTACGAAGAAAACCGCAACATGCTTGTTCTGCGCTATCATGAAAATGCCCCTGGCCTGATTTTTGAAGTGAGTCCGGGAGATACGGGCCAAACAGCCTCTGTACAGCCCTCCAGTCTGGAGGATTCCGTTGTAGAGGCAGCATGTGGCAGGACCAGCTATTTTGCCTGTCTGAACAATTCAGGATGTCTGAATATTCCTCTGTACTGCCGCGGGCGGGTTCTTGGCGTCATGACCTTTTCCGGGGTAAAGGAAGAGGAGCTCTCCAATGAACTGCACAGCCTGATGGCCTCTATCGGCAGACAGATAGGCATTGCCGTGGAAAGTCTGCAGAATATGGAAAAGCTTCTGCAAAGCAAGGAACTTTTGCAGTCGGTTTTTGACGGCATAACGGACCAGGTGATCCTCCTGGATAAGCATTTCAGTATCAAAATGGTGAACAAGGCCTATGTCAGCCGCTATAATGTTGGAATGGAAGAGGTCATAGGGCGAAAGTGCTATGAAATTCACGGCAGCGGGGAGCGTCCATGTCCCGACTGCAGCGTGGAGAAAGTACTCAAAAATGGCACAGCTGCGGTAAGTGAGACCCGTTGTCCTGATCCCCAGGGCATTTTTCAGGTACATTGCTACCCGACACTGGATGATTCAGGGAATGTTGAAAGCGTGATCCGCTACGTCAAGGATGTCACTGATCAGAAGCAGATGGAGCAGAAAATACAGCAGACTGAAAAGCTGGTGGCCATGGGACAGCTTGCTGCCGGGGTGGCCCATGAGATCAACAACCCGCTGGGAGTGATTCTCTGCTACGTGGAACTTCTGAAAAGGCAGCTTTCTGAATTCCCCCAGGGTCAGAGCGATCTGACTACAATTGAAAAACAGGCCCGCAACTGCAAGCGCATTGTCAGCGATCTCCTGGCTTTCGCCCGCAGCGGCGAAACCAGCAAACAGCCTGCATCACTCAACCAGGCCATGGAAGAAGTTCTGAACATGGTTTCAGAACAGTTCAAGAAGCAGGGGATTCAGACAGATCTGGATCTGGATCCAGATCTGCCACTGCTGGATATGGATGTGAACAAAATGAAACAGGTCTTTCTCAACATGCTCATGAACGCCCGTCAGGCCATGGACGGGCGTGAAGGCCGTGTGCATATAACCACTGGATATTTTTCCCAGGACAACCTGGCAAGGATAGTCTTTGAGGACAATGGCCAGGGCATTCCCGAATACATTCAGGACAGGATCTTTGATCCCTTCTTCAGCACCAAACGCACCGGAGAGGGTACCGGGCTCGGTCTTTCTGTAAGCTACGGCATCATCAGGGAACACGGCGGAGAAATTTCCGTTCAGAGCCGCCCGGGAAATGGGACCAGATTTGTGATTGATCTGCCGTTTAAAGAGAACAGAGGCCGAATGATGGAGGAAAGGGGGTCAAATTAATCATGTCTAAACAACGATTAATGATTATAGACGACGAAGAGGACATGCTGCATGGACTTTCCCGCATCCTGCCCCAGGAACTGGACAGGGTCCAGGTGGAGACCCATTCCAGTGCTCTTCGCGGACTGGAGCATATAAGGCAACAGCCTGTTGATGTTCTTCTCCTGGATATCCGGATGCCGGAAATGGACGGGCTTGATGTGCTTAGTGCGGTAAAAGAAATGGATCCGTGGCTCACAGTGGTCATGATCACGGCGTACGGAAGCATAGAGACCGCAGTGGAGGCCATCAAGCGTGGCGCTTATGATTTCATCACCAAACCCTTTGAGATTCCGGACCTGGTCCTGGTTTTGAACAAGGCCCTGGAGCGCAGCCAGTTGATCCGGGAGAATTTGAATCTGCGCAAAAAAGTTTCAGAGAGCACCCCCTTTGCCGACTTCGTGGGACAGTCGCCGACAATGCGCAGGCTCTATGACGGCATCCAGGCCCTTGCTCCGACAGACTATTCAGTGCTTATCCGGGGAGAATCAGGAACCGGCAAGGAGCTGGCAGCCAGGGCTTTGCACAATCTGAGCAGGCGCAGCAGCCGCAGAATGGTGGCTGTCAACTGTCCGGCCATACCTGAGCATCTCCTGGAAAGTGAACTTTTCGGGCACAAGAAAGGAGCCTTTACCGGTGCTGATCAGGACCATGCCGGCATGTTCCTGGAGGCGGACAAATCCACATTGCTTCTGGACGAGGTGGGCGATCTGCCGGTATCCATTCAGACCAAGATGCTGCGAGCTCTGCAGGAAGGGGAGATCCGTCCACTGGGAGGCCACAAGCCCAGAAAGGTTGATGTGCGCATTATTTCCTGCACCAATCAGGATCTGGAGGCCAAGATAAAAAGCAGAACCTTTCGTGAAGATCTGTATTACCGGCTCAACGTGGTTACCCTGCGGGCGCCGTCCCTGTCCGAGATTCAAGAGGATATTCCACTCTTGGCGGATCATTTCCTGCGGGCCGTATGCAGGGAGCTCGAACTGCCTTTGAAGCGTTTCAGCCTGGCTGCTGTCCAGTCCATGATGCACAGGTCATGGCCGGGAAACGTCCGCGAACTGCAGAACTTTGTCCGGCGCGTGGTTCTGTTTTCACCCGACGAGGAGATAGGCCTGGCTGAGATACGTTCGGCCGCGGACAGTCTTTACGGAGCTAATGAAAGGTCAGAGCCTGACAGTTATGAGAACAAGCCTTTTGAGCCTTATCTGCAGGCCAAGGAAGGATTGGTGGAGAAGTTTACCGGTGAATACGTTTCCCGCCTGCTGCAGCATACCGGGGGAAATGTTACCAGGGCTTCGGAAATCGCGGGCCTGAGCCGGACCGCCCTGCAGAAAATCATGCGCAGGCAGGGCATCAGGTCGCATGACTTCCGCGGAAGCTCTGCAGGTAATTGAGGGCTTGTTAAAGGGGCTGTTTACAGGATGGCCTGCTATAATCGCAGAAAGATTTTTTGGGGTGAGTGATGGGACTTGAACCCACGACCCCCAGGGCCACAACCTGGTGCTCTGCCGACTGAGCTACACTCACCGTAGTTATGCGCAAGTATTTCTATATAAAAGGTGCACCGGAATAGGTCAAGGGTAAAAGTTATCTGTTTCCGTACATCGGTTCACAGGAAATCGCCCAGGGCCTCAGGTTGTCTCCATGTACAAGCATGGAAAACCATTATTGATTAAAGACAACGGATAAAGATAACCGGTAACAGATACCGCCTCAAATATTGTACAGTTCCTCTCCGGGAATAATCCGCACTCCGTTTTTCTGCAAAGTCTCTATGGCCTCGTCAGTGCGGTCAAAACGGAAAATGAGCACTGCGTTTTTCCCGCTCTGCTGGACAAAGGCATACATGTATTCCACGTTGATCCCGCTCTGGCTGAGCATGGTCAGAATGGCATGCAGTCCTCCGGGCCTGTCCTCCACTTCAGCAGCCACAACATTGGTCCTGCCCACAGTGAACCCGTTTTCCTTGAGGGCCTGTTTGGCTTTTTCATGATCAGTGACTATCAGGCGCAAAATACCAAAGTCTGTGGTGTCAGCCAGGGAAAGGGCCCTTATATTCACCCCGGCTTCGCCCAGGGTCCTGGTGACATCGGCCAGTCTGCCGGCACGGTTCTCCAGAAATACCGATATCTGCTCAACCTTCATGTTCAACCTCCAGGGAATTTTCCCAGTAAAAATTTATTGTTTGCGGTGGTCAATAATGCGTTGGGCCTTACCTTCTGAACGGGCGATGCCCATGGGCTCGACCATGGTTACCTTGGCTGTGACTCCCAGAAATTCCTTGATGTGGTTCTGTATTTTCTTTTCCAGGCGCTGCAGATGCTTTATCTCGTCGGAAAACATGCTTTCATGCACTTCCACCCTGACTTCAAGAGTGTCCATGCCTCCCTCGCGGTCGATGACCAGCTGGTAATGGGGAGACAATCCCTCGGTTTCCAGAAGAATGCTTTCGATTTGAGAAGGAAATACGTTGACCCCCCTGATAATGAGCATGTCATCGCTGCGGCCGGTAATTCGCTCTATACGGTAATGAGTCCTGCCGCAGCGGCAGGGTATGGGATTGAGCCTGGTGATGTCCCTGGTTCGGTAGCGCAGCAGGGGCTGGGCTTCCTTGGTCAGGGTGGTAATGACCAGCTCGCCCTTTTCTCCGAGGGCTAAAGGTTCTTCGCTTTCAGGATCAATGATTTCCGGAAGAAAATGGTCTTCCCAGATATGCAGCCCTTCCTGGGCGGCTATACATTCCATGGCTACGCCGGGTCCCATTATTTCCGACAGGCCGTAAATATCCAGTGCTTTTATTCCGAATTTGTTCTGGATATCCTGACGCATCTCTTCAGTCCAGGGCTCTGCACCGAAGATACCCACCCTGAGCTTCAGATCGCTGATGCTGATCCCTGCCGCAAGAGCGGTTTCATAAAGGTGCAGACTGTATGACGGGGTGCAGCATAAAATGGTGGATCCGAAATCGCGCATGAGCATGACCTGCCGCTTGGTGGCCCCGCCCGACACAGGCAGAATTGTGGCGCCCAGGGCCTCAGCCCCGTAGTGAGCCCCCAGGCCGCCGGTAAACAGACCATATCCGTATGCATTGTGCACAATATCAGCCCTGGTTGCCCCTGCAGCCTCAAAGGATCTGGCCATGAGCCCGGCCCAGATCTCTACATCACGCTGGGTGTATCCCACAACCGTAGCCTTTCCGGTAGTGCCGGAAGAGGCGTGGATTCTTACCACGCTTTCCCTGGGGACTGCAAACATGCCAAAGGGATAGTTGTTTCGCAGATCCTGTTTTTCAGTAAAAGGCAGATGTTTTATATCGGAAATAGCCTGCAGCCTGTCCGGCTCAATGCCCAGTTCCTTAAACTTCTGATGGTAAAAAGGAACATTATGATAGATTTTATGCAGCAGGTAGTTAAGCCTTTTCAGCTGCAGGGTCTCCAGTTCGTCTCTGGGCAGGGTTTCTTTCTGGACATCAAAGACCATGTTTTTCTCCTTTATATCGAGCCGAGAATAGTGTGGGGCTGTAAGACGTTACCCCGTCTGGAATCACAGGGCGGCTAAGGCCGAAAAATGAAAATTTGCCTTGAATCTGAATCTTATTGTATGGTTCAGGCCGCATTGCATACAATTGTAACATACCTTTTAACGCCTGCTCGTTCCAGGTAGATTTTCTGCCCTATAAAAGCCGGTCCAGTCAAGGGGAAATAAAACCATGTGCTGCAGGTTTGCCGGGCTTAAGAGCGGTTTTTAACTCTTTCATTATACAGGAAGGTCTGAATGCTGAACCGGCCGTGCCGGTTCTGCTTGTTATCTTGCTGGTCTGAAGCTATCTTGTGTACTGCAGCTCAATAATAATCATTAACAGAGGGTTGGGAGAATGGAAAAACTTGTAATAGAAGGTGGAGCCAAGCTGCAGGGCAGGGTCAGGATCAGCGGGTCCAAGAACGCTTCACTGCCTGTTCTGATGGCTGCGATCATGGCTGATTCCGATGTAATCCTGGAGAATGTCCCCAGGCTGAAGGATATTCACACTACCTTGAATCTTTTGACTCTCTTGGGCTGCAGGTCCGGATTTCAGGAAGATGGAGTGAGAATCAGCTCCGGGAATCTGGTTCCTGAGGCTCCGTATGACCTGGTAAGGACCATGAGAGCTTCGGTTCTTTGTCTGGGCCCGCTGTTGGCCAGGCTGGGCCGGGCCAAGGTGGCCCTTCCCGGAGGTTGTGCAATAGGATCCAGGCCGGTAGATCAGCATTTGAGAGCCCTGGAGCAGATGGGAGCGGTATTTGAGCTGGATTCCGGCTATATTGTCGGGAAATGCAAGGGACTACAGGGCGCACGCATTATATTTGATCTGCCAACCGTGGGCGGCACTGAAAACCTGCTTATGGCCGCTTGTCTGGCCCGGGGGGAAACCGTGCTTGAGAATGCAGCCCGGGAGCCGGAAATAGTGGATCTTGCCAATTTTCTGAATGCCTGCGGCGCCAGGATCAGCGGCCAAGGGACAAGCGTACTCAGGATAATCGGTGTGGATTCTCTCAGGGGGTGCCGCTACCGGCTCATGTCCGACCGTATTGAAGCCGGGACCTATATGGTTGCCGCTGCCATCTCCGGAGGGTGTCTGGAGCTGACCAGTTGTCCGGTTAATGCTCTGGATGCAGTAATGGCCAAGTTGAGAGAAATGGGCGTAAATTTTAATATTGAGAACAGCAGTGTCAGGGTTGAAGCCAGTGAAAGTCTTAATGGCGTGGATGTGGTGACTCTGCCTTACCCGGGTTTTCCCACTGACATGCAGGCCCAGATCATGGCTCTCATGTGCGTCGCCCAGGGTACAGGGACCATAAGGGAAACCATTTTTGAAAACCGGTTCATGCATGCTCTGGAACTAAACAGAATGGGCGCCAGGATCAGGCTTTCAGGTCAGCAGGCTGTAATCCGCGGTGGAGCCTATCTGGTCGGTGCTCCGGTCATGGCTTCGGATCTGCGGGCCAGCGCCGGTCTAGTTCTGGCGGGCCTTAGAGCCAGGGGCAAGACTGAAGTGCACAGGATATACCATCTGGACAGGGGGTATGAAGCCATGGAGCAGAAGCTCAAAGCTGTAGGCGCTAAAATAACCCGCCAGAAGGAATAATTGGACGAGCCTGCAAAAAGATCTTTGATTCTTCGGCGTTTGCTGTGGATTTGTTATTATGGCATTGTATTATGTATTTCCGGCTCCGTGGTTTTGTCAAAAGGGCTCGCTTCAGACAGTTTAAGCTCCTTTTGACAAAACCACGGAGCCGGTATTCTGGATAAAGCTCATTATTTTAACTGGATATAAAATCCACACGTAGCGTCGAGGAACCATTTATATCCTGACAATGAATCCTTATTAAAGCCGCAGCAGCCGCACCCTGTATATCTGAAATCAGAAACTGAACCCGGATGACTTTGCTTCTGCTCAATGGAGCCGGGTTGCAGGATTCAGGCATGGCCTGTTTGTCAACAGGCTGTCTTTTGCTTTCCGGTCGGATTTTCCTCAGTGGACACGGCTGCTTAAATGTGCAAGAAGTCTGTGCCTGCCCGGGCGTACGATCAAAAAGTAATCAGAGGTCAGCATGAGTATCTGGGTGGCCGTCCTGCTGGGCATTGTTCAGGGCGTGTTCATGTTTCTGCCGGTTAGTTCCACAGCACACCTGGTGCTTGTCCAGCACTGGCTGATCCGTCATGAGCATCCTCTTCCTGCCCCGGATTCGGCAGAAATGATTCTGTTTGATCTGGTGGTGCATGTCGGCACTCTGGTATCCATAATCGTGGTTTTCTGGGTCAGTTTCAAAGTGTTCTGCGTCAAGTGCGTTCATCAGTTTCTCACCTGGACCGGGAGCCCGGGTTCCAAGTCCCCGGGGCTCTATCCCAGGCTCTTCCTGCTGGGAATGTTTTCTGTGCTGTGCACGGGAATCCTGGGATTATCCTTCAAGACAGCCTTTGAACATATTTTTGCCACCCCTGCGATGATTTCAGCAACTCTGATCCTGACCGGAGTTCTCCTGTGGTGGACCGACCGGTTAAAGCCGCGACGCAGGGGACTGAAAAAAGTCAATGTCAAAGTGGCAGGCATAATCGGCCTGGCCCAGGGACTGGCCCTGATGCCCGGACTTTCCCGCAGCGCCATGACCATTGTGTTTGCCCTTTTTACCGGACTGAAGAGACGCTGGGCGGCTGAATACAGTTTTTTTCTGGCCATTCCCACCATTTGCGCCGCAACTCTTCTGCAGGGAATGGAGGTCCGGGACAGCGGCGGCCTGGGAGAGTTAGGGTGGGGAGCTTTGCTCACAGGCTTCGTGGTGGCAGCCCTGGTAGGCATTGTGTCCTTGAAACTGGTGGTCTATTTCCTGTGTCGGGCCAGGCTGAAGGTCTTTTCATTTTACGTCTGGATTCTGGCCGCGGCCATTCTGGCCGGAGTTCTGGATATATCCCTGTAACCTTAAGCCTGTTGAGGTTTTCATCAGCAGACGGCACCATTATTGAAATGAAAAACAGAAAGCAAACAGTTTCAAAGTGTATGCATGGAAGAAGCCATATCCGTTTTCAGCCATAATTACTGGCTTATTTTCGTATCCAGCCTTGTTCTGGCCCCGGAAGTGGTTCTTTTTGCTTCTGCAGCCAGCGCTGAGCAGGCTGCTCTAACCGTCTTCATGGTTGTTCTTCTGGTCAGTTTAGGCGGAAGCCTGGGTTCGATAGGCATCTACTTTGTGTCTTTACTGCTGGGCAGGCAGAGGCTTTTCATACTGGCCGGAAGGCTTGAAAGGTATTATCTGCTGAATGTGAGTGAACTGCACCAGGCTTTCGACTACTTTGAAAAAAAGGGACACTGGGTGGTTTTTTTCGGTCGCATGGCTCCGACTATCAGAAGCCTTGTCTCCATTCCCCCGGGAATTATCCGGATGCCGCTGCGTATTTTCCTGTTCTTCACATTTATGGGCACATTTGTCTGGAACCTGATTATTGGATATGTTTTTTATTTTTTCTGGATGCATGCCGAGACCATAAGTTCGCTTCTGGGGATTTACGCGGCTGTCTGTCTCGGTTTTATAATAGTTCTGGCTGTCTGGCTGGTGGGCAGAAATATAGTCAAGAGATTGATTGACAACTGATATGAATCCATGCTGTTTATCAGGTCGCTTTTCCATGCCCTGGCCCTGAACATTCGCGGGCTTTGTCCTGTCTAGTTGGTTTCCATCCGGAAATCTTTATTTCCGGATGCTGAAGCTACTGGTTTTCTTTCCGGAAACGAGTAGTTTTTTCTTTTAACAAGAAAATCAACCAATTACGAGGAGGCGTATCTTGATACGTTGACGAAGAATTGTGCAGATTGACGCAGCCAAAAGGAAAAAGAACCGTTTCCGGATGAAAACTAGTTAAGCATCCTGTCCAGATCCCTTTCCAGGTCAGTTAAGATGCTTTCCAGGCATTTGTTGAGTCCCTGGATCAACTGTACTGCTCCTGGCTGTTCCAGCATCACCTTTTCATGATAGGTCTTTTTCATGACCAGTTCATATTCCAGGCCTGTGTCCCTGAGCAGCAGAAACTGCATGCGCAGGACAGCCCCTGGCTCTTTTGGATCCTGGAAATCTCCATGCATGGACACAACAGCTCCTTCAAGGATGTAATCCGGATCCTTGTGGCTGCCTAAAGGAATGACAGCCATGAACAGACCGGAGTCGTCCAGCCAGTTCCTGGTTGCCTGGGTAAGCATGGGGCCGGGAGGAATAAAATAGTGGTTATAGAAATCAGAAGAGGTCTGACCTCCTGTTTTTTTGTAAACAAGCTCCTTGCCCCTGTATCCGGGAGAAACGTGAAAACTGCGGATGCTCAGTATTCCCCGGATGGGTTGATCCCTTTGTTCATGAGCAGTTCTGGAGGGTTCCAGAATGAAGTGGGTGCGCTCTACTGGCTGTTTTATTGGTGCACAGCCAAAAAATGCTGTTGCCATTGCCAGTCCAAGAATAAAGATAAACAAGGTATTCCAGTTAATCATTCAAACTCGCTTTTTTGGGGCTGGTCTCCAAAAAGGATATAGGAAGGGTATCTCCTGGCATCCAGGGATGTATCCAGAAGATTTTCGCTGATCATGCGCATGTTGTCCAGCACTTCCCGCAGTTCCTCATTCTGGGCCCTGAGAAGGGAATATGACCTGGTGGTCAGAGCCTCGAATCCCTGTGTGCTTTTTTTCAGGCTCATGGAAGCTGCGCTTATGTCCTCCATAACTCCGGGCAATTTTTCCGAGGAAAGGTGCAGATTGACAATGGTCCGGGCCAGTTTGTCCGCGCTACCGTCTTCGCGGTCCATTTCCAGATGGTCCAGGCCTTTCTTCACGGACCGCAGTATCTTTTGGGAATCGGTCAGAACTGAGTGCAGGCTTACCACTTCCAGCTTTTCAAGATCCTCTGGCCCCAGGAGCATGGAAATCCTTTTGTTGCTCTGACGCAATTCTTCCAGAAACACCTGGGCCTGGGAGGACAGCCCGGCCATATCAAGGGAGCTGATGCTCTCATCCAGGCTTTGAATCAAGTGTTCCAGTTGATTCAGTGTGTTCTGCAGGTCTATTTCTTCAATATTGGCCATGGTCCGGCTCAGGGAATCAAAGGTTTCCTCCAGCCGGGCAAAAGGGCCGGGAGCTGAGGGGATATACGGGTGTTCCGGGGTCCAGTTTATCTGCAGGGCAGGATGGCGTTGAGGGTCCAGGTAATCCATTTCAATGTAGGCTGCACCGGTTACTCCCATGGGCAGAAGCCTGATGCGCAGGCCCCGGTTTATTTCATTTTCAAGATGAGCCTTAAAATCTTTGGGGGTAACATGTCCGAATTCCTGAAGTTCCAGGCTTATTTCCAGGAGAACATAGCGATCCTGAATTTCTCTGGCTTCGGGATATTTAAGATGAACAAAGGTTATATTGTCTACCTTTCCGACCCTTACCCCGCGCATTTTCACCTGGGAGCCGGTGTCCAATCCCTGTACGGACTGGTCCATGTAAGTTTCAATGGTGACCGTCTCCCTCCAGAGAGCCCCGGTTCCGAGGACAGCTACTGCGCCCAGGAGCAGGGCCATGCCGATGCTTACAAAGATTCCAATGGTGAAATAGTTGGGCTGGGTTTTCATTCCGTGGTTCTCTCCCGTTTCAGAAAGGAGCGGACCCAGGAGTCCGGGCTTGAGGCCATGAGCTCAGCCGGTCTGCCCTGACCCGCAATACTTTTATTGCGCTTATCCAGTATGATCATGCGGTCAGCGATTTTAAAGATACTTTCCAGTTCGTGGGTAACAATGACAAAGGTTATTTTAAGGCTGTGGGCGATATACAGGATCAGCTCGTCCAGCTCCAGTGATGTCAGGGGGTCTAGGCCGGCAGAGGGCTCATCAAGAAAAAGAATTGAGGGGTCCAGAGCCATGGCCCTGGCAATGGCAGCCCTTTTCTGCATCCCTCCGCTGAGTTCCGAGGGCATGTAATTTTCGTAGCCTTCCAGGCCTACCTGGAAGAGTTTGAGTCTGCTGACAAGGTTCATGGCTTCCAGGGGCATGTCTGTGAATTCTTCCAGAGGCAGGCGCACGTTTTCCAGCAGGGTCATGGAACCGAAAAGGGCCCCGCTTTGATAGCTGATGCCTATCCTGTTCATTATGCGCGTTTTTTCTCCGGATGAGGCCCGGGTCAGGTTGTGGCCGTGAATAAACACCTCTCCTTCCAGGGGTTCATACAGCCCGATGAGGTGCTTTAGAAGGGTACTCTTGCCGCTGCCGGAACCTCCCAGGATCACGAATATTTCTCCAGCTTGCACATCAAAGGACACATTTTCCAGCAGTGTTGCGCCCGGGAATCCCATGCTGAGGTTCCGTACGGATACGGGTTTTTCTCTGTTGCTGACCATATTGCAGTTCTGAATCACCTTAATGACCAAATGTTCACAAGTATACTTTATATTCGACGTTGCTGTGGATTAGTAATTTATTATGGCATTGTATTATGTTTTTCCAGCTCCGTGGTTTTGTCAAAAGGGCTCGCTTCGAACAGTTTGAGCCGCTTTTGCCAAAACCCCGGAGCCGGCGTTCTGGATAAAGTTCTTTATTTTTAACTAGATATAAAATCCACAAGTAGCGTCAAGGAACCTTATATTCCAAGTAGATAATAAACAACCGCAAATATGCCGTCAGCCAGGATGATCAGGACTATGGCGCTGACTACTGCACTGGTAGTGGAGTCCCCCACAGCACGGGCTCCGCTGCCTGTCTGCAGCCCCCTGACGCATCCTATCCATGCCACCAGGATGCTGAAGACAAAGACCTTGAACATGCCTCCAAGGAAGTCGTTTATTCCTATGGAGCTGCTTAACTGATGAATATAGCTGGTCAGGGTAAAATCAAGGGAAAGCATGACCAGCGCTCCTCCCATGAAGCTGAACAGACAGAAAAAGAGGCAAAGCAGAGGGGTCACCAGCATTGCCGCCAGCATTTTGGGCACCACCAGGAAGTTTATCGGACTCAGTCCCATGGTCTGCAAAGCATTTATCTCTTCGTTGGTCTTCATGGTCCCGATTTCAGCGGCAAAGGCAGATCCGGATCTGCCGGCCAGGATTATGGCCGTTACCAGGGGACCCAGCTCGCGGACGATGGACAGCCCCAGAAGTTTGGCAACAAACAGCTCAGCACCGAATGCGCGCAGGGCCAGAGCGGACTGGAAGGCTATGATTACTCCGATCAAAAAGCCCATGAGGGCAATAATGAAAACAGCCCTGCTGCCTACTTTTTCAATATGCAGCAGGACATCCTTCCAGCGGACACTGCCAGGGCGGAACAGGCTGTAAGTGAATGCAGCTACGAATTCTCCCACAAAAGAAAAGAACTGTCTTGTATCCCGTCCAAGATTTACAGCAGCCCTTCCCAGGTCTTCAAAAAGGGAGCCCTTAAAGGATAAAGGCTTGGGGCTGCAGTCGAAACAGCCGATCTGTTCCTGGATATGTCTGAAATCCGGGCGCAAACCCTTGATTTCCACAGGCGCATTCCCGTCCCGCATCAATCTTGAAAAATGCAGAAGCAGGGCCTGTCCGGACATGTCCATGTAATCCACCTTTTCCACGTTCAGGACAAGTCCGGCCGGAAACTTCTTCTTCAGTCTCGAGGCCAGGTCTTTCCACAAAGGACTTATGCTGCCCGCCTCCATACGTCCCTGGACAACGGCCCGCAACACTCCGTCAGCGCCTGTTTTCACAGTGAAGTCCAGGGGGATTGGATCAGCCGGGGAAGATTTGGACATTGGGGATTCCTGGGGCAAGGATTTGATTGATTTTGATTATATTTAAGCCTCAACACTGATTCATGTCAAATATGATCTAAAGTATATTCATGGTAAGTTCTCTGGGCTGGCAAGGGTCGCTTGTAGCCCAGCCTGACAGGCAGAATCAGGTGCCTGGAACAGTTGCCGGACAAATGTGGACAGTGTCATGAATTGACAGACTGTTATTGATCGTCTAATTAGTTTCAATCCGGAAATTCTTTATTTCCGGCGGATGCTGATACTACCGGCTTTCTTTCCGGAAACGAGGAGTTTTTTCTTTTGACAAGGAAATCAAGCAATTATGAGGAGGCGTATCTTAATACGTTGACGAATAATTGTGCAGATTGACGCAGCCAAAAGGAAAAAGAACCGTTTCCGGATGAA
>SL_5KL_010_SEDDRAFT_10000192_pt1 | contig 37587 bp, 36 predicted proteins | sample SodLakKL_010_SED_FD_9118 | JGI IMG/M metagenome (IMG submission 9118)
TTTTTTTTTGATAAGAGCACACTAATCGGCTGGTGATTTTAACAAGCTGAGCCCTGAGCTAAATCCAGGATGCTGCGTAATTTACGAGCAGGTCATCAGCTTGTGCATCTTTTTTTTCACAGGTAAACTTTCATTTTTCTCTAAAAAACTCTTTTTTTCTCAATTTTTGTTTTTGGATTCAGATCATGTTCAGAAATCATAATTCCTGCATGAATCAGCTTATATTAATTTGAGTTGCTTTTATTTTCCGGCCTTCTCTTGACAATTTCAGCAACAGGACAAAAGTTAAATCTCTGTCGTCTCCTTTTGTTCTGGCCAGCAAAGTTCGACAAAAACTCAATCCGGAGAATTCAAGGTGGACACGTATTCCAGAAAAAACATCCATCACACCTGGCACGCAATGCCTGTGGAGGAAGCCTTCCAAAAACTGCAGACCTCGGAAAAGGGCCTGAGTCAACAGGAGGCAAGGAAAAGACTGGCAGGGTTTGGACCCAACAAGCTTCCTGAGTACAAACAGAAAGGCCCGGTCCAGCGTTTTTTGCAGCAGTTTCACAATATTCTTATCTATGTCCTGCTGGTGGCGTCAGCAGTCACAGCCCTGCTCCAGCAATGGGTGGATTCGGCAGTCATTTTTGCAGTTTGCCTGGTCAACGCATTTATCGGGTTTATACAGGAAGGCAAAGCGGAAAAGTCCCTGGACAGTCTGCGTGGAATGCTTGCCCCTAAGGCGGTAACCCTGCGAAACGGCCAAAAAACAACGGTGCCGGCTGATGAGCTGGTTCCTGGCGACGTTGTTCTGCTCAAGGCCGGAGACAAGGTTCCGGCAGATCTCAGGCTCTTTCAGGCCAGAGATATGCAAATCGACGAGGCTGCGCTGACCGGGGAGTCAATCCCGGTTAACAAAAACATCTTTGAAACGGATCCCGAGGCCAGCCTGGGGGATCGCTCCTGCATGGCATTTTCAGGAACACTCGTGGCCTATGGACAGGGTTCAGGCATAGTGGCCTCCACTGGTGAGTACACCCAGATTGGACGTATCAGTGCACTCTTGTCCCAGGTGCAGACTCTGACCACCCCTCTTCTGAAAAAAATTACCAGATTCGGCCATTTTCTGACTGCAGCTATCCTGGTGCTGGCTCTGGCCACTTTTGCATTCGGCATCCTGGTCAGACAGTTTGCCCCCGGAGAAATGTTCATGGCTGCGGTGGGTCTGGCGGTATCTGCCATTCCTGCGGGGCTGCCTGCTATAATGACCATCACTCTGGCCATAGGCGTTCAGAGAATGGCCAGGCGCAACGCCATCATCCGTAAACTCCCCGCCCTGGAGACCCTGGGTTCGGTAACCACTATCTGTTCGGACAAAACAGGGACCCTGACCAAGAATGAAATGACTGTGCAAAGCGTAAAGACCGCTGAACACTTTTTTAATATTACAGGAGCAGGCTACTCCCCTGACGGTTCCTTCAGGCTGGAAGGAAAGGAGATCCAACCGGAAGAGCACTCAGTGCTGATGGAGACGTTACGGAATGCCCTGCTCTGCAATGATGCACAAGTTTATGAAAAAGACGGTATTTATCGCCTGGAGGGGGCCACAACCGAAGGGGCCCTGGTTACAGCAGCCATGAAGGCGGACCTGGATCAGGCCAGGGAGAACGACACGCATCCCAGGCTGGACAGCATTCCCTTCAGTTCAGACAGGAAATTCATGGCTACCCTGCACGGCTCACCAGAAAGCGTTCCCTGCATAATCATAAAAGGTGCACCCGAAAGCATCCTGGAGAGGTGCTCGGCCCAGGCTTCAGTGGAAAACCATCAGCCTCTGGACCAGGATTTCTGGCATGAGCAGGGAAGAGCCATTGCCTCCAGGGGCCAGAGGCTTCTGGCAGTGGCCCGAAAAACAGTTGCTCAAGGGAAAAAAAGACTTGCAGAGGAAGATGTGCAGGATGGGTTTACTTTCCTCGGTCTCTTCGGGATCATAGATCCTCCCCGGGAGGAGGCGGTCAAGGCCACGGCCAGGCTTATCGGCAGGTGCGTATCCGTGCGTGACTGCCAATCCGCAGGGATCAACGTTAAGATGATCACCGGGGACCATGCACTGACAGCGGTCTCCATCGCGAATGAATTGGGCATTGGAGACGGAGAGACTTATCTTACGGGAAAGGATCTGGAAAAGCTGAGTAATCAAGAACTGAAAGAAAAAGCGCCCCTGGTTGACGTCTATGCCCGTACCAGCCCGGAGCACAAGCTAAGGCTGGTCCAGGCCCTGCAGGACAGCAATCAAATCGTGGCCATGACCGGAGACGGGGTTAATGACGCCCCTGCCCTTAAGAGGGCCGACGTGGGCGTGGCCATGGGCCGGGGAGGTACGGAAGCTGCCAAGGAAGCCTCGGACATGGTCCTGGCTGACGACAACTTCGCCTCCATTGCCAATGCAGTGGAAGAAGGACGCACAGTCTACGACAACCTGAAAAAGGCCATTTTGTTCATCCTGCCCACCAATGGGGGCCAGGCCCTGGTGGTAATTGCCTCAATACTTCTGGGCATAGGGATTATGGATGCCTCAGGGGAGTATTCCCTGCCCATCACTCCTCCCCAGATCCTGTGGATCAACATGATCATCGCGGTCACCCTGGCCCTGGCCCTGGCCTTTGAACCTTCAGAGGGAAACGTCATGAGCAGGCCGCCAAGACCGCCGGAAGAACCCCTGGTTTCGGGGTTTCTTGTATGGCGGGTTGCCTCGGTGTCGCTGCTCCTGGTTATTGGTACCCTGGGCCACTATGAATACATGCTCTCCAGCGGAGCCTCAAAGGAACTGGCCTCCTCCACGGCCATAAACACCCTGGTGGTGGGCCAGGTTTTTTACCTGTTCAACAGCCGCTTCATCCATGAACCGGCCTGGAACCTGAAAGGAATCCTGGGCAGCAGGGAGGTTCTGATTTCCATAGCCGTACTGGCCGTACTCCAGCTTGGATTTACCTATCTTCCCTTTATGCAGTATATCTTCAATACCGAACCCGTCTGTCTGGAGTCCTGGCTTAGGATAGCTGTATTCGGGATCATAGTCTTTCTGGCGGTGGAGCTGGAAAAGGCCTTTTTCCGCAGGAGACTGGCCTAGTACACTCAGGACATGGCTATGAGCATGACTCCCGCCAGCATGACCAGGGTGGCCGACACCCTGGTCCTTAAATCCTTTTCCAGAAAATACAGCCCGCCGATGAGTACCCCCAGGACGATGCTGGTCCTTTTTATGGCTATGACGTAAGGGACCAGGCCTATGCTTATGGCCGCCATCTGGCAGACGAATCCAATCCCCGTGACCAGACCTATGAGCAGAAGAACAGGCATGCTGCTCTGCATTCTTCCCCTGATCCGGGCCCGCATGCTGTAAAGAACCACTGTCAGGCCCACTGAAATAAAGCTCTGGATGCATACGGCCCAGAAAAAAGGATTGGTGGCCATTACACCTATTTTGTCCATGTTGGCGGCCACGCTCCAGATAAGAGCCACAGCCAGCATCAGCCTGGCCCCTGGATCACGGACCAGGGCCTTTAATGGACCAAGAATGCTTGAGCGCTCCGTGATGCCCAGCAGATAAGACCCTCCGACTATGAATAAGACTCCCACGTAACCCAGGGGAGTGGGGATATCTCCCACCAGAACAGGAGATGTAATGAGCAGAAAGGCAGGGGTAAAGCTCAAAAGAGGCAGGGTTATGGACAGGTCCGATGTGCTAATGGCCCGGATATAGAGAACCGTGGCCAGGATATTCAAACCTCCCCCCACCAGAAGGGCAGTCCAGAACTCTTTGGGCAGTTCATCCGGAAGGGGAGCAAAAAAAATCAAAGGGAGAATAAAGGGCAGACTGAACACCTTCCAGACCCAGGCGATGGTGAAGACATCCAGGCTCTGCAGGCCTTTCTTGCACAATCCGTCCTTGGCCGCTTCGCACACCGCGGTGATTAAGGCCAGTACTATCCACATGCCCGGTTCCTAGCCATTGCGGTAGGTCCTGGGATTTTGGCCCAGAAGACAAAATACCTCATAGGAAATTGTGCCCAACCACCCGGCCATTTCCCGGGCGCTGACCATGCCCGGACCCAGTCCCCCCAGGACCCAGACCTGCTCCCCGGGCACAAGTCCGGATAAGTGCGTTGCATCCACAACGCTGAGCTGCATGCACACCCGGCCCAGAACAGGCAATCTGCTGCCCTGATAAAACATCCACCCTATGTTGGAAAGCCTGCGGGAATAATAATCCGCATATCCGCAGCCTATGACGGCTATGCGCATATCTTTGGGCGCGGTGAAGCAAAGTCCGTAGCTGACCCCCTGCCCCTTTTTCAGCTCATGTACCGCCAGCACGGGGGCGCTGACCTGCATGGCCTGACCTAGACACTTCCCCCTGTTTTCCAGATGGGTCCCGGCAAAGGGATTATCCCCGTAAAGAGAAATGCCCGGGCGCACAATGTCCAGATGGGTTTCTGGATAGGCAAGCAGGGCTGCGGAATTGGCCAGGGACATTTGAAAGATGCAGCCTCTTTCCCGGAAGAAACGGCTGCAGTCCATAAATACCTGCAGCTGCCTGCGCACCTGGGCTTCACCTCCGGAAACGTCCGCCATACAAAGATGACTGGCCAGCATGTCCAGCTCTAGTCCCGGAGACCTGGCCCATAGATCCATAAGGCCGGGAAGGTCCTGGGGCCTGAAGCCCAGCCTGTTCATGCCTGTTTCCAGCTTCAGGGCCACAGGCAGAGGCTCCCCGCTCTCTGCGGCCACCGTTCTTAACTGCCTGAACTGTTCCTGGCTGTGGATACAGGGAATAATTTTAAAGGGGCTCAGGGACTTATAGTCCTCAGGCTCCACAGGGCCAAGGAGGGAATATATCCTGACCCGGGGCAGGACTTTTCGCAGACAGAGGGCTTCCTGCACACTGCCTGCCCCGAAGTGCTCAACTCCGGCCGCGGCCAGGCAAAGAGCCGTCTCTTCCAGGCCGTGCCCGTATGCATCAGCCTTGACCACGGCCATTATCCGTGCAGTCGTCTTCTGCTGCAGATTCAGGCAGTTGTCCTTGATGCGCTGTAAATCCACCTCAACTTTAAGCATTTCTCGTTCCTGAACTGTATCCGTCCCAGCCGGCAACCTGGAAGTATTTTAATACTGATTCGCGCGGTCCTATCCTCCAATGGAAGACATGATGCGCCGGCACAGGCTTTTCTCATGCTTTTCCCCGGACAGAAGCTCATGGCCCATGGGCTTTCTCCTGCCGGCCCGCTCCAGAACAAGACGAAGTCTGTCCGGCCCGACTCTGGGGGAGCGGATCATGGGCAAGAGGTTATATTCCCTGTCCGAAAAAAGACAAGTGCGCAGCCGGCCTTCTGCTGTGATGCGCAAACGGTTGCAGGTGGCGCAGAAATGCTCGCTCAGGGGGGAAATAACCCCTATCCGGCCAAGCCCGTGGCCGGGCCTGAACATGCGGGCCGGTCCGTGATTGGGGTTTAGGTGTCCGGCAGGGAAAAGCTCCATGATCCCACCTGCCTTCTGCAGAAGTTCCGATGAAGACCAGTAATAATCTTTTTCCCAGAGAGTTTTCTCGCCAATGGGCATGAACTCGATAAAGCGCACGTCCAGGGGCTTTTCCACAGCCATGCTCAGAAAATCCCCAAGTTCGTCGTCATTTACCCCTTTAAGGGCCACTGCATTTATCTTTACCCGGATACCCTCTTCCAGGCAGCGGTCTATGCTGGCCAGAACATTCTGCAGCCGGTCCTGCCCGGTTATGCGCCGGTACTTGTCCCGATCCAGGCTGTCCAGAGAAATATTCAGGGCCTTGATGCCGATATCCTTAAGCACCCTGATCTTGCCGGCTATGAGGGTGGCATTGGTGGTAAGCCTGATGTCCAGTTCAGGCAGTTCGCTTTTGAGCCGGTGCAGAAAATATAAAATATCCCGGCGGGCAAAGGGTTCCCCCCCTGTGAGCCGGACCTTCTGAATATCCAGGCCGGATGCTGCACGCAAAAGATAGAGCATGTCCTCATAGGTCAATACATCTTTATGAGGAATGAACCTGGCGTCCCTGCCCGGACGGCAGTAAAAGCAGTTCAGGTTGCAGCGGTCAGTGATGCTTAGGCGCAGATAGCTCACACCCCGGCCATAGTTGTCCTGGATCATGGAACCTTCTCCCAGTTTGGATGAAAATTCTATTCAGCCATACACCTCAAAACGATCCGAGAATAACGAACAATCCCTGCCCAGAAAAGCTGATAGATCCATCAAGATAAGATACGTCAGGGAAAAGCGCCTGGAAATAAGGTCTGATAAAGCATAAAGAACACCTGTATATCATTGAGGCCTGAAGCTTATACCAAGAACAGGGTCTAGGCAACCTTGCTCATTAACCATGACCTTGCAACTGAACACATTGTCATGTATGAGGATTTCGGATTGCAGGGCTTGCAGCCATAAGCTGATGCTGCTCATGGCCTTATTTCCAGCCAGGGGCCTGACCCATTGAAACCGGCATAACTGTATCTGCTTTGCCTTCCTGGTATTAACTGCTGGAATAGGCCCCTACAAAAAACAGGATTGCGGCCTATACGCGGAATTATATTGCACAGGCTGAAAAAGCAAACAGACCTTGAAGGAGTCCGCCTTCTTGTCCAGAAATATCCTGCATACCGGAGTCAAAGAGTGTTTTGATCAGGCAGGAAAAAGAATATCCTGCACGCAAAGCCCCCAGGACGGGTTTTTCAGGTCCGGAAAAGAGTGGCCGCAGCCGAGATTTGCTCTATTGGACCAATTTTCTGTCCAGGACAGGTTGACCAATCTTGTGTGGAGCAGAAAGGTCAACTTTTTCGATTTTCCCCTGACCTGGAGCGAGGCCCTTGAAGCAGTCAAGGGCCTGAACAGGGAAAAATTCGGCGGCTGCTGCGACTGGCGGCTGCCCAACAGGCGGGAACTGCGCTCGGTTGTTTCCCACGCGGATAAAAAACCTGCTCTTCCTGCCGGACACCCCTTTGAAGAAGTTTTTCTGGGATGGTACTGGACATCGACCACTGCTGAAATTTTCCCGGCCAATGCCTGGTATGTGCACCTGGAAGGAGGCCGCATGTTCTACGGCAACAAGGCCCAGAGATACCTGGCCTGGCCTCTCAGGGGCTTTTCCAGCCATGTCCCTGCTACCGGGCAGACTTCTTGTTTTGACGCCCTTGGTCGACAGATTCCCTGTAAAGACACCGGACAGGACGGAGAAAACAGATTTGGCCAGGCCTGGCCCCAACCCAGATTCATAAAAAATGATTGCTTGGTCCACGACCTGCTGACAGGCCTGGTATGGCAAAACCCTGCAAAGTTCAATAAAGGCCCTGTAAACTGGAGCCTGGCCCTGGAAACGGCATATTCATCCAACAACAGCAGGATCTGGCGTCTGCCCAGCATCAATGAGCTGGAATCCCTGGTGGACGCATCTGCCCACTCTCCTGCACTGCCTGAACAGCATCCCTTCACCGGTCTTGCCGACGGATATTGGTCTTCCACCACCAGTGCTTTTGAAACGGACTGGGCCTACGTGCTCTATCTGAACAAGGGCGCTGTGGGAGTAGGATTCAAGTCCAAGACGGAATTTTATGTCTGGCCGGTGAGCGACCCGGAGTCTGACATCCCCTGGAAGCAAGGCCCGGGCAGTTCCACGCAGACCCGGTCCTGATTTACATCCCCTTATTCTTGCTTTATAAGTGTTTCATGCGTTATTTTCCTGTATTTCTGAATCTGAGGTCCAAAACCTGCCTGGTGGTGGGGGCCGGGCCCGTGGGCAAAAGAAAGATCTCCACCCTAATTAAATGCTCTGCCGGTAAAATCGTGGTCATCGATCCCCGCGCCACCCTGGAGAGTAACATTAAGCCGGACAACCTGGTTTTCAAGGCCAGACCATTCAGACCCGAGGATGTTCAGGGCTGCCACCTGGTCTTTGCCTGTACAGGCGACCCTGACATCAACCTTCAGGTAATCATGGCCTGCAGGGAGGAAAACATCTGGTGCAACGCAGCCCGGAATCCTGACCAGGGAGACTTTATTCTGCCGGCAGTTCTCAACAGGGATGATCTGGTTCTTGCGGTATCCACCTGCGGAACAAGTCCAGCGCTCAGCGCCAGAATAAAAAAGGAGCTCATACAGGCCTATGGCCCTGAATACAGCCACTTGACCAAGCTTATGTCCGAGATTAGAAAATTAGTTTTACCCTTGGGGCTCCCACAGAAGGCTAACCAGAAGATCTTTGAGGGCATACTTGATTCACGAGCTGCCCAGCTTATTGACCAGGGAGACCGGGAAGGACTGCAAGATCTGCTGCAGCGCCTTCTGCCCTCCAAGACCCACAACCATATCCGGGAAATAATCAATGATCTCTTTTAGGATACTGGATTTAATCATTGCCCTTTTGTATCTTTCCGGGGCAGTCAGTTTTCTGGCTGGACTTATCTATTCCAGGAAAAGGGTTCAGGATGTTTCAGTTTGCCTGACCCTTACCGGATTTGTTCTGCATACAGCTGATCTGGGTCTCAAATACGCCCTGGGCCTGGGAGAGGTCCTGACCCAGAGCCAGTTTTACATAAGCCTGCTTGCCTGGACCTTTTTATTGATTTTTCTTCTGCTCTGGTGGCGGCTTAAACTCAAGTTCCTGTCCCTTATAGCCGCACCCCTGGCCCTGCTGATTTTTACCTGGTCTCTGGCCATCTCACCGGCCACCCTGCCCATTCCCGGCCTCTTGCAGGGCTTGTGGTTCGGGCTGCACATAGGCTCGCTCTTTATCAGCATAGCCCTGCTGGCCATGGCCTTCGGGGCGGGACTGGCCTACCTGCACCTGGACCGGAAAATCAAGTCCAAGTCAAGAATGGGCAATGTCACCCGGGATCTGCCTTCACTGTCCACCTTTGACCGGGTGAACCACTGGGCTGTACTTGTGGGCTTCCCCCTGTTCACAATAGGAACCCTGGCAGGATTCATCTGGGCCGCTTTTACCTGGAAGACCATTTTTTCTTGGGATCCCAAGGAGATATTTACTGTGGCCATCTGGTTCATTTTTGCCTGGCTTTTTCATAAACGGGCCACCGGGGGCTGGAAAGGCAAAAAACCAGCCAAACTGGCCATTTTGATCTTTGTTTTATCCCTGGCCTCTTTTGTGGGAATCAACTTTTTCACTGAAACGCATCACAGCCTTAGACCTGATGGAACACAAGATATACCTTTTCGGCCTCAATCATAAGACAGCTGAAGTGGAGATCCGGGAAAAGTTCGCCCTGACCGGATTCAATCCGATTTCCCAGAAGCTGGTGGAAAAAGAGGGGCCTGTCCTGGAAGCCTTGGTGCTGTCCACCTGCAACCGGGTGGAAATACTCTGCGTAGGCCTGTCTGAACAGCATCTGGTCCGGGAAAAGGTAATGGATACCTGGGCCGGGTTCTGCCAGGCAGATCCGGACCTGCTCTCTTCCCACATCTACACTTATACTGACAGAGATGCAGTGCGCCATCTCTTTTCAGTAGCTGCCAGTCTGGATTCCATGGTCCTGGGGGAGCCCCAGATCCTTGGTCAGCTCAAGGACGCCTACCGCAAGGCGGTGGAGGAACACAGCACCGGGGTGATCATCAACCGGATGCTGCACAAATCGTTTTCCTCGGCCAAGAGGACCCGGACGGAGACAGCTGTTTCATCCAGCGCTGTTTCCATCAGTTATGCTGCTGTGGAACTGGCCAAAAAAATCTTCGGAGAGCTTAGCCTGCACAGGGCCATGCTCATCGGTGCCGGAGAAATGGCTGAACTGGCTGCACTGCACCTTCTGAACAATGGACTTAAAGAAATCCTGGTGGCCAACAGAACCCTGGAAAGGGCAAGAGAGCTGGCCCACAGATTCAAAGGCCAGCCTCTGTGTCTGGAAGATCTTTTCAAGTATCTGCCCCAGGCGGATATCGTGATCAGCTCCACCGGATCCTCCTCAGCCATTATCAGGGCCAGGGACCTCAGTGAAGTGCTTAAAAAACGCAAGCACAGGCCAATGTTTTTCATTGATATTGCTGTTCCCAGGGATATTGATCCGGATGTGAACCAGCTGGATAATGTATACCTTTATGATATTGACGATCTGCAGGAAGTGGTTGAGGAAAACCTGGCCGGTCGCAAGGAAGAGGCCCGGAAAGCAGAAAAAATAGTGGACCAGGAGGTGGACAAATTTGAAAAATGGCTCAGTTCGCTGGACCTCAGCCCCACCATAGTAGATCTGTTAAACAAGGGAGAAGCCATAGCCCGCAAAGAGGTTAAAAAATCCCTGCGTAACCTGCCTCAGGAAGTGGACCCCAAAACCATACAGATACTGGAACATCTTGCTGTATCCCTGGTGGGAAAGCTGTATCACGAACCCATTGTCTTTCTCAAAAGAAGGGCCCAGGAGGAGGGCTCCGCAGAAAAGTTCATTGACCTGGCCCGCAAGATATTCAATCTTGACGAGGAACAGATTCCGGAAAACGCCCATACGGAGAAAAAAAGGAAGTAATATGCGCTCCTACCTGGTACAGGAACTAAGGGCAAAAGACATGAAAACCATTACCTCCCACCTCAGGGAGCATTACAAGACTCCTCTGGAAGGCTTGTTCTGGCTGCCTCTGCCCCGGAACCTGTGGGCCGAGACCCAGAAAGAACATGCTCAGGAGTGCGGACCCTATTACATGGCCCTGGAGCTGGGCCAGGACTGGTTGAAACTCGAACTCCTGGTGCGCAGCCAGCAAAAACTCAGATGCCGCTGCATCGTGTACGCGGATTCCAGACAGCGCGAGGCAATGATCGATTCAGTGGATGAGCTCATCAGAAACAGGGACATAGCCGTTTAGCCCCCTGTTGCCTTGAATCTCAAACCGCGTCCCTGTAATATGTACTGCACAGGCTGCAGAAAAACAAAAATCTTTCAAGCTTATTTGAGAATTTGCTTGACCAGGGCTGGAGCACATACTAATTGCCTTTTCATGATTAAGGTATAATAAATGATAACCCAACTGGTCGATTATACCCGATAGTTTTAATTTAGAACTAAAAATATTAACCGTCTGAACAGCATTTCTCCGGGCAGCCAGCTGAAAATATAACACATTTTATTCTAGGTTGTTACGAGTCCACCAATGCAGAAAAATACCCATTGCAAACAAAGAAAAAAACCTCCTCAGCCGGGATAACTTTTTATTACCCCGGTTTCCTATGTTTCTTTGAATAAAATTTATGTGAGGTATTAAAAATGCAAGAGTGGATTAAACAACTGCAACAGATGGTCAACACCAGGGAAAAACTGGCGGAATATATCAATATAACTCCGGAAGAAGACCTGGCCATAGGTTCCATGCACACCAGGTGGGGAACTACTCCCTATTTCGCTTCGCTCATGGACCGTGATGACCCGGCATGCCCCATTAGAAGGCAGGTAATTCCATCGCTTCTTGAAAATCAGAACCAGTACGGACGCAAGGATTACCTGATCTACAAGGAAAACAGGGCGGTGGGCGAAAAGAGGCCCGACTGTATTGCAAGGCAGTACCAGGACCGCATCGCCTTTACTGTTACTGATGTCTGCGCCAATTATTGCAGGCATTGTTTTCGCAAGGAACTGGTTGTGGACCAGGGCCTGAGCCTGCGTTTCGATGTAGACGAGGGCCTCGGCTGGATCAGGGAACATCCCGAGGTCCGCGACGTTCTGGTCACTGGAGGGGACCCCTTCATTCTTTCCGATGACAAGCTGGACCGGATCATTACCGAACTCAGGCGAATTCCACACGTACAGATGATCCGCTTCGGCACCCGCACTCCAATAGTCCTGCCCCAGAGAATCAATAAGGAATTGAGGGAAATCCTGGGAAGTTTCCATCGGGTCCCCATCTGGATCAACACCCAGTGCAACAACTCCAGGGAAATCACCGAAGAAACAGCCAGAGCTGTTTTTGACCTTCTGCGCTGCGGGGTCAATGTGGGCAACCAGGCGGTTCTGCTCAAGGGAATTAATGATGATGTAAAATCCTTCAGGGAACTGCACCAGAAGCTTCTGGCGGTGCGCATCAGACCATACTATCTGTTCTATTGTGAACCAGCGCCGGGTATAGACCATTTCCGCACACCTGTGGAAAAGGGTGCTGAACTGATCCGGGATGCCCTGCGCGGGCATACCACCGGTCTTTGCCAGCCCATGTACGTCATTGCCACCAATATCGGCAAGGTGCCCCTGATGCCTGACTATTACATCCGGGAAAAGACGGACAGGGAGTATATTCTGCGGAATTATCTCAACCAGAATACTTCCTTGCCGGTTATTCCGGAATAAACCTTTGTGCCGGCCCTGGCCGGCACTGAAAGTCGTCCAGCCCCCATGTATGGCTTAATGATTATAAACCACCCCCCTTTGAAGACTACTGACACATCTCCATTATTATCTCCGGTGAAGCCCGGATTCAGCTTTTATTTTCCCTGGAAAGCATACATATTAGCTGGGCTGTTCCATTTATCCAGGAATTTCAGCAGAACCGGAACCGGTCTTTTTGCTGACCAACATTTTTTGCAAGGAGAGCAAAATGCCTTTGGAAGAGATTGAGAAAAAAATCCGGCCCACTGACTCCACTGAAATAATCTTCACCGACCTCAACGGACGCATAAGGCGTCTGCCCATCAACCCCAAAAACATCAAGCAGGTCTCCAAGGAAGGCATAGGCTTTGACGGCAGCTCTGTGGCCGGAATTGCAACCGTGGACAACAGTGACCGGCTGCTCATGCCGCTCCTGGAAAGCCTGAAGATCCTGCCCTTCAGAGACAAGAAGACTTCGCTCTTCGTAGGGACCATTCATAATGAACAAGGAGAAAGGGCCAGCACCGATCCCAGATACGTACTGGAAAAGGTCGTCTGGGAGGCAGAGGAAATGGGCCTGAGGTTCCTGGCCAGCCCTGAATACGAGTTCTTTCTTTTCAACCGTGATGAATACACCAAGGAACTTAACACGGACAAGGCCGGATACTGCGACGCCGATCCCAGGGACCAGGGAGAATATGTGCGCAACCGGATCATTGACGTCCTGAGCAGCTGCGGCATCCCTTTTGAAAAAGCCCACCACGAGGTAAGCCCCTCTCAGCACGAGATCAACTTTGAATGCTCAGATCCCCTGAATGCAGCGGACAGGACCCTGCTTTTCAACTACGTGACCCACATGATCGCCTCGGAACAGGGACTGCATGCCAGCTTCATGCCCAAGCCCTTCAACAACCAGAATCGCAATGCCCTGCATATTCACCTGTCCATGCAGAATAAACAAGGACAAAACATCTTCTATGAACAGGGCGCTGAACATGACCTGAGTTCCATGGCCAGAAAGTTCATCGCCGGAGTGCTCAAATACGCCCGACAGACCTCCATCATCATGGCCTCCACCTTCAACTCTTACAAGGCTTATGTTATAGAAAGGGAAGCCCCTGTGGTGGTGGGGTGGGGACCGCGCAACAGGACATCCATGGTCCGTATCCCTTATGCCACAAATCCACAGTCTACCAGATTGGAGCTTAGAAACCCTGATCCGGCAGGAAATATCTATCTGCAGATGGCCGCCTTTATTAAAATGGGCCTGCAAGGCATAAAGGAAGGATTGGAGTGCAACAGTCCGGACAGGGGAAAGGCCTATTTCCAGTCTGTCCAGAAAAAAGTCTGGGACAGCAGGTTCCTGCCCAAAACCATGTTCGAGGCTCTGGTGGAAGCAGAGAACAGTCTGTTTCTGCGAGATCTCCTGGAAGAGCAGCAATACCAAAACCTCATGAGCCTCAAAACAGCCGAGTGGGAAGAACACCGCACCAGCGTCACCCCCATGGAATTTGAAAAATACCTGCCCTACTGATCTTCAGGGATGATATCTGGTTAAAAACCTCAGGTACCTCGACGTTTGCTGTGGGGAATCAACCACACTGCCTATTTCGCATTTCCCTCCTCCGGGTCCCAGGTTTTCTACTGCAGATGATGATATCCTTCCAGGGCATGGTCAGGATTGATCCGGGTACATTTCCAGGATCCAGGACCAAGCTGGTACCTGCGCACTTCCCATTCCTCATGATCCAGGCAGTCCACATGCCCCTTGCCATGATTGTCCAGGGCCGCAACTATCTCGTCCAGTAAAGGCTCTAGATCTACAAAAGGCCCTTCGTAATCCACCTGCAGGCTTCCGTTCCTGAGTTCAAAGGGAAAAAGGTCTTTTTGCTGCAGCTCTTTCAGTTTAGCAGGAACAAACCCTCTAACCTCTCCAAATATGCGCATGGGAAACTTCACCTGTACCTCCTGTAAACAATCCAGCTTTTTTGTTCATAAATTCTTTGTGCAGCATGTCAACAAATCGAATGAAATCCCTCAATGTCTTTGCGCAACAATGTCCTCAACCTGTACACTTTCCTGCTGCATTCCTTGCATCCGGCCCTTGAATTTTGATCCGGCACCTGCTTTCGAATCTGTCTGCAGGGATTTTACTGTCCTTTTTCTTGTGTACATGCAGAAAAGCCCATGCATATCTTACTGGTATTGACACCTTTGAAATCAGACCATAACTAATGTAGCAACTGATAAGTTCAAGGAGGCGAGTAATGGCTGTATACAAGATTTATCCACTGGTTATGGGCACCAAGAGATTCGACAAGTCCATGATGACTTATCAGCACGGATACGGCACGCCGTATATTATTCCCATCTATTCCTGGTACCTGGAAGGAGGGGAGCGCAGAATACTGATAGATACCGGTGAAATGAGCCCCATCCGCTCCAAGGACCGGGAAGAGGACCTGGCCGGAGCCATTTACTCCTTTGAGGACGGCCTGGCCAGAGCAGGGCTGAAGCCCGGGGATATAGACACGGTTATTCACACTCATCTGCACAACGACCACTGCGAAAACGACTACAAGTGCGTGAACGCGGAGATTTACGTCCGGCCCGAAGAACTGGAGCACGTTCACGACCCGCATCCTCTGGATTTCAGGTATCTGGAGGATTACATTCTGGACGTGGAAGAAAACGGACAGATCAGAAAAGTGGAAAGGGATATGGAACTTTTTCCCGGCATATACGTCATACACACCCCGGCCCATACTCCTGGAGGACTGACCGTGTTCGTGAATACACAACAGGGTATAGCAGCCATTACCGGCTTCTGCGTTATCAGTGAAAATTTTAATCCCCCCAAAGAAATCCGGGCCATGGAAATGGAGGTCATCCCCCCGGGCACTGTGGTCAATCCTTATCAGGCCTACGATATAATGCTCAGGGTCCGGGACAGGGCGGACATCCTGCTTCCCCTGCACGAACCGGGATTTGCCGGAGGCGATGCAATTGGAGCCTGAGATAGAACAAGTCTTTTTTCTCCCGCCATGCCGTGTTTTGGCTGACAAGGCATATAATCTGTTCATGACGTCCTGAAGACCTTATTTGTCCCCAGCTTTTAAAAGGCTCAACAAGATTCACAAATAAGTTGACAAATACTCAAAACATGCAGATAAAGAAACTCATTATCAAGGAGAACAAACAATTATGCAGTCAGCGCGTGAGCAGTTTTTCCAGTATCTGGCCCGGAAAAAGCTCCGCTTCACCTCCCAGAGGGCGATAATCTTCGATGTCTTCTGGAGCGTTGAAGGTCACGTTTCCCCGGAAGAGCTTTACCGCCTTACCAAGGAAAAGGACCAGTCCATTGGCCAGGCTACTGTTTATCGCACACTCAAGCTTTTATCCGAGGCCGGCATTGCCCGGGAGGTGGATTTCGGGGATGGAGTGACCCGGTATGAACCATATTACGGCCAGAATCATCACGACCATCTCATCTGCAAGGAATGCGGGCAAAGCGTAGAGGTAGTTGACCACAGAATTGAAATACTCCAGGAGCAGCTGGCCAGACAGCACGGTTTTACCCTGAGCGGCCACAGCATGTACCTCTACGGTTATTGCTCCAGTTGTGGCGGAAAATAAGCCCTGACCGTCACATGAGTAACAGTGCCGAACTTTTTTTGATATTGAAAATCAGAATAACAACCATTAAATTAGCGGTTTCATCTCTTTGTATACTTTGTCCTGCCTGGCAATGAAGCTGACTTTTTGAACACAGGAAAACAAATGAAAGAACAGGAAATTTACTCATGGAAAGACTGTACGTTGAGCCCGGTTACCCTGAAAGCCGACAGAATCTTTCCAGGACTGATAAGAAAACTTGAAATCCTGGGCAGTGCCTGGCCCCTCCTGGGCAAGGCCTACCACCGCCTTTTTTACGCCGGCATGCTCAAGTATGAAATCTCCTGCTCCAGGGTCATGCCCGGCATGCATGTGATGCACGTGGGGTGCGGTCCCCTGCCCATGACAGCCATGGAACTGGCCCGGCAAGGCCTCCGGGTGACTGCGGCGGATCTGGAGCCCGAGGCTCTGGCCAGAGCAGAAAAAGTCCTTATCCGGGCCGGACTTGAAGACCGGGTACGCCTGCTTAATGCTTGCGGAACTAAGCTCGATTTTTCCGTGTATGATGCAGTCTGGCTTTCCCTGCATGTCCGTCCCATGGACCGGATACTTGAGCGGGCCATGCATATGGTCCGTCCCGGCGCCAGGATAGTATTCCGGGATCCCAGGAAAATTTTGTGCAGATACTATCCCCCAGCGGACAAAAAGCTGCAATTCAAGGGGTTCCAGTGCATGCGCAAAAATCAGATCCTGAGCAAGAAAAGCGTGGTATTGATCAAAAACCTGAACCTGGCTTTCCGGAACATGGACTCAAAATCTGATAACTTTCAAAAAACTGCTTGACATTCATTTAAAAATATAATTTGATAACTACATTCAAAGTCAAAATAAACCTTGGCTTTTTTAATCACTCTATTGTTGATATTGAAAATCAACATAAGAACCAAGACATTTTTTTCAAATATAAAGGAGCCTGCAAATGTTTAAGATGTGGTTCGGACGCAAGCACGAGAGCGATGACTGCCCGCACAGACCTGAAGAATGCGACCGCCTGAAGACCCTGGATTGCCTACAGCTCAACGAGGAGGGAGAAATCGACTCAATACCCGATCAGGCACTTCTGGAGCCTCTGGGCTTCAGGCCGGGTAAAAAAGTGTGCCTGCGCTGCCGGGCCCGCTTCGGAGGTCCTTTGGTAGCCGAGGTGGAAGGCAGACACACCGCCCTGGGGCGCTCCCTGGCCAGACAGATAAAACTGCGAAACCGGCACCCTATATGCCCAGAGAATGAGTAAAACGCATGTCCTGCTCATGGGCCCGCCCAATGTGGGCAAGAGCGTTATCTTCAATCATCTGACCGGCCTCAATGTAAGCTGCGCCAATTATGCCGGGACCACTGTGGAGTTCGTGGCCGGCAGAACCCACCTCAACGGCCGGGAAATCTTCCTGGTGGATGTTCCCGGCACCTACACCCTGAATGCCACCAACCAGGCCGAGCAGGTAGCCGTGGATATGCTCCGCGGCCGTCACAAACCAGGCACCCAAAACACATGTTCCCACTGCAGAGAGGAAAGCGACGTCTGCGCAGAAGATCTGTCCGCCGGGCCTGCTGCGGTTATTTGCGTGGTGGACGCCAACAACCTGGAAAGCAGCCTGTACCTTCTTTTTCAGGTGTTGAGCTTTGGATTGCCCACGGTAGTAGCCCTGAACAGGGTAGATCTGGCCCTGGACAAAAACATCAGGATAAACTGGGAACAGCTGTCCCGCCATCTGGGAGTTCCCATAGTGCCCATGGTGGCCGTGGAAAAAAAAGGCTTTGATCAGCTGAAAAAAGAGATCCGGAAACTCCTGGAGCAGCCATTTAAGATAAGGCTTGACTGGGAACAGGACAAGCACTGGGCCATGGCAGAGAAACTCTCCAGGGAAGCGATTTCCGGAGGCGAAAGTCAGGGAGGGTCCAGGCGCAGACACTGGGGAGAGAAACTGGTTCACCCCTGGCCGGGACTTCCCCTGGCCGTAATCATCCTGGCCCTGTCCTTCGCCCTGGTAATCGGCATCGGCATGCAGCTGCGTCAGCTGATTCTTCTGCCTGTTTTCCGGGGAATGCTCATCCCTCAGATTGTGGCCGGGGTCCAGGCAATAGTCCCTCAGGGCATCATCCAGAACATCATGATCGGGGAGTACGGCTTCCTGGTCAAGGGCATTGAATGGCCTTTCACTCTGGTCATGCCATATGTGCTTTCCTTTTACGCGGTCATGGCCGCTCTGGAGGACAGCGGCTACCTTCCCCGCCTGGGAGTGCTCCTGGACGGACTTTTGAACCGCATCGGGCTGCAGGGCTCGAGCATCATCCCCCTTCTTCTGGGCTACGGATGCGGCATCCCTGGCATCCTGGCCACCCGGGCCCTGGCCACGGGCAAGGAAAGAATCATCATCGCCACCATGATCTGCATGGCTGTGCCCTGCATATCTCAGACAGGGGCCTTCATAGCCATGCTTGCTGAACGTTCTGTAAGCGTTGTAGCGGCTGTATTCGGACTGTCCTTCGCGGCACTGATCATTGTCGGCCTGCTCATGGACAAAGTCCTTAAGGGACCAAGGCCGTTGACCATCATGGAAATCCCTGAGCTTTTGCCGCCAAGGGGGAGCGTCCTGCTCAAAAAGATCTGGATCAGGCTCAAGCGCTATATTACTGACGGGGCACTGCCCATGGTCGTGGCCGTGGGCATTGCCGCAGTACTTTATGAGACCGGGATCATGGCTGCTGCGGGCCGTTTCCTGAGCCCCCTGGTGGAACACTGGCTCCGGCTGCCCCAGGAGGCCTCGGTCCCCCTGATCCTGGGCATAATGCGGCGTGAACTGGCAGTACTTCCTCTCATCGAGATGGACCTGACAACCCTGCAGCTTTTTGTCGGGGCCACTGTGGGCCTTTTCTACGTTCCCTGCATAGCCATTGTGGCCATTCTGGCCAGGGAATTCAACATCAGAACCGCTCTGTTCATGCTCCTGGCCACCAGCGCCACAGCCTTCATCATCGGCGGCATCTTTGCCAGGATGGAGTTTCTGTCCTGGATTTTCATCTGAACTCATTGTCTGGATTCATTTCACAAATCCTCCTGCCCAGCCCGGGATTTTCTGAGGGCATAAAGGGCGACCTTTCCAGCCTGCCCAACAGGATGGAGAAACCCTTAATTATCTCTGACAAGTCGCGTCTGAAAGGCCCTGGGTTTGCCCAATAAAAAAAGAGAATCTGCCTGGTGTGATATTCCCGATGCAGATTCTCTTTGCTTTGGCCGGCATGGCGTTATTCGCCACCCGGTTTTTATCTGACAATCATGGTGCGGAGGATTTCTGAGCATTTGCTGCTGCTGTAAGCCATCTGGTAAAGTTTCTCAGTAAAATGGATCAGCTGATAAATATCCTTGAAATCTATTTCTGAGTTGAAAATCTTTCGGACCAGGGTATTCTTGTCTTTGAAGACTTTATCTTTTTTTTCACGGATTTTACGCAGCTTTTCCTTTACCTCTTCCCGCTGCATGCTCTCCATGTGCACAAGGGCGGTGGACTCCTTGAGGGCAGGCCCCAGCATTTCCAGGGTGGTAGTTACCTCATCCTGCAGGTACAACAGGTCACGCTGGAATGCCTCAGGAACGTTCACCTCGCGCATGGCCAGCCAGTTCAGGGCCTCCTGGGCTGCATCCAAGATATTGTCCTGTGCGCTGGTGTAGTTGAGAAACTGGATCTTATCAACGGCCATGAACAGTCCGCGAGGGAGATTATTCCGGATGTTCCTGATAATCTTGTCTGCCTGGCTCTCCAGTTCATTAATCCGATGCTGCAGGGAATGAAACTCAGGGCACTGTCCTCCCCCGATATAGCACTCCAGGGATTCGCTGATAACCTCTATGGATTCATGAATCTTTTCATAGTGATCATGCAGCCCTTCCATGGGTGACCTGGTGGATAACAGGCCGAAAAAATTTAATCTCATGACACACCTCGGGGTTAAGATCTATAACAACCTAGAAAAAAATGGTCCAGCGCAGCAGCTGGAAGATTACAATGCTTGTCAGGGCTGCTATGGGCACGGTAAGTACCCAGTAGGCCATAATCCGCCACAACACCTTGAGGTCAATGGCACTGAAACCTCTGGCCAGTCCAACTCCTGTAACACCCCCCACGCAGGCATGTGTGGTGGAAACCGGCATGCCCAGAAGGGAGGCCACCAATACTGCAGTGGCCGAGCCGTAATTCACTGAAAAACCCCTGGTATTGGTCAGTGTTGTTATCCGGGTGCCCACTGTACGGATGACCCTGGACCCTAAAAGGGCTATACCTGCAGCTATGCCCAGACCTCCAATAACAAGAAGAAAAACAGGTATTTCCGCCTCTGCAACAAGGGCCTGCTGCCTGACAATGATGTAGATAACCGCCACCGGGCCTACAGCGTTGGCTACATCATTGGCCCCCAGGGAAAGAGACACGTAAGAGGAGGTCATGATCTGCAGCCTGCGGAAAATTCCTTCCACATTCTCCACCTTCTGTTCCATATGTCTGGTGGCTTTATTTATTAAGTACCTGAATATCATCCAGGCCAGAACAGCCAGCATAAAGATTAAAATCACCGCAACGGGCACGCTGAGGTCAATCGCCTCTCCCAAGGGGGTCTTGAACAGAAATGAAAAACCCAGGATCAGAACAGTCAGGCCTATCCACCTTGGCGCCCATTTCCCGGCCTGCTGCAGATAATGCTTCTGGTAAAAAATGAATCTGCGGATATGAGTAAAAATCAAGTAAGCTATAGCACCTGCAAACAGGGGAGAGATGACCCAGGAAAGCACAACAACCAGGAGTATAAGCCAGTTTACAACCTCTGGTCCCCCTGCCACCAGACCAAAACCCAGGATGCTTCCCACGATGGAGTGGGTGGTGGATACCGGCAGAGCTGCCAGGCTGGCGATGAGCACCCAGAGAGAAGCCGCCAGCAGGGCGGAAAACATACCAAGCACCATGATCTTGGGATCGGCTATGTGCTCAGGATTGACAACTCCCCTGGTAATGGTCGCAGTGACGTGAGCGCCCAGAAATACAGCTCCGACGAATGTCAGTGGTGCAGCAATAAGAACCGCCTGTCGCACTGAAAGGGCACCTGAACCCACTGCTGTGGCCATGGCATTGGCCAGATCATTGGCCCCCAGGCTGAAAGCCATGAGCAGGCCTGCAGCCATGGACAGGTAAAATATCAGGTCGTAGAATTCCAAGCTATGTCCCCGGCTCAGCGGTGAATCAGCATACCATCATCAGGTCGGTTCATTGGATTCCGGGCTTGAATACTATTTATTCTACAGTAAAAGGCGGAAAACGGCAAACCCGTATTCCGCCTCGTGTCGTCCTTCAGCAGGTAAGGAATCCCGGCATGGCAAAAAGCTAATCTTCAAGGGTGGAGGTATCTCCCACTTCTTCTCCCAGTTCCTGGGCCTTGAGCACCCTGCGCATGATCTTTCCGCTGCGGGTCTTGGGCAGTTTATCCCTGAAGTCAATGCTCTTGATTACAGCAACCGGTCCCAGTTCAGCTCGCACATGGGACTTGAGGGCTTTGATCAATTCGTCCGGATCCTCCAGCTTGTAATCCGCGCTCAGGGTGACAAAAGCCTTGGCCACTTCGCCCTTGATCTTGTCCGGGATGCCTATGACAGCTGCTTCGGACACTGCCTTGTGCGATACAAGAGCGCTTTCCACTTCAGCAGATCCCACCCGGTGCCCGGCAATACTGATTACATCGTCGGAGCGGCCCTGGATCCAGAAGTATCCGTCCTCGTCCTTGCGGGCCACGTCACCGGCCAGATAAAATCCGGGGATCTTCTCCCAGTAGGTCTCTTTGTACCGTTCCGGATCATTGTACAAAGTCCTTAGCATGGAAGGCCAGGGATTTTTAATAACCAGATGACCGCCCTTGCCCGGCGGGACAGGGTTGCCCTCGTTGTCCACCACGTCCGCCTCAATGCCCGGCAACGGCTTTGCAACCGAGCCCGGCTTGAGCAGAGATATGGGCAGGGGACTGATCATTACTGATCCTGTTTCGGTCTGCCACCAGGTATCAATAATGGGACATTCCGCCCTGCCGATATTGTTGTAGTACCACATCCAGGCTTCAGGGTTGATGGGCTCGCCCACACTCCCCAGAAGCCTGATGGTGGAAAGGTCGTGCTGCTTGGGATACTGAGACCCGAAACGCATGAGCATGCGGATAAGAGTGGGTGCGGTATAAAAGATGGTTATTCCGTAACGGGCAACCATATGCCATAAACGGTCTGCCTGAGGATAAAGGGGGTGGCCCTCGAACATTACCGTGGTGGTCCCGGCCATCAGCGGCCCGTATACCACATAACTGTGCCCGGTGATCCAGCCTACGTCCGCTGTACACCAGAAGATATCCGTGGGCTTGATGTCGAATATCCAGTTCAGAGAACGATGCACTCCCACCATGTATCCGCCGTGAGTGTGGACTATCCCTTTAGGTCTGCCCGTGGTCCCTGAACTGAACAGCAGGAAAAGCATGTCCTCGGAATCCATGGCCTCGGTCTCGGAAACAGGGCTTTCCTGGCGAATCAGGTCTTCATACCAGATATCGCGCATCTCGGTCATTTCTACTTCCACGTTGGCCCTGTGAACCACAACTACGGTATCCACTGTCTCGCACCCGCCAACCAAGGCCTTATCCACCAGGTTCTTGACGTTTACAGGACGTCCGTTGCGGTAAAAACCGTCAGCAGTAATAACCAGCTTGGCTTCTGCATCTTCGATGCGTTCCCTCAAAGCCTTGGCAGAAAAACCTGCAAAGACCATGCTGTGTACCGCCCCGATCTTGGCCACGGCCAACAGGGAGATCATGGTTTCAGGCAGAGGAGGCATGTACATAACAACCCGGTCACCTTTCTTGATGCCCAGAGAGCGCAGGGCATTGGCAAACTTGTTCACCGCCCGGTAGAGCTCGTAATAGGTAAATTTCTTGGTATCACCGGGTTCGCCTTCCCAGATCAGGGCCAGTTTGTTCTTGTTGGCTGTTTCAATGTGCCGGTCCAGGGCGTTGTAGGCAATGTTGCACTTGGCGCCGGTAAACCACTTGTAAAAAGGGGCCTGGGAATCATCCAGCACCTTGTCCCACTTTTTGAACCAGTCCAGCTCCCTGGCTGCATCCTCCCAATACTCCAGATAGCTTTCTTTGCATTTCTTCATAACCGCTGCGTATTCCTGGGGGTTAATGTTGGCATCAATCACCATCTGGGGCAGCGGCCGAAATATCCTTTCCTCCTGCAGTAAAGAGTCAAGGGCTCCTTTGTCTTGCATAACACTCCTCCTTTAAACTCGATCCTAAAATACTCCTGATATCAACAAGCAAGAATCTTGATTACAGCACCAGCTTTGCCCGGGCCGGCAAAACCGGTTCTGAACATGTCCGCACGGGTTCTTTTTCCCGTAAAACGGGGTTAAATTTAAAACAAAAAAAATAAATTGGCACTGATTATCGACTAAAGGCTGATAGGTCAAGTTAAACGGCGAGCATCTCCTTAAAGACCCAGGATCTGCTTCAAATCATTGATGCGTCTTCGGCTTATGGGCAATTCAATTCTTGTCCGCCCGGCGGTTCTGAGCATGAAGTTACTTCCGGGCAATGAAGCAATCTCAGTGACCATCTCCAGGTTGACCAGATATTTGCGGTGTACCCGGAAGAAACCATACTTGCTCAGACGCTCTTCCAGGCTTTTTAATCGATAAGAGGTCAAAAATTTTTCCTGAAAGGTATGTACAAAGCTGTAATCTTCATAAGCTTCCACAAAAACGATCTGGTTGTAAGGTATCAGGATCAGTTTTCCGTCCAGGTTTATGGGCAGCTTCTCGATTTCCATGTGCTTTCTGGGAGTTATATTCCATGCAGCACGAAGAGCGTTTAAAAAAGAGTCTTCGTCGGCATCTGCCATGGGCAGGTGCAGGGTCTGCTCTTCCTTGTTTTTCTGCCGGCCCTGGGCATCAAGATTGTTGCTTTCCACAATCCTGGGAGCAGGAGAGAAACGTAGCAGTCTTTCAACGGTATTCAGCAGTCTGGAGCGCTCAAAGGGCCAGACAAGATAATCCGTGGCCCCCAGTTCAAAGGCTCTGTAAGCCTGCTGCTCGTCCTGGGCAATAAACACTATGTGCGGTCTCTGTTTGCGCTGGCCGAGAATCTGGGTCAGCTCTATTCCGCTGACCCCGTTGGGCAGATCTATACCCACAAAAAAAACATCGTAGGAAATGCCCTCCAAAAGTTCCAGGGCCTCATGTGAACTCACAGCATCTCCCAGAACCTTTATCCTTTTTTCTCCGGAAAGGTATTCGCGCAGCTTGAAAGCAATGTTCCGGTCCGGATGGACAATCAGGGCCTTCAAATATGACATGCTTTAAATCCGGGTATAAAATCAAATTTGAACCACCGGCAATGGCACCGGCAAGAAAAAACCATGACTTATAAACTGGTTAATCCCCGCTTGAACAAATAACAGGCACTCAAACCAGGGCACTTGTGCAGATAATCAGTATATCAACTGCATTACAGTTTCACGGCACATGCCAGGAGCCTGCTTTTTCTCCACTGATCATGAAAGAGACAAGGCGTGTCCCGGCCCCGCCTTCTTCCTGTTGAGACCTGGACAGGCCGGATCCGGTCTGATCAACCGATGCTCACTTCGGCTGAACCTTCTTCCTCTCCTCCCTCAGGCCATTCAATCTCTATCTCCAGGGACTTTTTGGTATACTTTTTGGTTTCCTCTTCCACCTTGAGTTCAAGGGTCACATTGGCCGGGATCTTCAGGCGCACCTCTTCTGCACCGCGGCTCAGGACAACCTCGCCGCTTTCCACTTTGTCCGCTATCTGACGCAGAATCCCGGCCACTTCCTGAATACTCTTCTTTTCTTCGCTTTTGAACAGGACTATTTCCATTTTGATTACCTCCTGTTGCTTCGATTATCGATTATCAATCAAAAATCTCTGGCAGCTGACAATAAACAGGTTCCTCGACGCAACGTGTGGATTCTACACACAGTTAAAAATAAAAATCTTTATCCAGAATGCCGGCTCCGGGGTTTTGGCAAAAGCGGCTCAAACTGTCTGAAGCGATCTAGGCGGACTTAAGCCCGCACCTTATTTCCTGTGCACCTGCTGGAATCCTGGTGAAGTGCGGGCTTTAGTCCGCCTGTGAGCAAGTTTTTGAGCCCTTTTGCCAAAACCCTGGAGCTGGAAAGACGCAATGCAATGCCATAATATTCCACTGCAAACGTCGAAGAGACAATAAACATCAGTTGTCCGGCAGGGGCACCGAGGAGATGAGATACTTCAGATCCTCATCAGTGAAATAAAAGCCCAGGCCTGCAAAAAAAGAGCTCTGGCCGTGCTTGCTTAAATAATCATCAAAGCCTGCCGTCAGATAGAAATTGTCCAGAAAATACAGATTGGCCCCGGATTTGAGATGAGGACGGTCCGCACCCAGATCAAACACGTCAGTATACAGCTTGATCCGATCGTCCCACAGGAAATAATCCATGCCGAATCCTCCTGTGGATTCGATGAGTCCGCCGCGCAGAATGAAATCATTCCATCTTTTGGCCAGCTGGGCGGAAAACTTGAGCCGGTCCTTGTAGGTCTTTTCCTCGCGCTCCCTGGTTTTACCTACATACTGATCATTCTCCCATCTTTTGGTTACGGTATCCGTGGTCCTGGTCCGTCCTCTGGGATCGTCGATGAGAGACAAAAGATAGAACCTGTCCTCTGCCGGTTGCAGGGTCAGGTTGAGATAGGACTTCATGTCCCCGCTTCTGGCCATGTATTCGCTGCGGAAGTCCACCACCGTCTGAAAGCGGTCAAAGCGATCCAGAAATTCATTTATCCCGTCCAGAGCCTCGTCTATTTTTCTTCCGGTATCGTCTTCGCTGATGAGCTTGCCCAGGGTGCCCTCACCTTCATCCAGCTTGCGGGTCAGGCTTTCCAGGGAAGCTGCAGTGCGGCGCATATCTTCGCTCATCCGCCGGTCCTCCAGCAGGGTGGCCACAGGACCTTCGCCATGCCGGGCTGTTTCCAGGATATCCCCGAGCTGTTTCAGGGTAACATTCAATTGCTCGGAAGCGGTACCGAAATTGTCCACAATATGGGTGATGCCTTCTTTGTTGGTTTCGCTTATGGATTTGAGATCTCCTGAAAAATCCTGCAGATTGGCCACAATCATTTCAATGCCCCTGGCATTGGTCTGGACAATCTGGTTCAGCTCCACAGCAGCCTGGCGCAAATTTTCAAAAAATTCGCGCATGTCCCGTTCGCCTTCAGGACCGCCAAAGACATTGGCAACGCTTTGGGACACCTTGCTTATATCGTCGGCTATATCCCCGATGCGGGCCATTACCTGATCCAGGTCAGTGGGCTGAACTCCGTGGGCAATGACACCGCCATCTTCAAGGACCGGCTCATGTAAACTGCCCGGGTGAATCTCCACAAACTTGTCTCCCAGAACACCCCTGGTCCTGATGGTTGCCCGCGAATCGGCATGTATGGTTACATCCGGACGAATAGCCATGGTTACCCTGGCCCTGTGGTCAATCAGGGAGATTTTCTTGACCGTGCCCACATCTATGCCGGCGATCTCTACCGGGGAATTAGTGCGCAGGCCGGACACATTTTCAAAGTGGGCGTGCACCGTGTAGGTATCCCTGATGACTATTCTGTCCCTGGTGATCAAAGTGGTCAGATAGGCCAGAAGAACAATGGCGATAAAAACAAATATGCCTACCTTGATCTCAGTACTCGGGCTTTTTGCCATAACTCACCTGATGCATGAGCCGGCCCCCATGGAACTCGGACGGCCGGCGGTTTTGGGTGTATACTGCAAGAACAGTCCTTATAATCATTTCAGAAAAATCAATTTATCTGGATGGGTCCTGCAGCTTCACCCCGGATAAACTGACGGACCACGGGATCGCTGCTCTCCTGAATCTCCCCGGGAGAGCCCTGAGCTATGATCCTGCCCTGGTAGAGCATAAAGATATTGTCAGCAATCTTCATGGTGGCGTTTATGTCATGGCTGATGACTATGCATGTGGCTCCGAACTCCTTCCGGGTACGCAGGATCAGATCGTTGATGGTGGCGGCCATCACCGGATCCAGGCCAGAGGTGGGCTCGTCAAACAGCACGATTTTGGGATCCAGAGCCAGAGCTCTGGCCAGTCCCACTCTTTTGCGCATCCCCCCGGACAGCTCAGCAGGCATCTTATGCCCCATGCCCTGCAGGCCCACCGCGGCAAGCTTGGCCTGGACAACCTCATCAATTTCCTTGTAACCCTTGGAAGTATGTTCATGCAAGGGAAAAGCCACGTTTTCAGCCACATTCAAAGAATCAAAAAGAGCCGCTTCCTGAAAGAGCATGCCGAAATCCCGCCTGATCCCCGCCAGTTCCCGCTCGGACATGGGCACGATATTCTGGCCCCTGACCATGATGCTTCCTTTGTCCGGCTTGAGCAGTCCAATGATATGTTTGATGAGTACGCTTTTGCCCCCCCCGCTGCGGCCGATGATAATATTCACCCGGTCTTTTTCCAGATCCAGCTCCAGACCCTCCAGAACAGTATGGGGGCCGAAGCTCTTGGTTAACCCCTGAATGCGGACTATGTAACGGCCCTGGTCCATTTAAATCTCCCGTTTTCCAGCGTTCCATTGATCACGAGAAACGTAAAGCAAACGCGTCTTATGCATCAACTTACTTCTTTCCTCTGATCTCTAGAACATGAGCGCGGTCAGGAAATAATCGCTTATCAGAATGAGTACACAGGACATGACCACTGCCTGGGTAGTGGACCTGCCAACACCCTCGGCGCCTCCCCGGGTATAAAAACCCTTGTAGCATCCCACCAGGGTCAATATTACTCCAAACACAGAGGCCTTGACCAGGCCGTTATATACATCAGCAAGTTCAACATATTCATATATCTTGTTCATGAACATCCCCCCGTGAATATCCAGAAGCTGAACCCCGACCAGGTACCCCCCCAGGATGCCCATGACATCGCTGACTATGGTCAGAAGGGGCAGCATGATGAACCCGGCCACGATACGGGGAAGGACCAGGTACTGAACCGGGTTGATGGCCATGACTGTGAGGGCGTCCACCTGCTCAGTAACCCGCATGGTTCCTATCTCCGCACAAATGGCTGAACCAGCTCTGCCCGTAACCATGAGCCCGGTGATTACCGGGCCCAGCTCCCTGGTCATGGACAGGGCCACTGTTGCCCCAACCAGAGTCTCCGCCCCGAACATGCGAAAGGCGTAATAGGTCTGCAGGGCCAGGACCATGCCCGTAAAAAGGGAAGTGAGCACCACCACGAAAAGGGAATTCACCCCTATGAACTCCATCTGCCTGAATAAAAGCCGCATGCGGAAAGGAGGGCGCAGAATCCAGGACAGGGCATGGAGGAATAGAAGCATTATACTGCCCAACTCCTGGAGTATCCCCAGGGTCTTATGTCCCAACCAGCCAAAAATATTTTTCATGTTGCCAGCGCTCTGGGAGATCTAAATGGTGTCAATCTTCAATAAGAGAGGTATAAAACATAAGCTCCTCAGGGAAGCGGGTGAATATCTTATCCCGGACCAGGCGGTTGCTTTGCGGAACCTCATTACTGCTCAGCACCTGTTTCAAAAGATCCTTGCATTCATCCATGGTTGTCTGACGGATTATGCGCTTGATCCCGGGGATGGCCTGGGGATTCAGGCTTACTGAATCCAGCTGCATCCCCATGAGAATGGGTATGCAATATGGATCAGCAGCCATCTCGCCGCATATATTAACGGCTATACCCGCTGCATGAGCAGCGTCAATAACGTACTTGATGCTCCTGAGCACTGCCGGGTGCAGGGGCTGATACAGGTAGGATACATGCTTGTTGGTCCGGTCGATGCCTAGAGAGTACTGGATAAGGTCATTGGTCCCGATGCTGAAGAAATCCACTTCCCTGGCCAGCATATCAGCTATGAATACTGCGCTGGGCAGTTCGATCATGATCCCCATGGGAAGTTCCGGATCAAAGCTGACCTGTTGGGCTTTTAACTCCTCCCTGACCCGGAAGTATATCTCCTTGACCTCCACAAGCTCCTGCATTCCGGAAATCAAGGGAAACAATATGGATACGTTGCCCATAGTGCTGGCCCTTAAAATAGCCCGCAACTGAGCCTGGAAAAGATCCGGGTGCTGACGGCAGAAACGTATGCCCCGCAGACCCAGAGCCGGATTGAGCTCCTTGAGGGCTCCGAAATGAGGAGCTATCTTGTCCGCACCCAGGTCCAGGGTGCGGAAGACCACTTTCTGGGGATAGACTATGGAAGCCAGGTCACGGTATTCTTCATAAAGCTCTTCCTCGGAAGGAAGGCTTTCCCGGTTGAGAAAACTGTATTCAGTGCGGTACAGTCCAATACCTTCTCCGCCGTTATCAATTGCCGAAGTGACTTCTTCAAACAGCTCGATATTGGCCAGTACCTGCATCTGGTAGCCGTCAATGGTTTCCGCAGGCAAATGGCAGTTGCGCTTGACCTGCGACTGATACTCGCCAAAACGGAACTTGAGCTCGGTAAACCTGGTGATCTCCTTTTCACTGGGCTCGATAATGATTTTGCCGTTAAAACCGTCCAGCACAACCAGATGGTCATCCTGGATCTCCTCCAGGCCTTCCGCGCCCACTATAGCCGGGATCTGCAAGGAACGGGCTATTATTCCGGCATGGGATGTCTTGCCCCCGGTGATGGTGGCAAAGGCCATGATTTTGTCCAGCTTGAGCTCTAAGGTGTCAGCCGGGGAAAGATCATGGGCCAAAAGTATCATCCTTTCACTGACCTCACTGATATTCTTGGGCTGGCCGAACAGCTGGCTGCGCACCCGGCCGGCTACAAGACGGACGTCCTGTATCCTGCTGCGGATATATTCATCCTCTATTCTGCTGAAGGCCTTTTCAATATCTCCTACTGCGTTTTCCAGTGCCCATTCAGCATTGATCAATCTGGATCCCACATAGTGACAGGCTGCATTCTGGAACTTTTTGTCCCGCAGAATCATGATGTGGGAATCAATAATGGCAGCCTTTTCCTTGAGCTCCCTGGGAACCTTTTTTCTGAGCTCTTCCAGATCCTCCAGGGCCAGCCGAAATCCATGCCTGATCCTCTCGGTTTCCTGGGGCACCTGCTCAGGGGTGATATTGACCCGGACAATGGAGGTTTCTGAATCCCGATTCAAAAAATAGGTCTTGCCAATGGCCAGTCCTGCTGAAACAGGAATACCTTTTATGATACGACGGGCCATTTATTTTTCTTCTCCCAGCTTTTCCCTGAAAAGGGCCTGCAAATGCTCCACAGCGTTTCTGGCATCTTCACCCTGAGCCAGGATGTGCAGGTTACCTCCCTTGGGAACAGCCAGGCTAAGGATTTCCAGAATGCTCTTGGCATCCACTTCCCTGCCGTCAAAGGCTATGCTGACTTTGGATTTAAACTGCTGGGCAGCTCTGGCGATACGTCCTGCAGGCCTGGCGTGCAGTCCGAATTCATTGCGCAGGCTGATTCTTGTTTCCCAGATATTTTCGTCCACCATTTTCGGCATTCACCCTTCTTGCACATGACAAGTTTATGGACCGGATGTGCGGTTAAAAGTTAATTAACATTCCTGTATCTGCCCAGGGCAGCAGCAGAGCCAGAATAAAGATAGCCAGCAGAAAGACCTCCCTGCTCCACTGGATTTTGCGGAAGGCCCAGGCCATGCCCAGAGCCAGAACACAGATAATGACAAAGTCTATAATGTGCCAGCTAAACGGCCAAATTACAAGCCAAAAACCCAGGGCAAGCAGGGAATTTAAAACCTTGAGCCTTCCTCCCCAGTTGATAAGGTTCCATTTTTTCAGATTCTGAATGAAGATCAGACCCTGAACATAGCCCTGATAAAAAATATAAAGCTTGAAGAGCTGCAGGGCCGCAAAAAAAAGAACCCCCAGGACTATAGCGGGCCAGTATTGCCCGGCAGCCAGCAGGATAATGGTCAGCAGGGACCAGGTGACCAGCATGCTGCCGCTGAAAAAAGAATCGCCAATGGCTGAAAGAGTGTACACCAGGGTGGATTTGACTTTGGGCAGTGAGCTGGCCGGAAACAGACCCATGGCTATTTTTCTTTCCAGGGACAGAAACACTCCCACCAGAAGCGGGTTCCAAAACGGGTGGGTGTTGTAGAGCTTGAGATGTCTTCGCCTGGCTTTCTGCAGGCCCTGGGCATCCCGGGCATGGACCCGCTGCAGACCGGGTTCCAGTGCATAGGCCAAACCAATATTCTGCAGCCCCCTGGTGTTAAAGGCGCTGCCGATAAGCTGGCTGCGCAGATAACAGCGGCTTAAGGCTTTCCAGTTAATATGGGCCATATACTCATCTCGATGCCTGACTGTCCTGGATTTCTCGCGGGCAGGGGCCAGCCCGATACAGGCTGCTACCCGGGTTTTGACTGCATCTGATGCATGAGAGCGTAGATGGACTTGCCGCTCCAGCCCTTTACCTGTTTCTGAACATGCTGCACCACTTCCCTGGGCTTGAACCCCTGATGCGAGTAACTCATGATCAGGCTTTTGACCACTTCAGAGTCGCTTTTAATGTTTTCCGGGCCAGGAGGACCGATGATAACGGTGAATTCCCCCAACAGTGCTGCCTGGTCAAGATCGATAGTTTCCAGTGTACCCCTTATAAATTCTTCATGTTTTTTGGTCAACTCTCTGGCCAGACAGAACTCCCTGTTGCCCAGGACATGGAAAGCTGTCTTCAGGGCAGTCAGGATACGGTTTTTGCGCTCAAAAAAAACAAGGGTAACCGGGTGGTGTTTCCAGGGGAAAAATGCCTTTTCCAGCTCTGCACGTCTGCGGGGGACAAAGCCCAGAAAGACAAAAGGATATGGAGGCAGCCCGCAGGCCATGAGTGCAGCCAGGAAAGAACAGGGTCCGGGAACTGGAACGACCCTGATCCCCTGGTCACAGCAATACCTGACCAGGTGATAGCCTGGATCAGCCATGAGAGGGGTCCCTGCATCACTGATCAAAGCACAGTCGAATCCCTGCCGGATCCTTGATGCCACCTGATGCATCCGTCTGGTCTCGTTGTGCTCATGCAGGCTCAAAAAGTCTTTGCCCGTAATACCCAGGCTTTTGAGCAGCATGCCGGCCCGCCTGGTATCCTCGGCCAGTATCAGGTGGGCCCTGTTCAGGGCCTCCACAGCCCTGGAGGTTATGTCACCAAGGTTGCCAAGGGGTATGGCCACCACCCACAGGGCTGAATTCAATGGCGTTTTGCACATGGTCGATCTGGACTTCCCGGCCCACTGTTACGCAGATGAAGTCAAAGCGGCACTCCCTGGACCAGAGTCTGTGGCGGCTCAAATACATTCCTGCAGTGCGCAGAAGCTGCTTCTTCTGCTTGAACCCCAAACTTTCCAGGGGATGGCCCATGGCATCCGGAGTCCGGGTTTTGACCTCAACAAAGATTATGCGCTTTTGCTGGGTGCAGACCAGGTCCAGTTCACCGCCCCGGATTTTCCAATTGCGCTCGATTATCCTGTATCCCTGTTCCGTAAGATAGGAACCGGCCACTTCTTCTCCAAATCGGCCAAGATCTAGGTTATGGGCAGACACGGCAAAATCTCGCGCGGCTTGGAAACCACACCTCTGAAGGTCATCCTGTGCATGGGAGAGGGACCCATTCTCTGCAGGGCACTTAAGTGTTGTCTGGTACCGTAGCCTTTATGCATGGCCAGACCGTATCCTGGGTAACGCCTGTCCAGCTTGCACATGAGCCTGTCCCGAAAGGTTTTGGCCATGATTGAAGCTGCTGATATGCAGGGCTCGCAGGCATCCCCTCCTACGATACTTTTCTGGGGGATATTCACAGGCAGCTTTTGGTTTCCGTCAATGAGCAGCCTGTCAGGTCTGGGCAGCAGATGCCTGACTGCCCTGCTCATGGCCTGCAGGGTGGCCTGCAGGATGTTGATCCGGTCTATTTCCGCCGGCCAGGCCAGGCCCAGGGACCAGTGAATGCTTCTGGCCTTGATCTCTGAGGCCAGCGATTCCCGGTTGGCGGAAGAGATTTTTTTGGAATCCGCAAGCCCTGGGATAATAATTCCTGGCGGCAGTATTACAGCCGAGGCCACCACGGGTCCAGCCAGGCACCCTCTGCCTGCCTCATCGACTCCGGCTAACAACATGGTTTTTCACCCGGGTAAAAAAAGGACATGGACAGGGGATGAGCTGCCTGATCCGGCTTAATTGGTTTTGTGCCAGTCGGTCCTGGCCTTAATCCGGGCAGCCTTGCCCCGAAGTTTACGCAGGTAAAAGATACGGCCCTGCCTGACCTTGCCCCTGGCGACCACCTCCACCCTTTCGATAAAGGGAGAGTTTATTGGAAAAACCCTTTCCACTCCAATCCCGTCTGAAATCTTGCGGACCATAAAGGTGGAGTTGGTGGTGCCGCGCTTTACTCTGAGCACTGTTCCCTGGAAAACCTGGATTCTCTCCTTTTCCCCTTCGATAATGCGCACATGGACCTTGACCGTATCCCCGGCCTTGAACCTGGGGATATCCGTTCTTATCTGTTCCTGTTCAATCTGTTGCATGATGTTCATAACAAGTACTCCTGAAAAAAACTGCCCGCCAAAGCCCAAAAAAAGGTTCAGGGGCCTCGGTTTTAGGTGCATGATATTAATGCGTATTGCACTGGGGTGGGCCTTCAAGTGACAGCAACAGCCTCTTCCGGATCAGGAAAAATCCCCCAGTATTCGATCCACAAGAATTGAGACGGCTGACCTCACAGAAAGGTGATTATATCCTTCCAGAAAACGAATCGGGCTCAAAATATGGTCTGCTTCATCAAGCAATGACACGGCCAGGCCGTATCCGGTGCCCAGAAGCAGCAGTACCGGACTGTTTGAAAGGAGCTCGCGTACCCCTTTGCACCGGATATTACCGGTGCCTGTGGCGCTGGTGGCCACAACCACAGGCCTGACCCCCGCTTTATGGGCAATTTCCTGAATCGCTTCCTGCACAGAGGAACAAATCCTGATGCCGGAAAGTGCTCTGGCCCGGTCAGGATTAGCCTGAGCACCGAACCCGCGTGTCCAATGCCGGATTAGTCTTTCAGCCAGGGCCTGCTGATCCCTGAGAGGTGTACAGAGGTAATATCCGCCAAGCCCGTATGTAGCCCAAACGCGTCCTATATCGTGAATATCAAGGTTTGTCAAAGAAGTTGTGCTTTCCCTTCCCATTTTATTTAAAACCGGGTGATGGACCAGCACCAGATGAAGATTACGGCCCGGGCGCGGCCTTGGATTTTTTTGCAGGCAGTCAATGTCTTCAGGCTGCAGTACTTTCTCCTCAAGAAGTTCAGACCGGTACTTTAGAGTGTTTTCCAGGGCCTTTTCCCTGCGCCAGCGGGTAATACGGGCGTGATTCCCCGAAAGAAGCACTTCAGGCACCCTTAGTCCGGAATATTCTTCAGGCCTGGTATAATGAGGGTATTCCAGAAAACCTGCTGAAAAGCTCTCCTCCCCTGTAGATTCCTGCTTGCCCAGAAACCCTGGCAGAAAGCGGGCCACTGCCTCCATGAGACACAGGGCAGCTGCCTCGCCTCCATTAAGGACAAAGTCGCCTATAGAAATGAGCTCCAGGTCAAAGAGTTCTTCCAGGCGGGCGTCAATCCCCTCGTAGCGTCCACAAATGAGAGCCAGATCTTTTTCCCGGGATAAAAGAGCAGCCCGGCGCTGACCCAGGGGCCGGCCCTTGGGTGTCAGGAGAATCTTTTTGCAGCCGACAGGCGCGGCATTAAGGGCCTTAACCAGAGGATCCAGGAGCATGACCATTCCCGGACCACCGCCGTAAGGACGGTCATCCACACTTTTATGCCTGTCCAGAGCATAATCCCTGGGATTGATCAGGGAAAACCTGAGGATTTCTTTCTCCCTGGCCTTGTTCATAAGGCCGCAGCTCAAGGGAGAATGAAAAAATTCCGGAAAAAGAGTGAAGATATGATAATGCACTTTCAATCCTGGAGATATATTTCCAGCAGACCTTCAGGGGGATCAATGATCACTTCTTTGTTGGCCGGATCAAGCTTGAGGATAAAGTGATCCTGGGCAGGAAACAGTACCTCTCTGCCCAGAGGAGTGAGAATCCGCCAGACTTCGCCACCTTTTTGACTGACAAAACCCCGCAGGACTCCCAGGTAAGAGCTGTCCTGTAAAAAAACCCGGCAATCCATAAGCTGGTAAAGATAGACCTCGTCGTCTTCCGCCGGGGGCAGGTCTTTGGCTGACACCAGAATTTCGGCTCCCCGCCACTTCTCTGCCTGATCTCTGCCGCTGATCCTTTCCAACATGACAAGCACCATTTTTTGATGCTCTCTCCAGGCCAGGGGTCTGAACAACCTGGCCCTGGACCCTGGAAGTCTGAGATATAGCCTGGCCAGTTGATCCAAAATTAAAGGGGAACCTGCATGCCAAGCTATGCAAAGCTCCCCTTTAAGCCCGTGCGGCTTGACTACCTTCCCGCAAGGAATCAGGTCCATGGCAGTCATTTTTCAGTTTATGCCGGCTATTCAATAATTTCCAGAACAGCCCGTTTTTTGGCCTTGGTAGAGGCTGCACCAAGAATAGTGCGCATAGCCCTGGCAGTCCGGCCCTGCCTGCCGATCACCTTACCCAGATCCTCCTTGGCCACCTTGAGTTCAATAACAGCAGTCTGTTCGCCTTCCACTTCGGCCACCTCAACCTGATCAGGATTATCCACCAATGATTTGGCGATGTATTCGATCAATTCCTTCATCATAATCACCTCCGGTTATAGCAGAATTCAAGAGAGGTTGTCCGGTTCATATCCAGCTTTTTTGTTGATAAAGAACTTGCTTCCCATTGTTCAGGTCTTGCGCATGATTTTGGCAGGCACGCTGAAAATCCAGTTTTGTTGTGACCAGTAGCTTGAAACGGGTTTAATATGTCCCGCAGATTTTTCTCGCCGGCTGGAAACATGGGTTATTAAGACCAGATTGAATATGTGCAGATATCTGTTCCAGTCTTTCACATCTGAATATACCTGACCAGGGTCTGTGTACAGTTCTGTTAGGCACTGATCTTTTTCAGCAGAGAGCGAACTGTATCTGTAGGCTTGGCCCCTTTTTCCATCCAGGCCCTGACCTTTTCCATGTCTATTTTGATTTCCGGTGGATTCTGAAGCGGGTTATAGTAACCAAGGTATTCCAGTGCCCGGCCGTCCCTTCTGGTTTCACTGTCCAGGGCCACAAGGCGGTAGAACGGTTTCTTTTTGGAACCCATTCTGGTCAGTCTTAGTCTAAGCGCCATCTACATTGTCCTCCTCTGTGTTGAATGAGAATATTTTTTCTTTTCTGATAACTGTTATGTGTATGACTGTTATTAACAAAAGCTTAACTCCTGACTTTAGAATGCAACCTTCTTATTTTTATCTATATATGATGCGCCTGCAAAAAGTCGAGAAATGAATAATTCAGAAATCAATAATCTACATAACTCTTTGTTTTTACTGACCTCTGACGTCTGTGACTGCAAAAATGACTTTTTGCAGTCACATCATATATAACGTGATTGCAAAAAAATCGAAAATCCGGCTATAATACTCACTCTTTCATATCATAACTCTTTGATATTTCTAACTTCTGGCGTCTGCAAAAACACTTTTTGCAGACGCATCATATGCTGCACCCAGTAACAGAGATTCTGCAAAAGCACAGTACGGGACAGCATTTAACCGGGTTGAACTTTACAAAAATATATATTTGATCAGGATTTTGTCCAGTTAATTATCTTTTCTTTTTTTTGCGCCGGGCTTTTTTGCGCCTGGCCTTGGGTCTGCTTACCCCGGACAGGGCATTGCCGCCTATGTCCAGGCTGGGCTGGCCATCCTTGCCCACCATTTTTTTCATCATCTTCTGCATCTGTTCAAAATTGGTCAGCAACTGATTAACATCCTGGACAGTGGTTCCGCTGCCCCTGGCTATCCGCTGCTTGCGGGAGGCATTAAAGATTTTGGTATTTCTGCGTTCATGCGGGGTCATGGAATTAATGATGGCGTCAAGTTTGACCATCTCTTTTTCCGGAACCTGCACATCCTTGAGCTTATCCCGTATCTTACCCATGCCCGGGATCATCTTCAAAAGCCCCTCTATGGAGCCCATTTTCTTCAGCCGGCCCATCTGCTTGCGAAAATCCTCCAGGTCAAACTCTGATTTCTGGAACTTATCCTGTATGAGTTTGGCTTCATCCTGGTCTATATCCGCCTGGGCCTTCTCAATCAGGGTCAAAACATCACCCATGCCCAGAATGCGCGAGGCCACCCGGTCGGGATGAAACACTTCCAGGTCGCTCAGTTTTTCTCCAGTGCCAATGAACTTGATGGGTTTCCGGGTGATGGACTTGATGGACAGGGCTGCCCCGCCCCGGGCATCACCTTCCATTTTGGTTAGGATCACTCCGGTGATTTCCAGAAGATCATTGAAGCGCTGGGCCACT
>SL_5KL_010_SEDDRAFT_10000193_pt1 | contig 37581 bp, 52 predicted proteins | sample SodLakKL_010_SED_FD_9118 | JGI IMG/M metagenome (IMG submission 9118)
ATAACTCTGATGTAGGTTGGTTCTCGGGTAATTCAAGTGATATTTACCTAACTACAGACGGGGGAGTAAATTGGCAAGCTATAGATAAAGGCACAAGCTCTAATTTCTCTGATTTTGAGATAATAAATGAGAATACTCTTATTGCTTGTAGAAGTAGACAGAGTAGTGCTAGCATGAAAGTGCATAAAACAACGAACCAAGGGGCAGATTGGTCAACTTATGACATTGACCATGAAATGATACAAGAACCCTATACTATTTCCCATAATGCCAGGATTGCATTCCTTGATAGTAGTATAGGTTTTATAGTTGCAAGAGTTAACCTAATCTCTGCTTCAACGGTTAATAATTTTCAAATTTTTAGGACCATGGATGGCGGCGAAACTTGGACTACCGAAGGTTTCCCCTTTAATCCTGGTCTGCATATCCCACATAACATAACTGACTTAATACTAGACGGTAACCGGCTGGTTTTTACTACAAGTGCGGGTATTATTTATAGCTATAACCATAGTACAGAACAAGGGGAGATACTTTATCAAAGAGAAGACAATAAAGCTATAAATGCAATTGAGAATCCTATCACTGACCTTTATTTAGCAGTGGGAGATGATGGAGTAATCCTTCGTTCTGAGGACCGGGGCAGCAATTGGTCGTCTTCATTAGCTATCTGGAAAGCCGAGGAGGTTACTCTTGATTTTAACTTGATAGCTCAAAATCGGAAAAGGTTAGCTCAAGGAGAATTTGATGCTTTTAATCCCTTGTTTGGTCCCTCTGACCAGGAGTCAGGGATAAGCGTTGATAACTCTCTTCGTCAGTTGATTGCTAATCGTTTTGGTGAGTTACCCACTAATGACCTTGTAATAGAGGACATGGCTCCGGCTTTTGACTATGTGACTCAACGCTCTAATCCATGGGTGGGCTTATCAAGCTATAATGCTAACCCCGAGGACTTTAAAACTGGTGAAGCTGGGGTTGGGTATCTGTCAGTTGTAGCAAGGACAATTGGTAATAAGGGAGGTAGATGGAGAAATAATACCGATTTACCTCTTCATGGGATTGTACGATACACCAATGGTCAACAAGGGCTATTTGATTTAGCTCAGGGGGCTAATCAGGGCAAGGGTATGATCGTCTTTGCTCAGAGGATAACAGATAATGATCCTGGCATTGTAAATGACCAATTTAAGTGGGGACCGGGAGACTCTAATCATCGATTTAAAACAAAGCTTGTTGCCTTCAATTGTGATACCAAGCAGCTGGTGGAATTGATGGATTTAGAGACACAGGATTCTCCGAACCCTGGCACTCTTTATAATGAGCAGACCCAGTTTCCCTACCCCATAGCGGGAGCGTCCCATGGCTCAAAGGTATTTATCTCATTAGTCACAAACCCTGTTTATACTAATCGATACCTCGGAGATAACCAGGATGAGGTTGCTTCTCTAAATAGAATACACGAAATTGACCTTCAAGAAGGCTCCTTTAATGTAAATAATGTATCCGACGAGATTATATACGACTCTCGAGCTGACCAGTCGGTCTATAATGTGATAGAGGGAGAAGACTCTTTAAGTATCCCTGGCAATGTAACAGATGAATATGCAGAGATAACGGAGGGACCTGCTGGCCCCATAAACCGTACTAGAAAGATAACACACCTTCACTATAGTTCAAGGTTTGATAAGCTATTTGGGTCTGGTTTTAGAAAAGATAGTTTATTGAGTCATGTTGATGATGGGGAGCTTACTCCTCCTTGCCATGAGGTATTCTATCTCAACAGAGATAATTTCAATGAACTAGTGATAGTTGATCACGATACTCAGGAAGGAGTATTTATTGATGCTATTAAATTCACTGGCTTTGCTGAGGACGATGATCGCATTTGGTATTACCGTCTTTCTTCTCCAACTATTAACCCTCATACCTACCAGCGACTAGATAAGTCGGTTAAGCTCTCCTATATAAGAGAGGGAGACCAAGCTATTGAAGGAGGCCACCATTGGGACGGTAATAACAGAGAAAGGACCAAGCCTTTAAGAGAGGCTAGAAGGTTTATTTCTCACGATGCAAGTGCTACTTCCATTGCATCCATGGATGACCCCGAGCTTGAACGGTTTTCGTTATTCTCTGGGTTTGACCATTATTTCCGAAGAGAATACTTAACCGAGCAAACTCTTAACGATATATTAGGAAGACCTCATGTCTTCTTTAAAGTTGATAGCTATGGATTAGATAAGAGAATTGAATTAGCAGATTTCAATGGCCTCAAAGTATGGGATGCTATTAAAAACTTAGCCAATGCTAATAATATGGTATTTGGTTTTAATGGCGATCGGTTCTTTATGACTCCCCGGAGCAGGGTATTGAAGACTCATACATTAGAGACAAGCCAAGGTCAAATTAAGGATATCGAAAAGGACATTAGCGATGATATAAGAAACCTTGTTAGTGTAACTGCTTACAGCCCCCAACAAGATGACGGAGAATGGGAAGTAACTCATGTATCTCGAGACTCCCAGAACAGGCCCAATGATATAGAAGATGAAAGGCTCTTTGACGGGGAGCTCGATATTAGCGTAACTTCCCCGGAGCAGGGATCTGTCTTGATGATTTGTACTCGGAGAGGTCGACTTTTGGTAAAAGGTTTTGAGGAAGATGCCCAGGAGATAAGAGATGCTAAAGATCATATATGGGACCGCAACCCCGTATTGTTCAAATGGCTTACCCACTCTCCCTCCATGACCGTCACCCTGATGCAGGAAATGGGGGCTGATGACAGAGAGCTATTAGTTAGCACCTTATATCAAGGCTCAGATAATCCTATTCGCCCAGGCGACATTGTGGTTTTCACTGATCAAGAAGAAATGGAGCCCGTAGGCAAAGTTATCGAGAAAGTAGACCCTTCTATTAACTTAATCACCCTGGAGGAAAGTCCCGGGTTTGCCGTAGAGAAGTTTTTGAACCTCACTATTATTAGATCCCACCTGGGGACTGATGTCAATGATAATAGTAATTCTACGGTTAGAAGATGGGGTGATAAATTTAGCGATGAAGGTATTGCAGTTGTAAAGGATGTGTACCGAGGAGCAATTAGCTCAGCTCCTTCTAACCGAGTAATACAGGCTAGAACATTACAACTTGCTACTTTCAGCCAAATTGGTTTTATGGAGTTTACATTTGAGTCCCCTCATCAAATGGCTCGGGGCAACACTTTCTCTATCATTAAAACAGGAGACCCAGATTTCAGGTTTAGCGGTGAGTTCACTGTTAACTCTTTCACAGAAAAGACGGTAAGGGTTACCTATCAACCTGGCGGCTTATTCTCTTCTAGTATTACTCCCTTCTTTAATCAGAATAAAACTCAAGACGTATTTCTTTCTAATGACCACTTTGAAGCTCCATTAAACGGGACTATTTTGAAAGTGAACAGTTTGAATGCTTTCCGAGGAGTAAGGGTAAGGCCTTATGCAGCTGATTATCGGCATTTTAATTTCTTAGTTACTACCTTTTCAAGCAATAGCATACAAAGAATAGATTTACCCAATCTCTCCAATATACAAGCCGAGACTCAGGTAAATACTCCAATGGGTTATGTTCATGCTATTGATTTTAACTCATTGGAGATATCTCTGGGACCAGGGGACTATACAAATGCTTTTGCTAAAGGGGATGTGTTGAATGCTCATTACCTTATGGCTCCCCCAGCAGATAAGGAAGGGGATTTACCTTATCAAGGCTTGTCACAACATATACCGGGGGGCTTTGGGAGCTGGAGGTGGACCGCCGAGCCTCAGGCAGACCTCTTTAACATTGGGGATGTAGTCAGAGTAAAATTCGGGGGATTAAAACTGGAGCAAGACGGGGCTTCTACTTATACTCTTGTTGATAGCTCCTCTATTAATAAGTGGGGAGAGAACGAGTATACTCACCCAGATAACCGCTTTATTCAACATAAAGAGGCTTTATCGATAGCTAGAGAGATTATAAAGGGGTTTAGCGAACCTGGCTTGCTACTCTCTATATTAGCCCCCTATAATCCAGACATTGGGTTTATGACAAAAAGCAACCAGGATTTACAATTGATTGAAGTTATAGACCCTTCGATGTTTCCCTCTTTCCCGGGATATAAAGTATCAGGGACCATTAGACAACAAGAAGTAGATTTAGGTCGTAAGACCCTTCAACTAGAAATTACAACTCGACAAAAATACTGATATGAAAAGCCGATATTGGAGAACCGGTCATATTACAAAATCCCGGGTAATTCCCGAGGCTTATTATGCAGCAGTATACCCAGAATTTGATATTAATAGCCCCAATCAAACCTTCTCCGGGTTTACTTATGCTATTGATGTCGAGGCAGAGCACCAGGGGTGGGACCATTTTGTCGGGATCCTCTATAAAGATGAGTTGTTTCCCGACCCTTTTGCCGGCTTAGAAGAGAAAGAGATGATGACCTCTGCCCGAATAAAAAGAGGGGTAGTAGAGGGTACTTATCAATTTATGTTGAATTTATATACCCTGTTTGATATTAATAGCTCCCAGGAGACAATCTTTGAGCACCCAATTGACACGCTTATTAATTTTTATATACAGCCATATTTGATTGAACCGAGCTCCCAGAGGATATATTATTTATGGGATAGAAGGAAAACCCCTCATGGATCGAAGGGGTTTCCTGTTGGAATGCCTGGGGCTATAAATAGAGAAGAGCTCCCCTTTATAGAGGATTAATTTAAAATAGTCCCCGTTGCAGCTCCTGCTACAAACGCAATACCTGTCCACTTTAGTGTTCTTCGAAGGGTGAAGCGAGATTTCCTTTCTACTTCTTGTTCTAGGAATATGATCTCCTCGTCTCTTACCTCAATCTCCTCTTCCATTATAGCTATTTTCTCCCGATAAAGGGTATTAAGAGAATCAGCCCGGTGGTATTGCTTAATCACTTCAGGTAACAATTCGCTATCCTCGTACCAATAGATAGCTTGTTGTGCTTGCTCAGGCGTAAGAACAAATACATCGGTAGTATCGTTCACATAGGTATGGCCTTTAGGGACAAAGTCTTGAGCTATTACAGATGTACTAAGGACTAAAAATATCTTTAATAGCATTAAAGATTTCTTCATTTTTCTCGGGATCAGGGTCCTTGTTGATCTTATTGAGAGTTCTCTCTCTTTCTTTCCTCCTGGATTTATAGGCCTCATCAAGCCTTTCTTTTTCTCCGACANCCAGAGCACCGTAGGCATAGCTATTTTTAAGCTCCTCCATCTCTTTGATAGCTTCATCTACGTTTTTGAGTCTCTCTTTTAATAGCTCTTTCCTTTTCTCCAGAGCCTTTTTGAGAGATCGTCTCCTGCCTAAATAAAAGGCGAAAAATAAAAGGGCTGAGACTATCAGCCCTTTTAGGAAGTATTTGAGTTTATCCATGGCTAACTCAAGATTTATCTTCCTCGCCTGGTAGTTTAATACCAAATTTCTCCCTGAACATATCCACAAAGGATTCGCCAAGGATATAAGCTACTGCAATAACTACAACACCATAAGTTATAAGAGTAGCTGCAGCTTCTTCCAAGCCTGCAAAATTGACCAGTACTACAACAATAGCACCTATCACAGATACCCAGAACTTACGTGAAGTAAGCCTTTTTTTCAAGTCTTCCCAGATCATATTTTACCTCTTTGTTTTTGGAAGTATTTTTTGGTTGCTTCATGGGACTTAAGTAGTCGTTCCAATGAAGATCGATAGATAAAGTAGTTACCGTTCTTTTCAATTCTAGCCCATACATTACTCCTAAGCCCTTGGTAAATGATAAGGCTGTTAGAATTGTTAATCTTTGCTACTTTACAAGCCAAACGAAGCCCCTTTTCTGATTGGAGAGCTTGTTGAATTGCCCTTATCAACTCAGTAAAAGTACCTGTATTGTCTTGTTCATCTCCGGTGGGTTCGCTTGGTTTTTTAATTTCTTGGGTCATGATTATGTTTGTTTAACTGTGGTTACGCCGTTTTCTTTAGTGAAGGTGATTACATTAGTGAATCGGTTTTTGAGAGGAGTATCATGACTTATTATCAATTTAAGCCCTGAGATAATATTTAGCAAATTAAAAAACTCATTGATACCCGTGTCATCTAAACTATCCACTACTTCGTCAATGAGGAGAAAATCGAAAGCATTATAGCCCTTGTTAAGAGTTAATTCTCTTAACGCAAAGCCTGTGCAAATACCAATTCGTTTTGACTCCCCTTGTGAATATGTTTCAAAATCCCTTTTATGATTGGACTCGTCCATAATAGAGATATCGAACTCTTCTTTGAATTCCCCTTTCTTTGTTTTTTTGGCTTTGAGAGTGTCGAAGTATACCCTCATACCTACCTCTAGTTTTGAGAGGAAGTGGTTTGTTTGTTCTTCAAAAGAAGGTAAGAAACTATTAACCATCCATCTTTTGATTTCGGGGAAACCGTTTTTCCAGAAGCTATATTGATCTATTTCCTCATTGAGCTCTTTAATCTGGTTCTCTATTCGCTCTTTAGAAGCTAGATCCTTTTTTATGTTTTCAATGATGTACTCGTTACGGGAGATATTATCTCGATATTCCTTGATTTTATTCTGGAGAGTTTCAATCGATAACTCAATATCATCTTTTAAGTCAACATCTACTTTTGGTAGTTTCTTTAGCCTAAGCTCATATTGAATCTTTTTCTTATTAAGGTTTTTTATGTTCTCTTCATGTTTAGTCTTTTGACGCTCAAGGTTTTCTTTCTTCGTTTGTATTTTCTCAGGTATCTTATAAAAATCCTCTCTCCTATCTTTTAATGAGTCAAGCTTGTCTTGGTGCTTTTCGATAATAGAGATTTTATCTGCGAGCTTTTCTTCTCCCTCTTCTAATTTTGATAATTTAGCATTTACCTCTTTGAGCTTAGTTGACTCTTCTTTTAAGGACTTATTCAATGCCTTTTTATCAAGGGACATAATCTCATCCCCGTATATCATAAGGGAAGCATTACATTCGGGACAAGTTTTCTCGTTAGAGATTTGAGTCTCTAGAGAGGAGATTTTTGACTCTAGGGAATGCACAAGGCTTTTTCCCTTTTGAATTTTATCTTTATATTGATTGGCTTTTTCCTCTAGAGCTTTTAAGTCAACCTTTTTGAGCTTGGCTTCAGTCTTCTCTATCTCCTCATTAATAGAGGATAGTTTATCTACTTGGGACTCAAGGTCTTCAATGGACTCTTGTACTTGTTCTTTATAATCATTGAATTGAGTAGTGGATTGATCGATTAGGCCCTCTACGTCATCAATAGAATCTAAAACCTCGCTTCTTTTTTTGATAGACTCAAGTTTTACTTCAAGGTCAGATACTTCGGATTCAGCATCGATAATTTTTGATTTATTCTCTGATATCTTACCTTTGAGCGTTTTAATATCATTATCGGATTCAATCCGCTCATTGATTTGCTCTAATTGGCCTTCTGCGACTTCCTTAGCTCCCTGGAGATTTGAGATTTTAGTTTTACAATTAGAGGCAGCTCGATCTAATACCTCCCCTCTTAGGAAGCGATTTATTAAATTCATCCTATCCTTTGAAGAGCTCTTTTTCCCTGCAAAAGCCTTTACTGCATCAATACTAAAATATGTAGTGTTGAGAAAGTCATTGTAGTATTCCTTATTATTCTCTAATATCCCCATATAATTAAGGATAGTTAATTGTGTCTGGGCAGCAGTCCTTTTAGTAAGGGAGTCATCACCGTCAATAGAGAATAAGAGCTCAGGGCTTTGTCCTCTTTTCCGACTCCTTTGAACATATATCTCTCTTCCCTGGTGGTCTTCAAAAAAACCCGATACCTTTACAAAATTAGTACCCTCTCGAATTATTTCATCCGTGGGTTTACCGTTGGGGGTATATCCAAAAATCAACCAAGATAAGGCATTAAAGGATTGAGTTTTGCCCGAGCCATTAGAATCAGCCCCTGCTGTATCTTTGTTATTACCTACAATTAACACATGGTCATTTTTCTCATATCGACTAAAGTCAATCCTTTGTTTTTCTGCAAAGGGTCCAAAATTAGTTATTTCAAGTGTCTTTGGCCTCATAATACCTCGTTTATAATCTTTTCTCCTAAATCCAGCATATCCTTGCGGTTTTTCTTATTAGTATAATACTCAAGTCCTTCTCTCCAATTAGAGGATAAGTCTATATCCATTGAAAGGTCCTTCGATATCCCTGGTTTTTTATGGTCAATGAAGATACGATGAGCCCCGAGCACGTCAAGTACTTTATGGCGAATTTCAGATAAGTTGAAAGATAAGTACCATTCCTCGGACCCATGGAATACGATTTTAACGATATCTCCTTCAAGGTCTTCCCATTCATATAGAGCATCAAAGGAGTGATCATCTTCTTCACTTACCGTGTATTGAAAAAAGTTACGGTCCTTAACATCAATGAATTTGGTCTTTACTTTATTTTTATCCGATACCTTGAAATGCACAAAACCTTTAGGATCATTCCTTTCTCCAAAGTCTGCCCGGGCTACTGAGCCCACATACATAAAGTTATTAGTATGTTGATAACGGTGATAGTGCCCAAGAAAGGTGTAAAGATGGCGTTCAAATAACCTCTGGGATACGCCCTTAGATAACACAAACTCTGACCCCGAGGCAAGAGCTCCGTCAACACCAAAGTGACCCAAAACAATTTTATTTTTATGGGCTTTTAATTCTTTTTCGATGATTTCATCTTTTTTCCAAGGGAGGATTAAAAATTCAACTCCTTCAACCTCTATCTCCGACGGTTCTTCAAATATCATAATATCATCCGATTGAAGGGTATCCAAAAGGACATCATCCGCCATCAAACTAAAAACATTCTCATCGGTGTCGTGGTTACCAATTACAATAATAATGGGTATTTTACCAATAAGAGGCTTTATGGTATTAAGAAATTTTGACCTTAAAAACTCTGAGGGATTTATTTTATCATATACATCGCCCAAGTGGACAAATAAGTCTACATCTTCCTTTAAAGCGTACTTGACTGCTTTATCAATAGCATCAATCTTATCCTGGAGGCGAGAGTTGGTGCCATCTGCATTGGGTTTACCATATTTCTCAGTTGATTTTAAATGAGTGTCAGCAATAGCTACTACATCAAGCATTTATTCACCGTTATTTAAGAATTCGAGTTCCTTTGTATTAAAGCCTAGTCGAATAAAATCCTCTTTCCCATAAGGAATATCGCTTATATCTATAACTCCCTTTTTTAGATAAGGTAAAAAGTTCTTAAGTTCCTCCCGAGAAGATTCATCCATTATTTCTTTTGTAGTTTCCCAGTACCGATCTAGTACCTCACAATCTTGTTGATAGAGAGGGCCGGGATACCAATAATATGGGTTAGCTGCTCTACTAATCCAAAAGGGTGAAACACTATAGCGAGGAACATAGACTGTTCTATAAGTCATAGAAGAGGAGTATACACTGGGAGCGACAGTCCTATACTCTCCTGTGCTACCCCAGCTTCTATGTTGACCTGTGGCTTGGCTAAAACCCAGTAAACTGAGTAAAAGTAATATGAGAGTTATTTTAAACATGGTTTTTTATTTAATATATCCGAGAATTGAATAAAGGTATAATTATCCCTTATTCAATATCATCAAAACCCTCGGAGTCGTCATATTCAACTTCAACATCATCGCCAAATATTTCAACACCCCCTTCACGAAGCATCTTCATTTTAATAGTCCCGAAAGGTGGAGCGAGTTTATTCTTAGCAGCTTTTACTCTACTAACCCGATAGGAAGGTCTTCCAAAGTCATCCTTAGTTTTAGAGGTAGTTGACTCCTCCATACCAATTCGAATTGAACTAGCAAATTTAAGGCCCTTGCCTCCCGGAGTAGTGGTGGGATCCCCAAACATTACTCCAATTTTATCCTTAGCATGGTTAACAAAGATAAGACAAGTTTTCTTATTTCTCAGCTTATGATAACGGCTCCCGGTTACTGGGCACTCTAACCAATTTTTTGAGCCTTTCGCTTTCCTCATTGTGAACCCCCCGGAGAGGTCAGAGAAGAATTGAGAGAGCATATTGGCTCTTTCTAATTTCTCCCTCATATTAGGGTCTTTATCCTCCTTCGTTTCAGATGACATTTCTGGTTGAAGGCTGGGGACAGCATCAACAACCATTAAGTCTATCATATTGGTAGTCAATAGTTTTTTGACTTGAAACAGGGCCTCGTTGCCCAAGCTGAAATCGGGCATAATGAGCTCATCATTATTTATCCCACAAGAGGCCCCGTATTCTCGGCTATAGGTCCCCTCGGCATCCCAAAGGGCACATACCCCTCCTTGTTCTTGTACTTGACCGATAAACCAATAACAAAGAGTTGATTTACCGACAGAAGGTGGAGCATATATCTCCATTACCCTTCCCCGAGGTAAACCCCCACAACCTAACACAACGTGATTAAGGGCTTCTATTTCGGTAGGAATAACTTCAACTTCGGGATACGTATTACCAGTAAAGCCCTTGTCCCCTAAAAGGGAAAGGGCTTTACTTATATCCTTAGATGAGTCTGGTTTCTTCTTTTTAGAGTTGCTTGTTTTTTTAGCCATATATTTACCAGTTGTTTACCAGTTGTTTACCAATCTAAGTCATCAAGTTCATCCAGCTCATCTCCTTCCTCTTCTTCTTCCTCTTTTTGTTTTTTATTCTTCTTAGATTTACTGGATTTTTTCTTCTTTTTGGGAGGCTCTTCTTCCTCTTCTTCTTCCTCTTCCTCCTCAAATTCCTCCTCTTCTTCCTCTTCTTCTTCTTCTTCGGGTTCAGGTTTTTTCTTCTTTCCCTTCTTTTTCTTGGGAGGCTCTTCTTCTTCAACTTCCTCCTCAAATTCTACATCCTGGATATCCTCTTCCTCTTCTTCTTCGAGTTCAACTTTTGAGTCAATATCCTTGAAGGTTTTATCTGAGCCATCACTCAAAGCTTTTGATGTAGGCTTCTTTCGTCCTGATTCAGTAAACTCGATCCCCGATTCAAGCAATTGTTCTTTAAAGTCCTCAATTGCAGGGAACATATAACTCCCATCCGGGTTTGTAGCATTCAGGTAGATTGGGTTCTCCTGGAGCTTACTTGCAATAGTTTCGGGCTCATCAGGGGCCCCTTCTTCTTCAAGGTTGATATCCATATTCTCAATCAATTCCCAATCCTCTTTAGAGAAGAACTTTTGAAAGCCTTTAAGTTTTTTCTCTAGTTCTTCTGCTGGCATGCCCAAGGCTCCGACGGGGATTTTACCTGACCATTGATTCTCAGGGTCAACTTCAACATGATAACTGGTACCGTATTGGCGAGGTTTGCCTTTTTCAACAGATTTGGTGATGATTAAATCATACATGAAAATAAGGCCATGACGGAGTTTATTTGGGTTCTTAGAAGATTTTGCTGCTTCAATCTTGATAATTTGATCGTATACCTTAAAGGGGTACTCAGCAATTTTAATAGAGGGCTCTTCTTCCTCATTACGACTAATTACCAGATAAAGCCATTTTGTCCTTGGGGACAGGTTTGATCGAGGATTTTTCTCTCCTCTTTGAGTACGTATGCGTTTTTCAAAAGAGGCAAGGGAGTCTAATATACAACCCTCTTGGGGTCGCTTTATTACTCGTACAGATTGTTTTAATTCACTTGTACTTTCGTCTTGTTGGAGGGTGGGGTAATAAATGTATTGAACCTTCACCGGGCCATAAATGACCCGGTGAGTGTTTTCCCCGTCGTCCAACCTTACTCTGTCAGTAAAGCCGCCTTTGGCTTTTTCTTTTAAATGGGAAGGTTGTCCTAATTTCATAATTATTCTTCGTTAGATTTACGGGTAAGTTCAATGGATACTGCTCGGGCTTCTTTTGCTAGATCCCGAATAGTCATCCAATCTTTTCGAGTTCTTCGGCCTGCTTTGGCAACGCCCTTCATAATTTTTTGAGCGTCACCTTTGATATTGAGCACAGCCTCATCAAGCTCGGAGAGGATCGCTTTATATCGTTCTGCCTGATCTCCCTCACTTACTTGATCAGTGTTTTCAGCTTTTTTCTTTACTTTTTTAGCCATATCATTTTTCCTTTTTCTTTTTAGGTTTAAATACCGGGAACTTCTCTCTCCCCGATACCATTTTATGAGCATAAGCCCAAATGTCTTCTTCCTCCAATCTAATTTTGGAGTTGTATAGTAAATTAAATAAATGCTTATTCCACGTTCTTTTGACTTCTCTATATTTTTCTTTATAAAATTCGTCTATATCACGGCCTTCAGGTATATCATAACTCACTGATATGGTTGGTTTTATAACCTCATAAGGGGCGACCCGGATTGTTTCAGAGATTTCTATATTTATTCTTCTGGCCATCTTTTTTATTTGAATATAGAATAACTAAGATTATTTCTTTGATTTTCTATAAAATGGGCACCCCTCACAAGTAATAAGGCGAGTGGACTCTCTTACATAAATATCTTTATGCTGACCATGGGTGCAATAGGGGTATTTACCATTTAATGGACCCTGAAAGTTTGCTTTCCTTAAATCCTTCAAATAGAGGAACCTACAATCTCGCTTGAGGTTTTTAGCCTTAAAAGTTTGAATAAAGGGCCTGCCTTCAATTTCTTGCCTCTCTTGGGCTATTTTATTTAGCTTTTTAAGCTTATATACCAGGTTCTCAAACCTCTCAACAAAGCTAAATTCAAAATCATTCATGGTTGCTCTCCGGTTTCATTTTGTAGTAACGCCTAACTCTGTCTACTGAGTCTTTAAAAGGCTCAGCCTCACTATTGATAATTTTTCGAGGAACGTTAAAACCTTCAAACCCCTTATCCCTTGCCTCCTCAAAAGTGAGGGGCTCAATCCATTCAAGCGTTCCGGGATGAGGTATAGCAAAGTGTTCTTTCTTCTCCATGTTTATTCTTATTATGCGTTAAACCTTTGTTTAGCTAATTCAAGTCTTCTACGGGAGATAGTTTGAAGCAAGCCTCCCCGGTCATGGATGGTGTCTTTCAAAGAGAAAAGCAGATTCATGTTTTTTCTTATATCTGACATTTTAGCTTGATATTGATTATATCTTGGTCCCCAGGTGGGGTCTAGAAGGATTTGGTTTTCAATCTCTTGTTTAGTGATTGAACCGAACCAATTATTGGGGATATTATCCCTTTTCTTTATTTCTTTCCTTTTCTCATAAATCTTATTACGAGCTTCTTCAGAGACCTCAGCAAACCAAGCATTGAACTCCCTCTCTATCTCATTGAGCTTGTGCTCTAATTCCGATGCAGCAGCCATAAAGGTAAACCGCCAATAACTAACTTGGTCAAGAGCTCGGTCCAGTTCTTTATCACTAATCTCATCAAGATTCTCTTTATCGAATGTTAACAGGTCATCAACAGTCTTTTTGAAAACCTTATTATTGATTTTGAATTTTATCTCAAAGAAAGAAGGGTCAATTTGATCTGACCCTTCTTTCATGAGTCTACCTTTATGTTTTGTTCCAATCTTCGGCATTATTCACCTGCTAATTCGAGATCAACTTACCAGCATAAGACTCTAGCTTATACCTTTCTTCTTGTTCAAAAGTCTTAGCTTGCTCAGTGATATTATTGAATACGTCGTACAAATTGATCTGTGGTTCGGGGGGAGCTTCAATTTGACCTTGCTTATATTTCTTTAAATTAGTGAGAATTTCTTTCCGATCATCTGGGTCTAATCCAAAAATCTCGGAGTCTACAAACTCTACATCTCCCGTTATTTTCTTAACTGCATTAAAAATTGACTTGAGTTCTTCGGGTTTTATACTACGATCAAGAGAAGTAATAGCTGACTCAATTGAGTTTACATCACAATAAAGTTTGCTGATTCCTTCAACAAAGTTATCAACAACCTTCTCAAGTTGACGATTGGGCTTTGGTCGACATTTAACTATATCAAAATTAGAAGGTCCGACAACCTGGTTCATACAAATAAGGCGATGCAAAAGAACCCGAGCTTGAGTAGTCATGTGACCTGTGGGAGAGTTAATAACTACTACCCCCATGTCATATTTGTCATTGGGTGATACCCCTTCAAAAGACTTAAAAAATTCATCTTCGCCTTTTGTAAGAGAAAGAGCTAACCAATTATCTGACACCTTGCCTTCTAAAACATCAGCAGAGCCGTATTTGTTAGCAAGAGGTTCGAACAACATTTGATGAGGGATACTAACAAAATCCTCTTTTACGAAATTAGCAATATTACCGTCCTTGCGAGTAATAGTCTTAATTTCGAAATTGGCTTCTTCACTAAGGCGGTCAATGTTTCTTTGAAGAAGATCAACGGGGATCCTTGATGCAAAGGGGTTGGGAATCCTTAAAAGCTTACAAAGGCCTTTAAGTGAAGAATAAGTCCCCGCTACTTCTTGGCCATTAATAGCATAAGTGCCATCAGTTTGAAGGGACACCTGACTGGGATGGAAAGGCTCTGACTCTTCATATACATACTCAGAGTAAAGCTTTTCCAGCTCGTCTAAAGAGGAAAAATTCCTCGAATTCTCGGTGAGTAAATTAAGGTTTTGCATTTTTTCTTAGTTTTGTTATCAATTGAACTGCGTTTATTGTATATAATATAGATTTACTAAGAAAAATTCTTTAGATATCCTATCTCAATTTAAGAAAATTAGCCAAGTGCAGGTTTTGCCTTAGCTTATTGAACTCATACTTACCGATCAATTTATTTACCCGGTCTTCATCAGCTTTTTCTCTTCTTTTAATATTTGAGTCGATATACTTCTTTATATCCTCAGTCAAGGGGGCTCGAGTAAAATCTACTAATTCAATATTCATCCTAAGGGTTTGCTGGACCTTAATATCTGCAAGCTTGTATTTTTTAGACCCCGGCTTCTGAGATAAAGCCCATTCCTCTACACCTTCTGGAGAAAAATCTTTAAGCTCATTCAACATACTTATGATACCCTTTTTCCCAAATCCATTTAGAGGCTTGAGAAGATTATCGTGCCCCCCAATAAGAGCTTGATATAAGATAATACCCTCTAAGGGGTAACCAAATTGGGCTTTAAAGGACATAGGACTAATAAAGTCATCTTTTATTGCCCTGTGTACCGTACAACCGATATGCAAACAAAGCTGGGCCCAGTCAAAGTCGTCACTAATAGCCATTATATCTTTATCGATCATATTTAACCGGTAGCTAATAAAATGCCCAATTTCATCGGCTTCGTAATTAGGGTATTCAATATATTTAACACCTAAGGCGGGTAAAAACTCTTTTAAAATCTTTCTCGAAGCATTAAGGATATCTGAGCTAGAAAAATTATCTCCCGGTTGAACTTCTTTAAACTCGGCTTTCTTTTTCTCATCTTTGAATTTATATTCGGGGTATATATCCCTTCTCCATTTACAAGAGCCTCCTCCCATTACAAAATAGATAGATTCAACTTCGTCTACCGTGCTAAGATGCATTAAATTGAGTTGCTCTAATACCCCCATTGCTAGTCCAGTTGGAATACCCTTAGAATTAGAAAGCTTACGAAGCCCCGGCTGATAAAGGTGTCGGTGACAGAGGTGGTCACCATCGATTACTAGAGTGATTTTGTTTTTTGACATTTCTCACTGGTTTTATATCATACTTACAATTATTACAAAAGACCTTTTTTGAATTTTCAAGGTGAACAGGCTCAAGGCTATCGCACCCGCAAGTAGCATAAACGGCTTTTAAGTCATAAGCACCTTCCGTAGCTTCTTCCATTACTATTATTATGTGATTGGGCCTGCCAGAGGGTATATACCCAAACATTAAAGGTGCATCTTCAAGGAAATGTATTTTAGCATCCATACGGGACAGGTTTAATTTCGTTACTACAATTAGTACAGATCATTTTTTGAGCCTCTTTTATCAAATGAGGGGTGAGTTGATCACATCCACACGTTACATAGGTAGACTTTACTCCAATCCATTCCTCATTAACAATTATCTCTACTGTCAAGATAAGGTGGTTAGGCCGTTGACAGGGATTAAAGCTTGTGTGGATAAAAGATTTTTCTGTATTAAAACTACTCATGCTTATTATCCAGTAGGTTTATTCTTTGGCATATATTTATTAGGTCCGCCCGTTTCTCTTTCTTCTTTAGAGGCTTTTAACTTGACTGAGTCTAAGACTTCAAGACCTGGCTCATCAAAAGCTACTGAGCCTTTCCATTCCCCATTTTTTGACTCGGGTTGTAAAGATATCCGTCTACATCCATATAAGTACTCGTGGATAGCAACAACTACTCCTTCAAAGCCCGTTACTTTATCTCTGCATTTTTGACCCATTTTCACTTTTACCATAATTTTACCTCTTTTATTAAAGTTATTGTTTTTTAAAATATAAGAGCCTAGAAAATTTATTTTTGTTTATCCTTTATACTCAAGCTGATTGCTTCAAAAGCTTAAGCCTATGTTTAGCAGTTTTTGGATAGGGGTTGTAGTCAATTTTATCCCAACCCCATCTTTTTAAGAAAATTTCTGGTTCAGTTAACACTGGCATATCAAAGGGAGCAGGAGGTTCTTCCATCAATTTTTTGACCTCCCCGATATAATCAATTTCATCCTCGTGGAATTCAAAAATAAGGGCATCATGTACACTCAATAAAAACCGGGATTTAGCGTTATTTTCCCTGAGGAATTTAAAGGCTTTTACCAACCCGATTTGAGCAATATCGCTAGCTGTGCTTTGAATAATAGCGTTCAGTCCCTCCCGGAGAGCTTCGTGTTGCTTGTCTTCGTCCGGAGACATAATTTGGGGGAGCCTTCTCACCCTTCCAAAGCAATTCTCAACATAACCGTGTTGCTTAATAAATCGGTGAGTACTATCAATGTACCTTTTAATTCCCTGGTAAAGCTCAAAAAACTGCTGTCGGAAATATTGCATTTCCTCCTCACTCGGGGCAGTTTCACCCGGACCTAGTTTTTCTTTGATAGAGTCAAGAGCTTTTTTCCAGCCAGCCCCATACAAAAAGCCGAAGTTTACTAACTTAGCTCTTTTTCTTTCCCATTTTGTAACCTCATGGGGTTTTTTATTGAAGATAAAACAAGCCGTAGTAAGGTGAACATCTCCGCCTTCGAGGTACTGTTTTCTAAGAACGGGGTCCCCCGAGTAATAGGCCATTACCCTTAGCTCGGCTTGAGAGTAATCAACTTCAACGGGATAAAACCCTTCCTCGGCGGTGAACATCCCCTTAATTCTCTTATCTCGGGGTATATTCTGAAGATTCGGGTTTTTTGAGCTCAAGCGGCCCGTGGTTGTTCCGTGGAGAAGGAAACTATTATGGATACGATTATCAGGGTCTACTTTCCTGATAAAGGGGCGAAGATAAGTGCTAAGACCCTTGCTATAACTCCTATATTCAAGGATATGGTCTACAATTTCAATGTTTTTAGCATTTTTGGGCATTTCCTTTAATGCACCCTCGGCCGTGGAGGGTGCACCTGCCTCTGTATATAAAGTAATAGGCAATCCCATCTCTTCAAAAAGAACTTGTTGGAGCTGGGGATTTGAATTGAGGTTGAACTCTTTGCCTGCAATATCATAAACAGCCTTAAGGTGTTTAGCCTCCTCTTTCTCGTATTCAACTATTCTCTTCTTTACAAATTCTGTATCAATTTTTGCTCCCACCTTCTCGGCTTCGGCATAAACTCGAGTGAGAGGACGATATAGTTTAAATAAGAGTTTATAAAGTCCGGGGTGCTCTCTCAACTCTTTATAAAGGACTTTAGCTATTCGTATTGTAAGGTCGCAGTCAATAGCACAATACTCCCCCAATACAGGAAGAGGGACTTTTGCGAATCCCCCTTCTTCTTTATCCTTTTTAGTGAGATACTCATCCAATATAGCATCGTATCCCTTAAACTCTGGGAAATAATAACTACCTACCTCTTTCAAACCATGTCTTTTAGTCTCATCTAATACGTAATGGGCTAACATAGTATCAAGCCAACAATTGGGGATAATAATGCTCCAATGGTGTTCACAGAACTTAATCTCAAATTTGAAGTTGTGAGCAATCTTCTTTATTTTCTTAGTAAGTAATAATTCTTTTAGAAGTTCAATGACCTCTTCTTGATGGTCTCCCCAGTATTCATATAGGTCCCCTACTTTATTGAGGTGTCGATGAACTTTTGAGTCCTCCCGGATACGATCTTGTTCTAATACAAGCAAGGGAATATATACCCCCATACCTTGTTTAACTGAGAAACCAATACCTAAGATATCATCTTTCCAGAATTGACCACCCGTGGTTTCAATGTCAAAAGAGAATTTCTTTGCTTTCTGTTTTACCAGTTTAACAAACTTTCTAACTTGATTAATATCATCATATATCTTATGGTTGCCCTCTATTTTCTTTTTTGTATAGGCACCATTAGCTAAATCCTTGAGCGTTTTAAAGTCGGTTTCAAACTCATCCATATACTGGGGAGTACGTATAATATAAGCGGGGTGAAACAGGGGGAGTATTTTACAGTCATAAATCTCAGAATCAAACACCAACCCATGGTTTGCAGTAATACCACCTTTAAGTTTGAATCTCTCACAAGCAATGGTACCTAAGGGGACAATAATCTCAGGCTTTGTGTGTGCAATAATGGCGTCTAAGTTCTCAGCACAAAACTTTACTTCTTTTTTCTTAGGCTTACCGTCTTTTACTCTGCCGGTTTTTGGGTCAACCTTTTCAGGCCTACAGGCTACGGTATTACAAAAAGCTACATGTTCTAAACCAAACTTTTTAACAGTCCGTTGAAGCAGTATACCTGCTTTACCTTGAAAAGCTCTGCCCGATATTTTTTCTTGTTGACCAGGGGCCTCTCCTACAAACAAGATTTTACATTCATCTAAGTCTCCCCAATAGTTGTGCGGATTATAGCTCCTCTCACAGTACAGGGGGCACTCATGGCAATTGGAAAGAGGTAAATCAATAACACTCATAGTCTCTTCTGAGTTTAGCAGTAAAATCCCTAAAGCTAAAGATGTTTGGTAACAGGGATTGATCGGAGTAATCTATAAAGTCTCGATAAGAGGCGTTAGTCATAAGGGATAAAAGCACAAACTCTTTACTAGGATGGTCCTCGGCCATTTTGTAAAGTCTTCTTATATAGTGGTCCATAACATCATTCCCATGTGACATCCCTCCCCAATCAAACATAAAGATATCAAAGGGTTTAGAGAAGGCTATAGGAGTAGAATAAACCTCTACATTTTCTAAGTGTATCTCCTTCCTTAAAAAAAGAGGATTAAAGCTCCCTTGCCACTCCGCTAATCCCTCATCACAAAAAACGACAATTTTATCATTAACTATTATCATCCTCTTTGGGTTTTCTGCGTGTTTTCTTATAATTAATATAAAGTGAAGAACCCTTAAACGTGTCAATCTCTTTCCGGAATTGAAGGACCATTTTCCGGTAGCTTAAACATTTATCCGAAATGGACTTTAATTTAGATCTTATCCTTATACTCGGGGCTTTTATCCCTTTTTTAAAAAACCTTTTTACATCTTTATTCTCTAGCTCCTCTAAATCTTCAATCCATTCATCAATGTCTTGTCTTAGCTCTTTAAGGCTTTTGATTAGATAATCTAATTTCATCTTGAAACTCTATTTTGTATTCCGGGGGATGAAGCTCTACTTTAATTGTGGGGACCTTTATACGACTCTGGAGTTGGTAAAAAATTCGTTTGTCATCTTCGTTTGAGAAGTATTTAACCCGGTAGTATATCTCCCTGCATCCCCATAAACAAAGGGCTTGATAGCACGTGCTACAGGGATGGTGGGTAAGGTATGCTATAAAGCCTTTTTCTTTGTAATTAGACCCTAGCTCTGATAAAGCAGAGATTTCTGCATGCATTACCTTTCTACATCTTCCCATTGAATCTGATAAGCAATCTTCAACCCTTGGGGCACAATGGCTTGTTCCGGGGTGAGAAGAGTTATAGCCTGTAGAGATAATCCGGTTATTATGCGTTAACACGCAACCCACCTTCTGCTTTTTACATGTGCCCCGTTCCTTTACTAGCTCGGCCTGAAGCATGTAATAAGCAATGCGGTTTAATCTTTCTCCTTTATCAAGAGCTTTTAATTCGAATTTAATTGTCTGGTCCACGGTTAAGTTCCTCAATCAGTTGGTCAATCTCAGTAAGCTTTTTTAAGATATTACGATCAGGATTCATTCTCAATTCCTTTTTAAATTGCTCCTTCTTGTGTTTTAAGCTTTTTATTATATATTGATTATATAACTCGAGAATCAACTTTTCTTTTTCTTTCTTTGAAAATTTTGAATAAAGGGTGATTAGCTGAATAAACTCTTCACTGTTTATTCGCTTATCATCTAATGAGATTTTATGCGGATTCATTAGTAAATCTCTAACCTCTTCCCTTATCTCTTTACTGGGGCTTTCAATAGATAGCCCCTGGCTTTCTCCAACATAGAGGGCAGCTAATAAGCAGTCCTCTATAGAGGGGTTAATAGGTTCTTTATTCTTTTTGTTGAATGCGTAGGGGTTGAGTTGGAACCGATTAACTAAGGGGAAAAGCTCTTGTTCTGGTACCCCAGAGAAATGAGATAGCTCTTTTATCTGGGTGATTTTAACAAAGTCATCTTTAATTGTTGAAAGCCTCTTAATTGCTTGCTTCAATAAATCCGGGGGGCTCGCCTTTCCAAAAGTGTACAAAAACTCTATATAATTATAAGTAATGCCTGATATCGCTTTTTTAAATGTCTTTTTCTCTTTAAGCAGATCATCAGGGTCTTTTTTGAGTTTGAAAGCTATTTTGAGGTTTACACCTTGAGATAGGAACATTTGGCCAACATTAAGGCCAAATTGGAAACCTGCTTTATCTCCATCACAAAATACAAGAACATCATTCACCCTTTTTGAAAGGTGGTAAGCTTGTTGCTCATTGAAATAAGAACCAGATACTGCCAATCCGATATTTACGCCCTTCTCAACCAATTGAGCTACATCAAATTGACCTTCTACTATAATAAGTTTAGCTTGATCTCTTATGTGAGATTTGTTAATATCCCAACCATAGATAACATCTTTTTTATGAAACCAATCGCTATCTTGGCTATTTAAGTATTTGGGGACCTTGGGGTTATCAGATAGGGTTCTTCCCATAAAACCGACAATATAGTCCCCTTTTGAAATAGGAAATATAATTCGATTTTTAAAATAAGAGGAGTTATCATCTCTTGTCAAGTTAGCTTGATTAAGTAGGTTATGGTCTAAATCAAACTCAGATAAGAAATGGCTGTAACTTGGGGCATAACCAATATGTAATTTTTTAACTGTCTCTCGGGATATACCTCGTTTTTTAAGAAAGAGTCTGGCTTTTTTAGCTTTAGGGCTTTTTAAAAGGAATTTATGATAGAGGTCAGCAACTCTCTTGTTCAGGGTTTTTATCTCGAGATAAGAGTCAGAGCTTTGGTCAATCTCCCTTAAAAGGTGTCTCTTATTGTACTTCTTAGCTAATTTCTCTATAGCTTTAGAATAAGAGATGTCTTCAATAAGCGACACAAATTTAACAGCATTACCACCGACACCACATCCCGCTCCAAAACACTTAAAAATCCCTAAGTCAGTGTTGATTGACATTGAGGGATCATCATCCGCATGAAAAGGGCAAATAGCCTTTTTACCTTCTACCTCAATATAATCTTGTATGACTTCAAGGATATCAAATTCTTTTGTGAGATTATGTTCACTCATTTTGGTGTTCAATCAATATGGGGTCTTGATTAAAATAGCAGATAATTGTTGGGAGTTTATAGTTCTTAGCTATATGGATCATGTGTTGAGTCCCCCTGCTTTTCCCGTCCCAAAAGATAAGTGCCCTGTCCCCTGCTTTTGCCATTTCTTGATTGCGGATATAGCCTGCTTTTTTACCATGAGTGTTCCATTTAGCCATAAAGACTTCAAAAGGAATGCTTCTGCTTACAGTATATCTTTCTGCTAAACTGTCAGCCCCCCTTGCCCCACCGCTAATAACAGTGAAGGGCTCTTTTTTATATAAGGTATCACATATTGTACATAATAATCGGTAGTCTGTGAAATCCCTGCTTCCTGCTATGATTAGCTTAAAACTCATCACGGATTTATAAATTCTACATTTCGTTTGAGGTATTTAGCTATTGCATAGGGGATTTGTGGAACCATTGATTTGCCCACCTGGTCTAATTGTTGACCTGTTGTTCCATGGAAACTAAAACCGTCTGGCCAACCCATTAACCTTGCAGTCTCCCTTACTGTAAGGGTTCGGGGCTCGGTGGGGTGTACAAAACGGGAGCAACTAGAAGCAACGGTCCAAGCAGGCTTGTCATAATGTAGTCTCCTGTTGTTTTGAGTCCCATAATAAGATTCACCAGGCTTTAATCCCCTAAATCCTTTGGTCCTTTTTAGGGAGTGTTTGGGGAGCTCATTGTTTGGCTTGTGGTTTAAATCCTGAAAAGCTTCACCTACTGTTTCTCCATACCTCATTATCTCTAGGCTTGTTAATACCTCATTAGATAACTCCTGAGGATCAAACTTCGGGAGTTCAACAGATGACCCAATGATAAATAACCGTTTACGGGATTGAGCTACTCCAAAATCCTTGGAGTTTAAGACGATTGTTTGAATAGCGAGGCCTGGTAATCTAGTACCAATAAGAGGATTATTTACATCATATATACGGGACTCACCCCATTCTTTTTTATATTCGAACCCCAAAAAGTTTGAAAGGGTGGGTAAGTTCTCAAAAATAAAGAAATAGGGTTTAATGACATTAGCAGTCCACATTATGGCTCGAAAGAGGTCATTATTTGTGGGATCGCTAGTTATCTTTCGGTTTTTCTCTCTAGTTTTAGTAGAAAGATTTGAGAAAATTTTACAATCAGGGGAGCCAACTACCAGGTCTGCCTTTAGGTTTTTAGCTTCATTAATATCTCGGGTAAAAGCAATACCAGGGAAATTTACGGTCATAACCCCTTTAGTAACAAAAGGCCGGGGCTCTATATTAAAGACAGGCTGAAAACCTGCCAACTTTGCCCCCAACAAAGCAGCCCCGGCCGCACCAAAGACGCCCCCAACAGTTAATTCATTCTTCTTCATATCGATATATTATATATTCATGTTTTTCTCCACGCTGTTGGCTATTTGTCCCATCAGAAAAGAGTTTCCAACCCTTTGGAGCATAGTTAAATTGAAAATGCGACTTGACTATATCCCTTTGGTCCTTATGAGTAAAAGAGACCACTCCATAACATCTTTTACATGTAACCCTCTTGGTTATAAGTTTTTTTCCAAGAGCTTCTATCGCCTCTTTATCTGCAATGGTTATTATGTCACAATTAGTGCCTGCTAAGCCTGTTAGCATTAAAGCAAAGTTTTCCGGGCTGATGTGTATCTCTATTAACCTATTGTGGTTACTAGCGTCTTCAACGGTTAGGTGAATAAAAGATTCACCCCCTGTAGCTCTAGATAAGGTTGCTTTCCCTTTTAGCTTTTTTCGTTGTTCTGGTCTTGTCGGCATTCTCTTATTTCTTTTATGAGGTGTTCTCTTGCCTTAGAAGCTGCATCCCACGATCCCGAGGCTTCAAAGGGCCCCATTACCGAGGTATGCTCATTTTCAGTAAAAGGAGTTGTCATAGAAGTCTTTTCTCTTACTGACAATCTTCCTGTTTTTTTATTGAATGCTGCGTAGAATTCTGGCATAGTATTTAGTTTTTTAACAATATAGGAATATCCACTCCGTCTTCTTCCATGATCCTATGGGTGCGTTTAATAATCCTTTTTATAAAGGTCATTGAGATATCATCTACACAACGGGGATCACGAAACTTATCATCCCAAGCCTTTAAAGAGCCTTTAAAAGCAGAATTCCAAGAGCCCGCGCTAATTCCATATTTCCTTAGGAACATAGCACAAAGCGGGGCATTGAACATATTGATAAATCCTGAGGTAATAAATAAAGAGAACAATGTGCAGTGTACTTTCTCTTCATTAAAAGCTTTTAATATCTCCTCTAGAAAGACTAAATCCATAAACATCTTGGGGTAAATCTCTGTAGAGCGAAAGATAATAACAGACTCATACTTTGTCATTGACTCTTTTTGTATGTAAAGGGAATCTAAACACTTTAACCGGGAAGAGTCGTCAAAAGCAGGCTCGGAGAAGGAAATAAGGCCCCGAGCTTGTCGAGGTTGTAGTTTACGGATAATAGACTTCAGGAGTTGGTGTTGTTTTTGAACCTTCTCAGTATAATAAGAAGTCTTCAAAGAAGATAATTTCATCTCCTTATTATAACCTGAGTATCGGTAGAAGTCTTTTTCCATTATACTATTATTGAAATGTACCCCCGTAGTATACCCATACAACCTGCGACAATATACTGAGGGGTTATAATACACCGATCGATCCGAGGTACATAAATGGGCAAGACAATTAAACCATAACTCAGGTAGATTATCTCCGCTTATTTGAAGAAACATTTTAAATCCTCTGTACTTTTTATGGGGTAAACCTCTCTGTAGGGGCCAATATATACCTTAAGCCCCCTGGTTAGATGCTCATCTTCAATATGCACAGTGTTATAACAAGAAGAGATATCAATCTGACTTGGGGGCTCATTTTTACTGTGTTTGATTTTCCACCAAACCAGGGAGTTAAAATAAAACAGGCTACCTACTTGTAGGTCCTTAAAATAACGTGGTTTTTCCGTTGGTAACTTTTTCATAAAAACGTTGCATCAAAGTTAGGGTTATTTGAATTGGCCATAAAGCAGTCAACACTAAAGTGCTAAATATTGTAAGGCTATCTGTAATGAGGCTATCTATTCTCTTTCTAATACGAAGCTCTTTGAAAAACACAATAGCCGTATAGAAAAAGCCCATTAAATAAGCAATTATAGCACTATATAAGAGGATTTGCTCCATTAGTAGTTATCTTGTTGTCTTTTCTTGTTTATTTTGGATTTAGCATAATAGCTATCATATATGTTTTGAGCATCATTACCCGTTACTACATAAATGGTAACCAGCTGAGTAAAAGCCTTAGATAAATGGGACTCGAATTTTACTCTATCGGTAGCTATGGGAGTCTTTTTCCACTTCTTGTTTTTAAGACAGTTGCCTGCCATCCCCAAGCTAACCACAAGATCTAAACAAGCTTGGTTTATTCTTTGATATAAAGAAAGTCCGCCCTTTATTTGAGAGTCATTAATTGCTTTGACCATAGAGTCAAGGTCTTTATACCTTACTCGGTTCTCCATACCTGTTAAGATAAAAACCTCAACTAGAAAATGCATACAATCTGATAGCTCTTTTTCAAATTCACTATCATTATCAAGGACATCTAAAGCCTCGGCAATCTCCTCGGTGCATCTCCAAAGAAAGTCTTTTATCCATACCTGGTGATCGTAGGAGTCTAAATCAAAAGGCCAATCCGGCATACCTTCGATATCTTTGTATTTTAAAGCTAACTCCCATTGAGTGTTGAAGATGTCATTTAAGAAAGTGTTATTAGATTGTTTCGACATAATTAAATTGAGTTTTATAGTTTAAAATCATCGCTGCAAACAGAATTAAGGTAGTTAATAGCAGATNGAATCCCCTCGGGGGTCCCGGGAATGGAATATGAGTCAATGGCAGTTCTTTCTAAGAATTCAATGTAACGGGTATTTAATTCAGATAGGTCTTCTTCATTGATATAATCATCTCCTCTTACTAAAAGTCTTTGTTGAAGGATCTTTAACTCCTGGAATACATGAATTATAATTAAGTCTCCTTCGAAGAGGCTCTTTAACTCTCCCTCAAAAGAGCTATAGAATTTATCATTAAAAGCCTCATATCCTCTTTTAACTTTTGAATACACTAGTTCTGAGGGATAATATCGCTCTACAATGAGATGACCCTGGTTGGGTTGTATCACTTGTTTGTAAAGGTCCCTGACTATCTTAAAGGATCGTTTAAGTCTCCCTATCTCGGTAGTCTGATTAGTTTTGGGTCGATCACTCCTGCGGATGTGGAAGCTATTCTCCGTATTCTTCATTAGCTCATCAATGAAAGTGCTTTTACCTGAGCAATCAACTCCTTCTACAATTATAAACATAGTTCCTCCTTATTTTAAGGATAATACTCCGTCTGCTGAGGTTTCTAAAAGACCTTTTTGCTTCATCTCCTTTATTACCTTTGACACCCGGGTATTAGGGGTTTTACCTTCTTGTGCATAATTAAACTCATCAGACACTAATTCAATAATTTCTGGTTTAGTGTGCTTTCCTTCTTTGATAAGATTAATAATAAACTCTTTTCTAGACACCTTATTACCAGACGATTTACTGGATTTAGACTTGGGCCTTCTTTTGATAAGCTCATCATCATTTTTACGGTTCTTCATTTCTTCTTGATAAGCTTCTCTGAGTTTTGTAAACTCATCCCATACTGTATCTAGCATTTCTTGTCTACTAAGATCAGAGTTAATAGAAATATCAGCTTCTTCCTTTAATATATCAACAAGTTCTTCGGGGTCAAGATGGGGGTTGAAGATAAGCTCCTTAAAGTCTTCTTTCTGAAGACTGGTGGGTTCTATTGATTTTTTCTTCGGCATAGTGATTAATGTTAGGGGTTTTTAAAGAATTTATCTACGAATTGAGAGGTACTGGGGCTTTTCATTTTTGATAATTTATCAGCGCAATCTTCAAAAGTTTTCTTATCCTCTTTTGAAAGATTGTTCACATATTCTCTTACACAAAGATTAAAAAACTCAGAGAGATTAAATTTCCTGTATTTGTGTCTCCAAAATAGCTCTATAATCCTCATCATATTAACTTGGTATGCAGGGATATATAAGCTTTTTATCATGTACTTTTTATCATCCGACAGAGGGAAGATACTTAGTTGGTTTTCATCCTTATTTTCCATTTTCTACTTTCTCCATTACTTCATTTAAAAAATCGAATCCATATTTGTTTACATCTATAATACCCATAAACTCAAATTCAGGCTCACTTGAATATTCTCTTTTACGTTTACGGGAGTGCTTAATCAAGATACCCTTTTCGTCATTATCAAAAAAGTCTATTAAGATAGCTGCATTTTTACCTTCACTTTTCCGCAAAGCTCTACCAGTTTGTTGAACTGTCTTTTTATCTGATTTACCTCCTGCTGCATAGATAATTACATCTATAGAGGGAATATTTACTCCCTCCTTGACAAGGGTAGTCACTAAGACCTGGAAATCCTTTTCGCTAAAACGCTTTAATATCTCACTTCTATTCTCTGTTTTACCTGTTAATATCTCTGAGCCTTCAATCATAGTGTGAAGGGGGACTGCATGTTTATCCACTAAATTAACAGAGATAAGTACACTTAGTCCTTTTTGAGCAAAGTAGTGGGCTAAACGATAAATAACCTCATTCCTAAACTCATTGTTAATGATATTATGGTCATAAGTAGTTTTCCAATCCCTAATCCTATCTGCAGGACAATCAATCATCCATATAAAAGGTTTAGTGAGATAACCCTCATTGATCAGTTTTGAACTTGACACATGATGTAATACCCTTCCCGTAGCTCCTTGAAGGGTTTTATAATCAAGAGAGCCTTTTCCACCGGGAGTGCCAGTGAGACCAAACCGATAATATGCATCAATATACATTGACACATAAAAATAGGTATTTTTTGGATGACCTTTATTATCCATTTTTATGTGGTGAGCTTCATCGAAGAAAAGGACTTCAATAGAGTCAAGATACTGTTTAAACTCAGGGTCATCTTTCTTAATCTTGGACCACAGGCTTTGAATGGTTGACACCGTTATCTGCTTGGGGTCAAATACTTTATCTCCTATCTTACCAATATACTCCTTGGGGATACCAACCGCATTATGGAAATCCTCTATTGTTTGATTGAGCAGAGTCCGATCAGGAACTACATACAGAGAGTTATAACCCCATTTAGCTAACATATAGCCGGCTAAAGGGGTCTTACCAGAACCCGTTGCATGATAGAGGATGCCTCGTTTCCTTTTAGAAGCTAATTGAAAAGCTTCTTGTTGGTAATTTCTGAGTTCAAAATCAGGATTAATTGGTAAAGGGTTAGGCTGGCTAAGGGGTTTTCTTCTTAAGTCTTTTACAGTGACCTCTTTATTGAGTTTTTTAACAAGGATATTATGGAACTGGCCTGCCCAACCGGTGGGAAATTTATTATCTTTAGTGAAATAAGTCACATAGCCTTTCTGCTTTCTCTGCCTCGGTGGACGAGTACTCCAATCCATACCGTAAAACTCATATTCTAAACTACACCACTTACGAATAGCCTGAATAACTTTTTCAGGTGCTACTAGCTTAGTGTAAGCGTTATGTATTTCAAAGGTTATCATAATAGGGGCTATACTTTTTGGATACCTCTTGAATTAATTGATTGATGGTGTTAAAATAAGATGATATACTGGGTTTGGAGTATCCCGTAATTTTTGATATTGTTTTACGAGACATATCAGGGAACATAATTTTCAACTCAAATACCTTTTTGAGACGAATATTATGTGATAATTTCTCTTCAACTTCTGCACAAATTTGAAGGTATAGGTCTTCATTGAATTCGGGTTCATAAAGGCCTGATTGGAGGAACTCTTTGTAATAAACCTCTTCAATTGAGTATTGAGTCTCCTCTCCGTCAAAATCAGCTTTTGTATTGAAAGAAATAGAATTACCCATTTTTACATCCGACCCTCTTTGGATAGATTTTACTTCTCTTATAAGAGATTGTGACATAAGAGTTTTAGCCCAAGACAAAAAAGAAGAACCTGCTTTTGAATCCCAGGTGTCAATTGCTCTGTGTAAACCAATACGGGCAACTTGTTCAAAATCCTCTTTAGTGCGAATACCCGTGGGGTCAAAGTATTTTTGAATCCCCGTCATTCCAACAGTGGCTTTAAATAAGTCTTCAAAGGCTTTATGGTTGCCGCTATTAAACTCACTTATTAAGTGTCTTGCCTGTTTATCATCCATATTTCTTAGTATTTTGTTTATATGGTTGAATTGATTAATTACAATATAATATATTTTTATAATATATTAACAGCGACAGAGCACTTTTTTTGAAAATAGTTTCTAAATTAAATATTTACAATTATTTGGGTTAAATATATGGCCTACTAAAGCTGCTAAAAANGGTGATTCTATTGAGTCAGCTATACTCGGGATATCATTATANTTTTTGTATATTCGTTTAATGTCTTCATCAAAAGTTTCTCCTAGCTCTAATGGGGAGTGGTTTTCATAATCTAACTCTATTTTCTTTTTTTCAAATTTACCATAAAAGTTCTCGAAATACTGTCGTCCCTTTGATTCTCTCTTTTTTGGATAATAGGAATGAGTAGCAGAGTGGTGATAAGGCCCACACTCTATTCCCAGTTGATGGGCTATCCACCGTTGGATAAAGGTGTGATGAAAGATATCATAAGGGAGAAGATTAATAACATCATTACTTCTCATATTAACAAAGCAAATAAGTTTTTTGTCTCGGATAATAAAGTGAAAATTAAGCGTACACGGCCTCCTATTAAAATCCGATTGCCTCAAGAGATATTTTGGAGTCCATAGCGCTATTACTGCTTCTCTTGTTGCCTTTCTTGATTTGAGTTCTTTGAGGGCTCCATTGATTTGATCGTTGAAGAGCTCTCCATAAGAATAATGAAAACGGCCTCCCTCTTTTAATAGTTTCTTCTTCCAATTAGAGCGATAGATAAAAGCCCTGCCGGGGTTACAAAGTTTTTTATATCCGTAAGTGAAAGATAACCGGTCTAGCAATTCCTGGAATGCCCATTGCCAATTCTTCTTGTAAGGGAGTATGCTATACCGGGGGTCGGTAAGGCAGATATGTGTATTAACTAATTCCCGGGTTTTTGCCTCTAGCTCCCCTTTGTTTTGAATATCTTGGATAAGTTCATAATAGATGTCAGCAATGTTGTCGTTTTGGTAATAGTGCACTATTCTGGTTTTTTAGTTACTGGGTCAATCCAGCCACATCCCGGGCATTTAAGGTCTTTGGTAACAATTGCTCCACAATGAACACAACTATTACCTGGTATAGATAATCTAACAATTACGGGGGAGCCTTCAAAATCTTCTATTGCTTCTTTTAGAGTTACTCCGTAAGCTTTCACTATCTCACACTGTTCAATAGTGGCTATCAATGATTGATGAAGATCACCATTGGCTTTTATATCCTCTAGCCTAATCAACTCTTGTTTAGCTTCTTTAGGGGTTAGTCTTTTACTCATATTATCCCCATGAGATTGATATGTTAAAAATAAGCCATTTAGCCAATTCCCATAGCCCTATTGACAATAAACAAGCAATTATTACAATAATGACTATACCATGAATGGGTCCATCAAGTATTCTTCCGTCCATGATTACCTCACCAGTTTTACGTTACAGACCCGCCGGTTAATTTTCAGCCGTTATAGGTACTCACATTTGGGCAAGCTTCTCATAACATGCTTTGATTACTTTTGCATACATGTATTCATCTCCCGACTCACTCGGTTTTTTACTCCGGTCAAAAGCTTATTGAGTTTAAATTCAACTCTTGTTTGGACCTCTTTTTCTATTTTATCTTGTTCATTCATTTCGCTTTTTGTTTTAAGGATTTAGTACCCTTCTCCGGTTACTCCAAGAATCCGGGCTGCAAACACAACGAGGCTCTTGTAAGGATCCTTTCCCTGGAAAAGTTATAAACACCCTTCTATCACACCATATACACTCAAATACTAATGCCTTTGATGCTATCATTAGTTTACTTTTATTTGAGTGTATTTTCATAGTAAAATTAATATAAAGTGGGAGATAAATTTATATTAACTTCCCTAAACTCTGCCCTTTTTCTTCAAGTCGAAGGCGCTCAAGGTCAAAGTCCATTTCAAGGGTAGTAACAGGACCGTTACTGTTTTTACCGACAATAATCTCAATACAGTTATTGAGAGAATCGGGGTTATAATACCTCTCACGATAAAGGAGAAGGATTAGTCTTGCTGCTTCTTCGTAAGCACCGGCATCTTTTAAATCACTTATTTTTGGTTTTTTCTCAGATCGTTTTTCTACTTCTCGTGAGGCTTGAACAAGTAGACAGACATGACAATCAAATTCCTCGGCAATTTGGTTCATTACATTCAACTTGCTTGCAACAGTCTGGGCTTTTTGATTAACAACCGCAACATCTGACAACCTATCAAAAAGGTCGATATAGATAATATCGATGGGTTGTTTTTGAGCAATTTGATAAAGGACGGTCCTAATATCAGTTGTTTCAATTCTCCGAGAAGGAACAATATGGTATTTATACTGCTCGTCGATAATTTTATTGGCCCTTTTGAGCTCCTTAATTCGGTAGTCCCCTTTTTTCCATTTATGAGCGGTTAAAATTTCTCCCAGAGGAATATCAGTCAATAAAGTTTCAATTCGGGCCTGTTCAACTTCAAAGGTTTGCTCTGGGGTAAAGCTAACCACGCATAGGCCTTGCTCCAATTGTTTTTTAATCAAGTTGGTTTTTACCGAGCTTTTGCCCTGGCCCGGCCTTCCTGCTAATACCGATAGCTCCTTTGTTTGAAAGCCTCGAACTAATATCTTATCTAAAGAAGGATAACCGGAAAAAATCGATCGAGCATCTTTCCGGTCTTTTAATCCTTTAGCTCTTTTTCGGTAAATACTTCCCGAGCTAATAATCTCTATTCCCGAGTAGGATAAAGGACTTGAGTGCCATAGGTTCTCAAAGCCTTTTTGGATAATATCCCCCGACTCCTGGGCATCTTCATAGGCCAGATCCATTGTAGCCTTAGCCCCTTTGATGAGCTTTCTCTTTATTGCTTTATCGGATACAATTTCGACATAAGAGAAAAACTCTATACGCGATTTAGCATTCTCTGTTAACTCATAAAGATAGGCGAGCCCACCGATGTTTTCTAGACTCTTAATGCTATTAAGATAATCAGATACCGAAATAACAGATACAAGTTTCCCTTTTCGGAAGAGAGAGTAAATAGCCGAGAAAACAGTTTGATGAATGTCGCTATAAAAGTCCTCTTTTTGAAGGTCGGTGACTAATTTGCTAAGTGCCTCTTGGTCTTTTAGAGCATACCCTAAAACATATTTCTCAGCTTCGGGGCTATGAGGGAATTGACGAACAGCCATAAAAAATGATAATTACCATGGGAGTTTAAGAAAAGTGGACTTCTCCTCAATTCGGTAATAAGTAGAATCGATAAGAGCTTCAACGGTCTCTTGATCGCTTTTTGAGGAGGTGTATATACAAGGGAGTTGGAGTTGATAACGGGTATTTACCATAGAGTAAATTCGAAGTTGCTGGTTAGAGGTCCAATTATTAAGAGAGATTTCGTTAAAAACGAAGAGGTCGCTTTTATTAAGCTGGGATTTGACTTGAAACTGTTGTTCTTTTTGGTCTCCCTCAGGGGAGGAGTAGAATTGGTCTACGATATAAGTGGGAACATCTAAAAAGAAAGCCTGATTGCGGAGTTTAGAGTTTAAGATTAGCTGGGCTATAATGTTGGAGAGCACCCGTTGAATGGACCGGGGAGAGCCGATAAGGAAAAGGTTTGAGGCCTCGGGGAACTTCCCGATGTATTCTCTGAGGAATTTAATTACGTTCTCAGAAAGAGGAGGCTCATTTGACCAGGGAGTAGAAGTCTTAATCAAGTCGGGATTAAAACCCCATTTTTCCATGTAAAGTTTAAGAGTTGAAATTTCCATACCAGCAATTGGGAGTTAATGGTTTGAGTGTTGTTAATTTAACCAGGGAGTGTCAAGGAGTTTTGAGATCGTTGTTATTCGATAACTTTGGATTTAGAAAGACGAGATTTAAGCTTTTTAGAAGAAGATTTTTTCCGGTTTTTAGCCAATTGATACCGATTTAAGTGCTTCTCTAAGCTCAAGAAGTTAATGATTTTATCACACCAGAAATCATCATTAAAGAAGAAATCCATGGCCTCAAGCCACTCATCAAAAGGCATGGAGGGATACTCCCTTAAAAGACGTTTAGCAGTTGACTTTTGACGAGTAGCCCATTGGGAGGTAAGCTTTACCTCACCCGAGGAAACAGAATATAATTTTTCTGACATATAGGAGACAAGTTGATTAGCTTGCCGGCTTTGAATTTTTTTACGGGCTAGTTCTAAGAAATTTAAGAGCCCCTGATATTTTTCTTTAGAGTAGGTTTTAGAGCTAGAATTGTTTGAGCTAGTAAGAAAGCTGGCTATAAAAAACTTAGTTTTCTTTAAGTCTGGTGGGTTATAGCTTTTTTCGGGATTTTGCCTTAATTTTCCGTAAGGAAAATTAATCTTAATATCCTTATTATCCTTTATCTCTATGTATAATATACAATCATATTTTTTTTTATTTTTTTCTTTTTTGTTTTTCTTTTTTTTGGTTCTTTTTTTTCTTTTTATTTTTTCTTCTTTGTTTTTTTGCTCATAAAAAGCTAAGAAAACTTCAGATTGACTTCCTGTTAAAAGATCTTCTATGAAGTAGCCATGGCTAGCTCGGGGCTTATCTTGTATCTCCTTTATAGCTCTTCTTCCTATATCGTTTATCTTCCGGGTTTGAGCCCCCTCCAGGGATGAGGTATCCCACCACCTAACAGGTTTTGGTCCCTGCCCGTTAAGGGATACTTTAAAGGAGATAATGCCCTTGTCGATTAATGAGGCCATTGATCGATTTACCTTGTGAGGATGACCTATACCCGTGGCATCGAAAAACTTTTCTAGAGGAATAGGTTCTTCTTCGGTTATGTATCGATTAATGACCATGTACATTTTTAGCTCTTCTTCTGTAATAGAAGGCAGCCATTTAACGATTTGGTCGGGGATTTGAATCATAGGAACCTTGAAAAATTTTAACTGGGGAATTTATTTTACAAAAAACCCGTTTGAGTTTAAACGTTGACTTTGAGCTTTGAACTTTTCAATTCTAAGTGTTTTTATAATATAGCTCAGGAGTAACAATTCATTTTATATCTAAAATTTTTAATTTTTGTAAAAGTTGATTGAAAAATAGAAAAATCCTTGTTTATATTATCAAAAATCAATTTTCAAATAATTGATTTTGCTCGTTTTAACCTAATATCTCAAACATGATAGATGCAATTGATCTTTTAGTTTTGTTTGTGCTAATTATAATTTGGATTCTAAGCAAGGAATAATATGTCAAATAACACCTCGGTTCTGAAAGTAAAAGAGTTTTTTAGCGATAACGAGTACATCGAGATAAATGAAATAATTAAGGTTTCTAAAGAGGTCACTATCTTTAGCCTTAATCAACGGGGGGATTCAAAAATCCACTTTATCGCTACTAGCCTTTTGAAGTTTTTAAATCAGGAAGATAAAAGAATTGATTTATCCTCGGTTATAGATAATTATGGACACATTGAATATGATGGGAAACTTTATCAAATTTATCCTTTTGACAACCCGGAATTTCAAAACACTTTGCTAGAGGTATACTGCGAAAATATATGATATCTAAGAAATTAACTGAGAATAGAATTGAATTGTTGGAGCTTCTAAAGAAGATGTCTAAGCTGGCAGAAGAGATAGAAGATCAAGAACTCAGAGCACAGGTAGGCCAAGAGCTGAATGAGGCCTTCCTTGTTTGTCTCCGAAATGCTGAGCTTATGTCTGACCGAAAGGTGATAGAGGCCTTTTACCTGGTAGAAAAAGAGGACAGCATAGAAGAGACGGAGCTACAAGAACAGGCTCAAACATTTAAGGATTTTACTGATACCGTTAGCTCGGACTATTTGGTAAAATGGATTAATGCTAATTCATATAAAGCGTAATTATGGAGATTTATGCTTCAGATATTAGACTAGACGGTGAACGTAATATAAGCGGTACCTCTAGCTTAGAAAGGGCTCTGGAGAACCTGGGTCTTACTGCTGCTAAGAGTATGTATGATAGAAATCTATACACCCTAGAAGATGTCCTTTATGTCTTGATAGAAGAGATAAGGGTATTAAAGCAAGAAAAAGGCCTTGATGAGCCTGGCATAAGAAAAGGTGCACTACCCAAGTCCTCTATTAATGACGGTAACCCCTTTGTTGAGGAGATTGAAGAAAAAGGTAATAAGCAGTTGAGCAACTTACTCGCTGTTATCCACCGAGACGGGGGCCATTATGAGCAAGAACACGGAACGGAGAAAGCAGTTAATAATGCTATAGCCCGTTATTATCAGTTAGTTTATACGATTGATATGCTGCTTGTAGCAATTGACAGTTTACCTCCCCTGACAGCTATACAAGGCGTTCTCGAGGAGGAGTATAATAAAGCCAGAGAGGTTATAGGCAAAGAGTAGAATAGGCCCTGCGTCGGTGGACACTCTTGTATCTGTACCCCGGTTGCCGGCGTGGGGCTATTTAATCTAAATGAAGCCGCTAAGCAAAATAACGTTATTAAGAGTAGGTAAATGTTGTGGTAATGGTTGTTTAAACTGTCCTTATATGCCTAAACACATCAGAAATAATACAAAAGTTTTTTGTCCCTATTGTTGTCGTCCTGTAGAAACTGTAGAAGTTCATGGACATATTCAATGCGAGTTATGTGGGATTAATATCGAGCCTTGTTGTGGAGGTAGCCCATGAAACTACACTCTTTAATAGACCCACTTTTTGAATCTCCTTTGTTTGATTACCCAGATTGGGCTCAACGGTGCTATATATCTGAAGCTGTTCATAAGAAGAAGATTAAACAACGGTTCGGAGTTCCTCGTAGATTCTTTATGAACTCAAAAAGGCTGTTAGCTGTTATAGAGCATATCAAGAAAGCCAAGAAACCAACACTAGATACTGCATTAAAACATAGTGGTTTCTCATCAAAAAGAGGGTTGATTAAAATAGTATACGATTTATGTGAAACTTCTTGGAAAGATTTTAAAAATAATCCGAGCTATTACGAAAAATTAATTCATTATCAGATTCAAACTGTTATTAAAAACAGAGACCGGGGGTGAGGAAAATCCTCTTTACCTCATTGTTCACGGTGAAAGGTGCTGAGGACCTCGGCTCTTATATAAGACATAGGACTTTATATAAGAGATAACAAGACACAGTTTTAAGGCCTCTCCAAAAAATTATATTTTTTTCTTCGTGCTTATTGATAGACAGTTAGGAGCGATATATATTAGACATATAAACACTCCAAATAAGAACGAACTTACTTCTCATGCTTTCTCGTTTACCCCAGCAAATTGATATAGAGGTTTATCGGGGAGACACCTTTTCTAAGAGGCTTTTTGTCGGAGTTGAAGAGGATGAAGACACCGAAACCTCTATCCCCATCAATTTCACTGGACATCAGTTTGCTATGTCAGTATCTGAGTCGCTTACTGACCCCCTTAACTCTCTTATCTTTGAGTTATTGCCTGATAAATTCTTTTTGGGACAAACTCAGGATGCTATTGACTATGACGTTCAAGAAGGCAACCCCCCCGGTACTACTAAAGATGAGGTTCATATTTATGTTGAGCATACGACAATGAGAGTTCCCTCGGGGGAGTATGTATATGATTTGGAAAGCCGAGATCCCTCGGGAGACATAAGAACCCGACTTGTAGGTTCTTTTACCGTTTACCCGGATGTAACTCGAAAAATTGAGTATTCATAATGGCTAAAATTGTATTAAAAGAACTTAACCAGAGCTCTAAGATTTCAAATGACAGGGCTAGAGCTGAGAAGGCAGCTAATAAGGCCGAAACTTATATGGGCACTCCTCTGATAAGGGAGGTTGATGGTACTTATCAAGAACGTCCGCCGGTGGAAGATTTCCCGAATGTGACTTGGATGGGGCAATCTGATCCCATGAGTCATACTGATTTCGTGGAATACGATCCCCAGACAGGTCATGGGGATATTTGGATTGAAGTAAACATATAATAAAGACAAAGGAGAAAAGAAATGGGATTTTCAGAATTAGCACTTAATACAGGTGTACAGGCAGTCGCAGATGACGTTGCCAGTATCAGCCTTCATACCGCAGACCCAGGATCGGGTGGAACAGATAATGAGGTAGATGGTGGTGGATATAGCCGTCAGTCTATCGGTTCAGGTGACTTAAACGCAGTATCTAATGGCGAAATAACACTTGCCAATGATATTGAGTTTGATGGCCCCGAAAATGGTGACTGTCCTTATGTCAGTCTTTGGAATAGTTCAGATGATTGGCTCGGCAACTTTCCGATTGTAGGTGACACCACCTTTTCCGGTGATGGTAAATTCATACTCAAAGAAGGCGACACATTATTCAGAGCAAGGAACCCAAACTAATAATAAATAACCATGTCTTATTTCTATAATGCAGGAAAGCATATAATGCTTACTGCCCTTATCAATGAAATTGATGAGCTGTCATTGCATGACGGTGATCCCGGTGACGGTTCCGATAACGAAATCTCCGACTACACTCGACCTTCGGTCTCAAATACTGATTGGGCAAGTCCGTCTGATGGGGGTGTTGCGTGGGATGAGGATATGCAGATAAATGGCCCTG
>SL_5KL_010_SEDDRAFT_10000194_pt1 | contig 37480 bp, 49 predicted proteins | sample SodLakKL_010_SED_FD_9118 | JGI IMG/M metagenome (IMG submission 9118)
GAAATCCCTAGTTAACTGATAGGCATGATCCTTATCCATACCTGCTTCCACGAGCTCTTTGTAGAAGTTGGCAGTGTTCTTCGCTAATTCTTTACTGTTCTCAGCATTGTAAACCGCTTCAACTATACCAGAGATAAGAGGTGGTACAGTTTCGTTCAGGGTTTCCATCACTTCTTTCAGTTCCTTTATATCATCCATATCTGATACACTCATTTTTTTCACCTGTATAATATAAGGGTGACTAGACTATATGTCAATGGTGGGCAATTCTGCCCACTTGCTGCTCACTATATAATTCTTCCATCTTTAGTTTATATCCTTGGGTTGCTGTCAAGCTTCCGATTGATTCATAATTTACATAGCGATGATAGCTTGTAACCTACACAAAAATCTATTTCTTGATGCCGAGCAATTCTATCCATTTATCGATAACTTTGTCAGTTAGTATGTACGTTTTACCCTTCCCGCCATCCTGTTTTTTTACTATACCTTTTTTTTCCAGTTTTTTAAGCCTGTTTCGTACTGTATGTCGTGAGGCGGAACCTTTACTATGACGCATCCTTTCAGTTATCTGAGTGATGTTAGCACTTTTTGCATCTAAAAGGATCTCGACTATACTCTCGGAGATCGGGTCATCGATACCAGGTATAATCGAAGGAGATATCTTTCCGAAGCGCTGATAAAGTGAGAGCATTTTAAGGTAGCGCTTTTCTATACCTGAATCAGTAGAAACCTTATTTAGAACATTTTTATGCATATTCATGAGATTCTCCATCATCCCCTGCATTGTATTGATCTGGCTCTTTAGAGATTCGATCTCCTTCTTCAAGTCTTCTTTCTCTTCTCCCATTACGATTTACTATCTATTATGAAGTAATAAAATTTTCCTAAGGATCACTCTACTTTCGATAAGAGAAAAGAGAGTGCTAAAGAATTTATATAAGAATAAAAGCGCCGAGAGAGGGATTCGAACCCCCGAGGTGCAAAGCACCACGAGATCTCCAATCTCGCGCCTTACCAGACTGAGCTATCTCGGCACATCATAACAGCGATTATAGTTGATAGCAAAGTGATATATAACTCATTTCCATCGCTGAGGATACTCGCCTACCGGGTGAAAGACCCTTGTGGTTTTTACTACAAGACCTTTTTCCAAGTCCATTATCTTCTCCGCACTGTAAACTGCTTTTCCGATGGCAATCCCCTCCTCTTTTGGAGATATCATGGAAACGATATCACCTTCTTTAAAATCATCCATCTGCATGATCCCAGGTACTGCTAGATCTGCACCATTAAGCAATGATCCAGCTGCAGTGTCCTTGACCATCAATTTTGGATAAACATCTAAGGCTCTTTCGTAGTTCAGTAGCATATCTTTGAGCTCACTTTCATCACCATCCTGGTAACAAACCACGGCATCTCTGACGTCCTGAAGTATTTGACACTCCTCCTCTGTAAAACCTCCAGAATTTATCCTGCGGAGATCCATCATGTGTGCATTAGTGCCCAAAGCCTTACCGATATCCTTACATAATGTCCTGATATATGTTCCAGACTCACAACGAACATGGATCAAGAAGTCTCTACCTTTATTCTCTAAAAGTTCTATACTGAATATCTCTCTAACTCTTCTTTCCCTTTTAACACCAGATCTCAGCGGAGGTGTTTGATATATCTTACCTTCGAATTCTTTAAGAACTTCTTTAAATCTATTTAGGTTCGCTCTGCTATGCAGATGGAGGGCAGCTACGTATTCTTTAGGTAACTCGTGAAGTAGATCGATGACCCTGACAGAATGACCCAAACCCATAGGTAGAACACCTGTAACATTAGGATCAAGTGTTCCGCTGTGACCTGCTTTCATCCCAAAAAGTTCTTGAACCCATGCAGAAACTTGGTGACTAGTAGGACCTGAAGGTTTATCGATTATCACTAAAGATCTATCGATATTCTCTTCTATACTCCTCTCATGAGGATACTTCCCCCATCCAGATATGGTATTATTCTCCTCTCTAATATGGTCCATCACGAACCCCTTCTATAATTTTTGAAGCGATCTCTTCAGGTGTATTTTTACCTGAGTCTATCACCAGATCATAAATTTTTTTATCTAAAAGGTCAATACCGTAATAATCTATATATCTCTTCCTTTCACTCTTTTCCCGTTGATCGACCAATTCCTTTGTTTTTTTCAAGCTCATACCTTCTCGTTCAGCGATCCTTTTTAGACGAACATCTTTATCGGCCTCTATCCAGACCTTGAAAGCACCCTTCGACGATCGATTTAACATCTGTCCGGTCAATCTCCCTTCCATTATATTTCCCGGTTGTGCTTTTTCGATCATTCTATCATCTAGTTCAAGATCGATCTCTTTGTCCTTCTCAGCAACTATTCCAAATTCTTCAACAGTATAACCTTTCTCTTTAGCTAACTCCCTAAATATCTCACCAGTTGAGATGATGTCCATACCCGTCATTTCACTCAGTTTCTTTGCTGCAGTAGTCGTACCACTACCTGGTAGACCGCTTATACTGATTATCGTTTCATTAAACATATCAAAATCAGTTACGTTTCTCCCTCCTTAAGACGTTTTTTAAAATCAAACATCTTTAACGTAACCATCAGGATCTGAGTGAAAGGTAATGTTATGAGCATCTTTACTGCAATCCATTGAGGGAATGGCATGAAACACCAATCAGCTATTTGGTCCGTCAGTGTAGCACTAAACGCCCAAGGGACCGTGTAAGTTACATTGGATAGATCTTCCAAGAACATCCAACACCATCCAAATATGGTGATCACGACTATCATGGTGATTGCCATGGACTTTAATTGTGGCTTGAACGATTTCATCTGGAGTTTGGACATCTCAGGTTGTATCTTCTCCATCTTCTTGACTTTGGTGGTTTGATTGGCCTTTTTAGCTTCCATCAACTCTTTCTGAAATGCAGATGATTTCTTCTGGTTCTCTGCCATCTCGATCCAATCCATGAAGAAGTGCCTGACGATTGTGGAAAAGGTCACCATTATGATACCTGCACCCATCAAACTCAATATAGGATACTGCCCGCCAAATCCCACTAGGGGATACAATACTACACCTAACATTTCAGCCATCTGATCTCTAAGACCCTCATCGAACATCACCATCAGTGCCAAGAGCCCGAAGAAAATATAAATGAACCTTCTTAAACTGAACAAAGGTTTAGAACTCCCTTGTTGTTCATCTAACTCATCTCCTTTTATTTCGTCATCATCTTCTTCAGACATTTAAACACCTTTCATAGAAGATGCACGTCATTGACTTCCAAAGAAATCTCTGAGCATCGGATGCATCTCCATCATCTGTTCTTTACCCATCTGTTCATATAACTCTGTTAAGATGCTGATAGCTAGGAAAAGACTGACACCTCCAGCATCCCCAACGGTCCCGAGTAGATTCGCACCAGCAGCTAGTGCGCCTATAAAGAAACCACTGAAGATGGTGATTGCAGGTATATATCTTTTCAAAACCTTCTGCAACACTCTCGGGTCCCTTCTGAAACCAGGTATCTGCATACCACTGTCCTGGATCTGTTCCGCAACTGATTCGGCATCCATATTAGTGGTCTTTACCCAGAATATTGAGAATAATATACAGAATACCGTCAGGAATAAGAAATTACCGATGACTCTAGCTACTATCTGCAAACGACTATACGTCCAAGCTACCCCTTCAGGGGACATCATCCGTAAATAATCATTTGATAATAGCGGCAGCAGCCACTCTCCAAGTCCTCTAACATCGGAGATATACCATACAAAACCTGAAACTGGTTCGGTATGGCCTGGTTGGAACACACCTAGCCAAGCTTGGCCACCTAATAACGGAAAATTCTGGAATGTCTCATGGGTATAGAACAACATGGAAAACAGATTGACATTGGCTAAAAGAGCGTGGGCAAGTATGATCGGTATCACAGATGCATAGATCAATTTCAATGGGTACCTTCCCCTAGCTCCTCTTGCTCTTCCGTGGGCTAACGGAAGTTCTACACGGGAAGACTGAACGTATGCTACAATCACAAATATCAGTATCGTAGTCGGGAGGGTGATCAAAGCATTGGGTGGTTGTAAAAGCAATCCCTCGATACCACCACCTACCAGTTCTCCTGCTGAAGAGTGCTGAAGAGTATGTATGGTTCTGGGTATAGCACCTACGGGTGTAACTCCATCCCCACCGGGTGCTGGAGCCCAATTGAATATACCTGTGAATAGGCCTTGGGATACACCAGCAACGATGAATAAGCTGATACCGCTGCCTATACCCCATTTCGAAACTACCTCGTCCATGAGGAATAATAGATAACAACCGATTGTCAGCTGAAGTATGATCAATATCCTCGCTAACAAAAGTCCCTGCCCACTAACGACTCCGTCCAACATATCGATGAAGCCGGAACCAGGTACCAGGAAACCATAAACCTGAGGTATAGCGGATATAAGTATCATCACGATCACCAGGAACTTTTGTGTGTTCTGATAAACCGCTTTATCGTCGGGATCCTTCATATCCAAATCTATTATATCTGCTCCTTGGAACAACTGCATGACGATAGATGCATTAACGATAGGCATGATGCCGAGGTGTACGATAGAACCAGATTCTCCCGCAAATATTGCCCTGAACTGTTCGAATAAGTCCATAGTCTGGGCTGGATCTAAACCATAAACCACAATATTGGTCATTGCAAAATAAACGACCAATATCAAGATGGTCCAGATCAATTTTCTTCGGAAGTGAACATGCCCCTCAGGTTGTTTTACCGCGGGCATCCTGTCCACGAGAGGTTTGAGTTTATACAACCGGCTCTTTTTCTCGTCCTCGGCCATCTTCTAATCTCTCCTTAATTTTCTTTGATTATTACTTGCCCACCAGCCTCTTCTATTTTCCTTTGGGCCCTTTCACTGGTGGATGGGACCTTTATATCCATCTGGAAACGAGCTTTACCTCTACTCAATAACTTGTCATAACCCGCTTTGCCCAGATCTATCTCATAACGAGACCCTTTTTTAGATGCGTATCCATCCTCGATCAGGTCATCAATAAGCTGTTCTACCTGGTATATATTGATGACTTCTTTCTCTTCGACCAAGCCTTGTGGTCTAGAGAACCCTTTAGGTCCAAAATAATCTTTATCTTCTTTTACGATAGACTTCCACTTGTGTTTCTGGAGTCCGGCTTTACCTCTGCCCCCTCGTTCTCCTGCACCTCTACCTCCTTTGATTCCTCGTCCGTGAGTCCTTGAACCCCTGTTCTTCTTTTTCTTCTTTTTACCCATGATACCACCATTCAATCATTTGTATTTCCATCAAGCATCTTTCCGATCAAATTATTTATATCTTTTCCCCGGTACCCCAATGAGCCTCCCGTACGGTAGGGTTTTTTCACTCCTCTGAAACCACTACGTGGTGGATGAAGTCTAAAACGATTTTCTAAACCGGGAACATCTTCTAATGAAGTATCATCTTCTATAATTCCTTCAACAAAAGTATCGATAGATTCATATTCAGTATTTTTTGATAAGTATTCATCCGTCAATTCTTCTTTAAGATTTGAACTATCTAACAACATAGACTTTAATGTACTTTCATCGATCTCGCCCCAGGTAACGACATCTTTGACACGGGTCAACATACCTTTAGTGATTTTGTTTTGAGGTAATATTGTACAGTGGTTCACCTTATCCAATCTTAATGAATTAAGGGTATCCTCTATCTTCCTAGACTTCCTCATCGGACTCCTTATCCTGATAACTGCAAAAGTCATCATTCATCACCACTTTTCATGTTTCCCTGTATACCCTCGACTATACCAAGTTCTTTGGCCTGGGTTGAGGTCACTCTCATCTCAGCTGTCTTCTTCATAGCATCGAAAACTGCCTTAGCGTAATTCACCGTTGTCCGGGTTTGTCCTTTTGAGAAACCCCAAACATCTTCTACTCCCGCCCGTAAAAGTATCGATTTAGCTGTATCTCCAACGGCAAGACCTATACCACTTGGAGCAGGGAATAGTTCGATCCAGACTGAACCGGATTTTCCTGTTACTCTGAAAGGGATAGTATGGGGCTGACCACATCCACACTGCCATGACCCATCGCCTCGTCTGATCCTTACGATGTTCAATTTGGCGTTATCTATACTCTTCCTTATAGTTGGACCCACTTCTTTGCCTTTAGCAGTTCCTAGTCCTACATATCCATCATGGTTACCTACAACGGATGCCACTGTAAATCTAACTCTTCTTCCTGAATCGGACATACGCTGGACCATGTTTACATCCAATACGTCATCATCTAGATTAGGTAAAAGAGCATCAACTATCTCGGATTCCCTTATAGGAAGCCTAGTATCGAGAGCTTCACCCATGCTGGTGATCTCTCCTCGCTTTACCATCTTACCCAATCGTGTTTTCGGTTCCCAACCTGGCATTATAATTCCTCCAGTTTTTCTTTAACTTCATTAAAATTCTCTACCGTCTCTTCGTTAATATGTTTTCCTTGCTTTCTATCTTCTGAAGGTAATATATCTGGATCATGGGGTATATGAACGCCTGAATCAACGATACCGTTCAAAGCAGAGAATATCTTACCTCCCTTTTTAGGTATGTTCAACCCTATATCGAGGATCGCCTCATCGATGTTTTCTTTTATAGCCTTCTTACCTGCCAGATAACCCACAAGATAAGCACATGGTAGATTTGATCCGTGACCATCCCAACCATATCTCTCAATATGAGTACTATCTACGCTGGTCCTTACGATATCTCCATCCTCGTGATAATCTGTGAATTGTACGATTATCCTATTGTTGGAGACCCTTACAACAGCTCTGGTTTTACCTGATTTTAACAATCTCAATCTTTGTCTGTAATCCGTTTTCCCTTCTTGTCTTCTTTTCAAAGGCATCCTATGTGTTGGTCCTTCAGCCATCGTTATCCTCCTCCGGGTGTTCGTAATCCTCTTCTAGATCGCCTTCCATCTTGAGATGAAGAAGCATATCGGATTTGTCTGTAAAGGTACCACCTTTTGCTTTTTTGTAAAACTTTCTGTAAGTAGTGCGGTCGATGTAGCCCTGGTCCCTGAGATACTTGAGTTCTCTCCTTATAGAACGTATCCTCTTTGTCCAGTTCTGTTTTGATGGTTCCCTAGCGGTCTTTTTACCTTTTCTTTTACCGTGTCCACTTCTTCGACCCTTCCTTTTTTGCTCTTTCTTGTATCTATGTCTACCTCTAGAATTCCCCTTAACCGGTTTTTTCTGAATAACATCGTTGTCTATTAGATGTCTAACTTCTTCACGTGTGATAGCTTCAACGACTTCGTCCAACATCGTGTCATCTACCCAAACCCTGTCTTTACCACACTTCAATATGTCAGCTGCGAGTCGTTTCTGATATTTTATATCCATTGATAACACCTTATATCCTATTGAGTACTCTTAAATCCATCTCATCAGCCTTGTTCTCGATATCGATCCTTTTCTTCATTCCAACACCATGAGCTATCCTAATTGCCTGAGTGTCCGGATCTAGACCTTCGAGATCATCAACATTGTGAACTAGTACATCCTCAAAACCAGAAGGATGTAGACCCCTGACGTTTTTAGGAGACCTGTATCCAATATTTGCTACGTTAGGTCTGTATTTTAGATTATGTCTCATCTTGGAATGTAATCCTTTAGGTTTTCTCCATGTATCCCGGTCAATCTTATTATACCTGAACCATTCCTGCCTGGAAAATTTAGGTCTTCTACCCTTGATCTTCTTTCTTTTTTCAAGAAGTTCTTCTGTTTCCTCATCAAGTTCAGGTTTCTTTTTTACTTCGTAATCATTATTCTCATTTTCTTCCATGATAACTCACCTATTTCAATGATTTACCTGCCTTTTCGACAATATATATCCCATCCTGGAAAACCCTAGAATCTCTCTTTCTAATCCGTGTAGCAGATTCTATATTGGCAGCTGTCTGTGCTACCATATCTTTGTCGTATCCAGTGACAGATATTTCATCGCCTTTGATGTTTACTTTTGTGTCGCCCAGAATAGGGGCCTTTCTAGGTTTTCTTTCCCCAACAAAATTCTCTATGACGACTTCATCTCCTTCAGATCTTACTTTGACCGGAAAGTGGGAGTAAACTATCTTTAATTTATACTCGTAATCTTCTTGGGCACCCTGTAACATATTCCTAAGGTGCGAAGCATATGTTCCCAATAAAGCCTTCTCTCTTTTTGAGGGATTATCGACTGAAAGTTCTATTTTCCCTTCACCGACTTCTATATCGATGCGTTTATCTGTGAACTCTTTGATCAATTTGCCATTGGGTCCAGATACTTCGATCTCATCCTTATTGCGTACAACGTTAACTTCATCCGGGACCTCAACAATCTCTTCTAATTTCGCTGCGATTGGCATAATAACAACCTCAATAAATATAAGCTAATAATTTACCTCCAACGCCTTTCTCCTTAGCTTCATCATGAGAAAGCACTCCTTGATTTGTCGTGAGTATCAACACACCGAATCCCTGTGCAGGAAGATATCTAGATTCGTAATCTTCGATTTCAGCTGTTTTTAAAGACCATCTAGGTTTTACAACTTTGCATTTGTTGATATTTCCTTTCAATTTTACTCTGTATTCTCCCCCTCGACCGTCTTCTATATATTCGAATTTTTCTAAGTAATCGCTCTCCTGCATAACCTTAAGTACTCTACCGATGAGTTTTGAGGCAGGGGATATCTTACAATCTATCTTACCGCTGTGTTCAGCATTGTTTATTTTTGATAACGCATCATTGAGTGGATCATGTTTCATAACTTATCACCTCATGAATATTTCTCGAATCCGAGATCCTTTGCGATCTCCCTGAAGCACTGGCGACATACATGGAGACCATATCTTCTGATTATTCCTCTTTTTCTGCCGCAGCGCTTACATCCTTCTTTCCTTCCAAATTCTTTATCCGGTTTCATTCTATCGCCTCCACTCCGAAGGCTTTCTCTACAAATTCTATAGCCTCATCTTTGGTCAACTTCTGATGTTCTGGGATCTTTCTCTTCTTCTTTCTTCTTCTCTTGATCCGTTCGCCCTTACGAGCAAGTTCAACACAGATATCAAGTCCGAAGATACCTATGTTTGGATCATACTTCATATTTTCAAAATCTGTATAGTCGTCTATACCGAAAGAAAAATTGCCATTTTCATCAAAGTTGTCTAAGAGTATTCTATCATTGGTAACCCAGAACGCTTTTTTAAGAAAGTCATAGGCTTTCTTACCTCTAAGGGTAACTTTACAACCTATGGTCTGACCTTCCCTTATCCCAAGCTCCGCATTGGTGGTTTTTGAAATGGTATCAACTGGTTCCTGGCCTGTGATCATCTTGATAACTTTTCTAGCTTTCCTCTGTTGTTCTCCACCGCTGCCTACACCTATGTTGACGACACATTTGACTATCCTCGGTTTACGCATCAGATTATCATCATTCATAATATACCAACCTCAGGTATCTTTATCTCTGGTTTATCCCTACCGACAACAAAGACATATTCTTCTATGGTCGTGATCCCACTCTCGAAGTGTACCAGATTAGGTTGTGGTCCTTTAACGATCTCGTATTCTACTATCGTTCCTAATTCTCCGATATGTTTACCGCCGGTTATCAAGGCCATGTTTCCCTGACCGAATTTGAAAACTTCGACTATTTTCTGCTCAGGAATCATGATCTTAAGTACATCTTTTGTATTATATCCATCAGCGTCATCGACGATAATATTTCGCCCATCATGCAAATTCAACTGACATCTTCCACTATCGATAACTGTCTTATTTTCTATCTTAGAAAGTTTCCATCCCTCTGACCCTTCTTTTATCGGGGAAAGACGGACCTTTCCATGCTGATCAAAAAGCATACGATAGTGTTCATCAAGATCGGGTATAGATATGACATCCATGAGCCCTACGGGTATGTTTTTATCTTTTACCGTCTCACCATCTAAAAGGACTTTATTTTCAGCTACTAAAAAATTTGCTTCTCTCGAGGTTTCAGCAAACTTCAATATATCTCTGATTAGTACAACTATAGGAACACTACGGTGTTCTGGATGTGCACCAGGTCTGGTTTTAGGTGCCCAGAAATTCTCTTTAGTGGGTATACCCCATCTCTCTGTTGATGCCTGATATCTTTTTGTATGTTTTTTCATATCTATTCACCTTCCTTCATAGACTGTATCTTCTCTTTTCTCCACGGATCAGAGAGATCAAGCTCTACGATCCTCAGATTAGAGGGATGAACACCATATGGCTCTTTAGATTCGTCTGCTTTCTGAACTGTGACGTTTTCTATATACACCTTCTCGTTCCTCCTATCAACCTCTGCGATCTTGTTGGTCAAACCCTTGAAGGAACCTCGCATGATCTCAACCTCATCTCCCTTTCTCACTGGTAAACTCCTGATACCGTACTTCTCTTTAAGATCTGAAGATAATGTAGAGGACATTATCCTTCTTTTCTTATGATGAGGGGCGTTCTCTCTTTCCTTTCTCTGTTTTCTTGGTTTTTTGCTCATGTTATCACCTACAGTATCATCGAAGCTGTTGCTCCGACCCTAGGCCATCTTTCAGCAGCTTCCCTAGCAACAGGACCTTTTATTTCAGACCCTTTTGTATCACCGTTTTCGTGAGTTAATACTACTGCATTATCCTCAAATTCTACCATGGTTCCATCAGATCTTCTAAAAGGCCTTTTTTGTCTAACTATGATAGCTCTACTCAACTCTCTTTTTACCTCAGGAGTACCTTTCGTAACCGAGACAACTAACATATCCCCAACACCTGCTTTAGGATATCTACGGTGAACCCCATGATAATTTATCACTGACACCGTCCTGACTTCTTTAGCCCCTGTATTATCAATACATTTCAATTTACTGCCAACTGGTAGACCCTTTGTCTGTCTTCCAGCGATACCTTTCATTCTTCTCGACCTCCATCGATAAGTACGAACGATATACTCTTACTGAGAGGTCGACATTCCATGATTTTAACTTTATCTCCGACCTCGACATCTATACACTTGGGTAGATGTGTGGGATAATCACTACTCCTCTTCTCATATCGCTCAAATTTTGGTATATAGTGTAAATAATCCTTTTTAACTATGACTGAGCCGTCCGTCTTAGTACTTTTCACAGTACCTCTTAAAACCTGGCCTCTAACCGATAGGTTTCCATGGAATGGACAATTCTTATCGTCACAGACATTTTCAGGTGGCTGCACATCCACACCGATATCACGTACTTCTTCTTTTGACATTATTATCATCAACCTGCTCTTTTTATCCTTTCTTCGGGACGAAAATTCAATTTATCCCCATTCAATAAAGATGTATGATCATCAATTCTAAGTTTAAACTTGATACCCTTTTTGGGAACTATTTTTTCAGTTTCTTTGGTACTATCTAATATATTGAAGGTATTTTTCGTTTCATCGAGAATGATACCTTTAAGTCCGAGATATCCACTATGTTCAGCATTTATCACTTCTATATGCGAACCGATCAGTTCCTGCTGATATATACTACCATTACACTTCTTCATTTTATCCGGTCTCCACTGGGAATCCTTTTCCCTCCAGGTATTCTTTAACTTTATTGATATGATTACCCTGGAGTTCGATATGTCCTTTCTTAGTAGTGCCTCCTGCGGCACACTTTGATTTAAGTTCGCTTGCTAGTTCTTCTATATCGATATCACTTTCATCTATACCGTCAACTATGGTCACTTTCTTACCATACCTTCTAGTATCTAGGTATATCCTTATCTCCTGCTGTTCTCTAGCGATATCTTCGCATATGCAGATCTCTTCAGGTAGTCCACACGTAGGGCACACTTTTTCCGGCATCAATCTCCTCCTTTTGATCTTTTATTTTCGTTCATAACTGTGAGAATCCTTGATATATTAGTTTTTATAGCTTTTATCCTTCCAGGACTTTCTGGGGCACCACCCATGGCGGCCTGTCCTTTCTCATGCAACAACTCATCTCTGAGTTCTTCCAACTTCTCTTCCATCTCGGAACGATCCATCTCCCTGATATCTGAAGTTTTTAACAGCGGCATTCAATCATCCTCCCCGTCGTCTTCCTTTTCCTTTTCATCTTCCGATTCTTCCTTGATGTCCATCTCTTCTATTTCATCTTGGACCTCTTCGGATTCATCTGTATCCTCTTTTTCATCAGGAGTTTCTTCTTTTTCTTCTTGGACTTCATCTCCTGAGTCTTCAATTTCTTCTTCATCGACTGAAGGCGGTATTATCTCTATCTCATCCGGAAGTTTAGCTTCTGGATCCATGATCTGGACAGTAACTCCTATCATACCTAACTTGACTTTAGCTGCTGAATAACCTTCCCGCATCCATTTGTTCTTTTCTTCACCACAATATTTGATATGCCCGTCTTTGAATTTTTCGACTCTATGTCTAGGACCGGTTATCTTTCCAGATAGGATGATCTGGCAACCCCTTGCTCCTGAATCCATGATCCTCCTTACGGTCGAATGTCCAGCCCTTCTAAAATGCCATCCTCTTTCTAAAGACTGAGCTAGTTTCTCTGCCATTATCTGAGGATTGAGTTCTGGAACTTTAACTTCCTGCACTTCGATCTGAGGGTTGTCGAATCCAAATTTATCTTTGACATCTCTAGTGATCTTCCTTATAGTGCGTCCTTTCCGTCCGATGACTAATGAAGGTCTCTCTATATGAAGTGTGATCCTAGTACCCATAGGTGTTCTCGATACATCACATCCTCCAAAACCGGCCCTCTCCGTCCGTCCCTTCAAGAACTCTTTTAACAGGACCCTATCCATCTTTTCCCGGATGAACTTCTTTTCTCTAGCCAATGTCATACCTCCTTCTCCTTTAAAATAACCTCAACGTTCGTCGTTTTCCTATCCGAAGGAGAAGTCCTACCGAAAGCTCTCGGTTGAAAACCAGGGATGACTTCACCTTGATGGGCTGAGATGGACAAAATCTCCATCTCATCAGAATCCAAACCTTTACTCTCAGCATTAGATCTAGCTTCTTCCAACAGGTCCCTGATTTTACCAGCTACTTTCTTGGGATAGCCACCAGGTCCAGAACCCTTTTGGTGGGCTATCTGCTTATTATGTCTTTTGTAAGGAACCGCTCTTCTTTTCTCTATGACATCTTCTAACATCTCTATTGCCACATCCACATCTTTACCTCTAACAAACCTACAAACCTCTACCGACATTTTTGGAGAGATTTGTAAATTTTTTCCATACGCTTTAGCCGTGGTTTCGGGGTCCGGATCCATAGTATATCCCATTCTCTACACACCTCACTTCAATGGGATATATTTCGAAGACCTGGTTGCACCTACACCGGGACCAGAATGTTCTACTCTTTTTCTTGTCATTGCAAATTCACCTAAATAATGTCCTATCATCTCAGGTTCTATCTTAACTTCTTTAAATTCCTGTCCATTATATACCGCTATCTTTTTACCAACGAATTGAGGCATTATGATCATTTCTCGCCTATGAGTCCTATAAACATCTTTATCTTTGTTCTGGAGGTTGTCTAGGAATCTCTTTTCTTCCTCGTTTAGACCCCTTTTTAGGGATCTCCTAGCCCTTGCAGGAAGAACTTTCTTCAGCTCTGAAAGAGGCATAGATTTGAGTTCATCTAGTGTATAACCTCTATAGGTGAATTCCTTCTTCTTTCTAGCTGATAATTTTTTCTTGGCCATGATTACTTCCTCCTTTCTTTAGTTTGTTTCTTCTTTTTCTTCTTTTTCTTCTTTGAAGAAAGTCTACCTACCTTTCGACCTGGTGGAGCGTTGGCAGATACTGTAGAGCCCACACCAACATGCTGGTGGTCTCCTCCACCATGAGGATGATTTACGGCGTTCATCGCTATACCGCGCACCTTACCTGGTCTTTTCGCCTTACTTCTGTAAGCATTCACTCGTTTACCTGCTTTAGCAAATGGCTTGTCTTTATGACCGCCACCGGCAGCTATTCCTACCGTAGCTCTACATCTCCTATCCACACTTTTAAAAGAATCTGATGGTAAACGTAACGTCGTATATTTTTTTCCTTGAGATATGATTACAGCATTTGAACCGGCTGACTTAACGAGTTTTCCGCCGTCTAAGGGTTCGATTTCAATATTATAAACGAACATACCTACTGGTATCTTCCCCAGTGGTAGTACGTTCCCTTTCCTTATCTTAGCGTCAGGACCAACCTCCAATGTTTGTCCTACTTTTAATCCGTGATTTGCAACCATATATGTGGTTTCACCAGTTTCGAATCTTACCTCTGCAAGTGGAGCAGTTCTTCCTGGAGCGTGATGAAGATCCACCACCTCTCCTTGAACCTCCTGATTCTTTGGATAACCAGGTTGAGCTAAATGCCTATGACTCGGTGAACGGTAAGTCGGTGATCCTTTTCCTCTTCTTTGTGGTATTATCCTTTTTCCCATGTCTATCCACCTCAGAACACACCTATCCTCATACCTATCTCTTCAGCAGAATGTTCTTCTGTAAACTTCACTGTAGCCCTCTTGCCGTGTTGATCGATACGGGTATTTACTTTTTCTACATCTGCTTCAAATAGGTCTTTGATAGCATCTTTTATCTGTTTTTTATTTGATTTCAAAGAAACAATGAATTCGAGTTTATTCTCTTCTTCCATCTTGACCATGGTTTTTTCTGTAACATATGGATATAGTATCACTTTATGGGGTGAATCGAATTCAGCCATCTTTACCAATCCTCCAGCTCTTTAAGAGCTTCCTCACTAAATATTGACAATCTACCGATATCCCCACCGGGTGCTAGGTCTTCAACCATGATATTATTTGGATTTTTTACTGCAACACCAGGTAGATTTGAAAATGCATTCTTTGCCGGGCTGCCTTCCGAGAGCACCAATAAGATACTTACGGGTTTCTTATATTTTCGACCTCTCCTCTTACCTTTACCCGGCCTGATCTTTTTACCCTCTTTTGCTCTCTCAACATCAATATACACACCAAGATTTTCTAAGAAATCGATAGCATCCTTTGTTTTCTCTATATCTTCAATCCCCTTCTCCACGATCAAAGGAAACTTGAGATCCTCTTTTTCTAACTTATGGCCACGGCCGATGACTAACTCCTTATAAGCTGTTGCCGCAAGGGCCGATCTTCGAGCTTTGGCTTTCTCTTTTTTATTCATCTTTTTATCCCTGACCTTTTCTGGTTTAGGGGGATGGGCTCTTCTACCACCTACATTAGGAGGTGATTCAGCTGCCCTATTACCATACTGGGTAAGCCTCTGTACTCGTGACATCCCTTGGCCTTTACCAACGGATTCAGTAGCATGCCTCATACCCGCTTCTTTTGAAGGGCCATAAGCCTGTCTTCTGTTGGCTTGTTCAGCCGTGACGGCCTTCTTTATTATATCAGGTCGGACCTCCTCCGAGAATGCAGAAGGTAAGTCAAAAGAATTCTTTTCTTTTCCATCTATATTATAAATCTTAGTTTTCATCTATTATACCCCCTGCTTGCTTTCCGTCGATATGTAGGTAAGATTCGGTTGTTCAACCTCCACACCGGTATCACGTACAGAATCTCTCATCAGTACCAACCTCTTGGCCGGTCCAGGTATCGTGCCGTGAATAAGAACGTAGGAATTCTGGACCTCTCCGTACTTTAAGAATCCTCCACTCGGAGTTATTTCAGAACCATCGTCGCCGGTCTTCAGGACTCTTTTATTCAACTCGGTTCTCTGATGGAATCCCATCTGACCTGCCTGAGGAACCGTGGAACGGATATAACCTGGTATAAATACACCTGTAGTTCCTATATTCCTTTTTGATTTACTATTTTTGTGAGAAAGTAATTTTACACCCCACCTTTTCACATGTCCCTGAAATCCCTTACCTTTGGTAATCGCCGATACATCGACCATATCTCCAGATTTACCGAATTCAGAGAATTCTAAGTCCTTGCCCAGTTTTTCACGGGCCTTGTCGATCCTTTCCTGTATGGTTCCTCCACCAACCCTCAATTCCATAATCTCAGGTTTTTTCTTAGGTATCCCTGAAACCATCTCAGGATGAGTATGTGCGATGAATCTGACCTCGTCTACAAGATCTTCATCTATCTTCTCCCACATCTTCTCTGTATCGTAACTGTTAGGGATCGGTAATTTTTTCTTCAGCGATTTATCGACTTTCTTAGCCCAGACCTCTCCCATCGTCTTTAGACCTTCGTGGGTTTCTTGATAAAATCTTATGCCACAAATTGTCACAGGTGGTACTTCAACTACAGTGACAGGGATTCGGACTTCCTGACCAGAAGTAGTGCTTGTTGGCCTATAATCGACAACAAATGCATGTGTCATACCAGCTTTATAACCTGGAAAACCCTGCACTTTTGTTGTTCCATCTATCTCCGGCCAAGAACGGATCTTGGGCGTCATACTGGGTGCTCTTTTTCTGGGGGAATACCCCATAGAACCTCTTCGTGGATGATGCGTTTCTACCATAGGTACACCTCATTCTAATATGAGCTACTAAACGTACGGATAAGGTACGTCCAAACCAGAAGGGGTAACCTTCCTGCTCATTTCCATTGACCGTGACGTGCTTAGTGTGGGATCCCTATAGGATTGCCCATCACGTCTGGTCAAAGGTTGATGTATTCACCCATTACAAAGGTGTGTTATTTATATCTAACGGTGCCGCCAAGTTTTTAACAGAAAAAAGTTTATCCAGATGCTAAAATTCCCACCACGGGCCTAATAACTTCTTTAAGTTATCCACAGTATCTATAAGTGTTTTCTTAGGTTCTTGTTTTAAACTGCCTATCTCTTTATCAGGGGGGCTATCGATATCTAGATCTAATACTCCTTTTACAATGGATCTCCAGCCGTCCAGGACCCTGGAACCATAACCAGATAGGATCAGATCGATATACATCGAATCAGACTTTTCCACTATCTTACTAGTTGTCCTACCCAAGTATTCTAATCCCCTCATATCCAAAGCTAGATCTGTCAGAGAATCGGAATGATGTGGATCGGAACCACCGTTCCTTATTATGACATCAGGTTCAAAGTCTAAGACGACAGGCTGGATAACCTCTTTGAAACTATAATGATACTCAGATATATTCGAATCTCTGGGTAAAGGTATGTTAACGGTGTATCCCTCCCCATCTCCTACACCGATCTCTTGGACGTTACCTCTTCCCGGATAAAGAGTCATAGGGTCCTGGTGTATCGAAATAAATAACACTCTAGGATCATCATAGAATATATCCATTGTCCCATTACCTTGATGAGCATCTGTATCCAATATACAGACTTTTTTCCCTTGATCTACTAGATATCGAGCAGCTATAGCCACATCATTGAATAGGCAGAAACCTTCTCCCTTTTCTCTACCAGCATGATGAAGTCCTCCAAAATTGACCACAGTTTGATATCTGTCTATAATTCTTGCAGCTTCTAAACTACCGCCTACGATCCTTCTAGCTGCCTCAGGGGCGTCTTTTGTAACAGGTGTGTCCGGTGAAACTTTTCCACCGATCTTAGCCATCCTCTCGACCTTAGAGATATATGACGGGGTATGGACCTGGGTGAGATCGGCATCCTCTGCTCTCGGTGATTCAAAGATGGTCATGGCCTTATGCATACCTTCTTCAACCTCTATCATCGAAACGAACTTTGGAAAACGTTCTGGGTCGAAGGGATGTAATCCCCCAAATCCGTATTTCACGTAATCTTTATGATAAAATACCGGTGTCTTATCCATGGCTCTTCCTCCTATTTGTGGCTGTAATATGTGCATTCCTTATAGGGTGGGGTATCTTGTATTCGGAATACTTTTTAACAATATCTAAGGATGCTTCAAAGGATATTTTATGTCCGGGAGAAACATATATAGGGTTCTTCGCGCGAGAGCTACTTAAGTAGGCGTATCCTAGCATTTCATCATCATATAGAACTTGTTTAACTGATTCTTCATGAGTTACTTCACCATCCAATCTGCCCAATAATTTACTCTTCGCTACTCCAACAGTAGGGATCCCTACCTCCACACCAAGATGGGAAGCCAGTCCGATCCTATTTGGATGTAATATCCCGTTTCCATCAACCAGTATAACATCAGGGCTCATATCGGATCTTTCGACGAGTTTCATCAATACGGGAAGCTCTCTATAAGCAAGATAAGTAGGTATGTATGGGAAAGATATCTCCTCTTCAACTACGATATTAGATATCTCTTCATCGTCATCCCACAGTGAAAGGGAACCATATGCTTTATCTCCACTATAAGATACATCTACACCTCCGACGATATCGGGTATGAACGAATCTTCTACTAACTGTACTTTTTTACTGGCTCTATCCTGTTCTGTCCTCAACTGAGTTAATATAGGTTCGGTCTCAAAATCCTTGAATATGATATCTTCAAAACCTACAACTCGACCTTCTTCTATATTGATACCTTCTTCTCTGAGTAATTCTTTCTTTTTTTCTACCCCTAGCCCGAATCCTCCTATATCTCCGTTAGACATCACCACTCTGTGACATGGGACTTCGATAGGTCTAGGATTCTCGTTCAACATCTTACCGACAGCCCTCGATGCGATCTTATCGCCTAAAGCTTGAGCTAACGTGCCATATGTGGTAACTCTCCCAGTAGGGATCTGTTTAACAGTCTCGTAAAAGATATCCTTGAATCTGTGAACTGTTTCTGGTATCGACATCGAATAAGAGTACAAGATCTGATTACTAAATCCTTTTCCCTTTTTTTCAGGTCTCGATGGTAAACTCTTTATTGAAAACTTATAAAAGCCTTATCGTTTATTGTTACTTGAGAAGATGAAGATGGAGTCAGAAATAAAAGAAATCAAAAAAAAGCTAGATACTATAGAAAGGTACCTTATCATCAACGCTAAAGAGAACCTAGAGGAAAAGATCGTTAAAAAACTTAAGAAAGAGTACAGTAAAGCCGTTAAAGACGATCCAAGGGAAACAATAAAATCGTATAGGGATGTGGATATCGATAAAGAAGATGGGAGATATACCATGAACGGTAACCCTTTATCTCAAACACAGTGCTTTAAATTAGAGGGTGAGTTGAAAGACCTCGGTTTCAACGACCTAGACGAAGTCGTAGATCTATCTAAAGAAGAGAAGAGCGAAAGATTAGATGAAAGGCTTGAAGAGTGGAAAAACAACACGGATCGCGAAGATATGGAAAAGATCAAGCATAGATTGGAAGAACTCATAGAAGATGAATTCTTCATAATGGATGATTCCGATGATTTAGGTGAACTCATGGAACAATATGATTCAATGATGAAAAGACTTGAAGATATCAGTGATGATATTTGAGTCAAAAACTTGTAGATAAAATGATCCAAAAAGGAGAAATGGTTTTACTCTGGAAAGATGATTGGATGACCATAGTCCGGGTGGACCCCGAAACTAAAAAGATCCCGGGTATCGGTATAGTTGACACAGGAAGGATGATAGGAAAAAGATGGGGCAGCACTCTAGAATTGGGTAGAGACTGCTATACTCTTCTTCAACCAGCAGTCAAAGACGCTGAAAAGTTCTTAAAAAGAGGGGCACAGGTGATATTACCAAGGGTAGGGATCCAGATAGCGCTCTATTGTGATGTTTTCTGTGGTAAAACCGTGGTCGAAGGAGGCGCGGGTTCGGGTATCCTGACAGCTATATTATCAAAATGTGTAGGTAAAAAAGGCAAGGTTATCTCATATGAGATGAGAGATGATCATCTAAGGACTGCACAATCGAATATCCGTAAGCTCGGGTTAGATGATAAATGTGAGATCAAACAGGGTGATATCACAGAGGACGTGACAGAACGGGAGGTTGACGCCTTCATCATAGATATACCGGAACCCTGGACAGCCTTGGACATGGCAGAAAAAGCTTTGAAGGGCGGTGGTTTTTTTGGAAGCTATATACCTTCAACGAACCAGTTAGAGAACGTAGTCAAAGAACTGAGAAAGAGAAAATTCATAGATATCAGATCATTTGAAAGTTTAGAGAGGGAGATGATCGTTAAAGAAAAGGGTGTCAGACCTTCTTTTGATATGTTGGGGCATACAGGTTATGTTGTCGTAGGAAGAAAAGCAAATTTTAATAGATAGACATATACCCGCTAATCGTAAGGCTTATAACTGATTTATCAGATTTACCGTCGAATATTAGTGGGGTCAATAAGATGGAAGAGACGAAAATCACTATAGGTAAGTTATTGGAGGAAAAAGCAAAGGAATATCCAGATAAAGAAGCGATCATATTCAAAGATCGAAGGATAACCTACAAAGAACTTAACGAACAAGCGGAAAGATTAGCAAATTTTCTCATGAAAAAAGGTGTTGGTAGAGGGGATAAAGTCGCTATATGGCTTCCCAATCTACCGGAATGGGTGGTAGCATGGTTTGCGGTGCCTAAAATAGGTGCAGTAGTGGTGCCAACAGATCCCTGGTACAAAAGTGGAGAGATCAAATATATGTTCGATGATTCGGACACCAAAGCAGTGATAACCACAGATACACATGGAAAATACAACTTTTTGGATATCCTAGAAGAGGTAAAACCAGAACTATCTAAATTGGAACAGATAGTGCTCATCGAGGGAAAGAGTGATAAGATATCTACCATTAGTTTTGAAGATGCCCTTGAAGAAGGGAAAGGATGGGGAGATGATGAAGATTATCTTGAGAGGAAAGAAAATACCGATTACGACGACGTAACGTTCATATTGTATACTTCTGGAACCACCGGAAAACCCAAGGGAGTTCAACTCACCCATTACCAGATCGTCAAAAACGCTCATGATCAAGGTGAGATCCTGCGTACATCGGAAGATGACAAACTCGTGATCCCTGTTCCATTCAGTCATTGTTTCGGGAACGTGATGAGTATCACTTTGATGGTGGTCTTCGGTGGAACTATGTTACCGCTGGTTGAATTCAACCCATATGATGCTTTAGATCTGGTGGAAAAGGAAGAGGCTACCATGATCCACGGAGTACCTACCATGTTCATAAGAGAACTCGAAGTGGCTGAAGAAGAAGATTACGATACCAGCAGTCTGAGAACTGGTATAATGGCTGGTTCCAGTTGCCCGGTAGAGACCATGAGATCGGTTATAAACGACTTGGGATGCAACGTGTCTATCACCTATGGTTTAACAGAAGCTTCTCCTGGGGTCACCATGACTAGATTCGACGATTCTGTAGAAGATCGTGTAGAGACCGTTGGTAGAGTCATGCCCGATCAAGAGATCAAGATAGTTGATGATTCAGGAGAAGAAGTCGAACATGGTGAAACTGGCGAATTAGTTGTTAAGGGTTACAATGTCATGGAAGGATATTATAAAAAACCCGAAGCCACTGATGATGCAATCGAAGATGGTTGGTTACATTCCGGAGACCTTGCCGAGATGGATGATCGAGGCTACGTTAAGATAGTCGGTAGAAAGAAAGATATGGTCATAGTCGGAGGATTGAACGTTTATCCAAGAGAGATCGAAGAGTACTTATTAGAACATCCAGAGATCAAAGAGGTAGCCGTTGTCGGTGTCCCAGATAAGGACCTAGGTGAAGTCGTGGCAGCAGCAGTTGTGCCAACAAAGGATGCAGACCTCTCACCTCAAGATGTAGTCGATCATCTTTACGGTTCCGTTGCTAGTGCAAAGGTCCCAAGATATGTCACAGTTGGTATGGACCTTCCAGTGTCGGGAAGAGGTAAAGTCCAAAAATTTAGACTGCGGGACAAATTGGAAGAGATGATCGAAGACGGTGAACTCAAAAAGATAGTACCTTCAGAGGTAAAAAAGAAATAAAAAACCTTACCCCTCCTTTTTCTTTTTTCTTTTCGGGTAAAATATTTAATAGATGGCTACAAATTGATTCACGATGAGATGTCCTCACTGCGGTAGAGAAACAGAAGGAGAATACTGCCCAACTTGCGGTTATAGAGTTAAATCAGACAATAAGAGTAGTCTAGAGGAAATAAAAAATTCGATCAAAAGAATGGTAAGGGTAGCATCTATACCAGCCCTGATATTATTCATAGCTTTTTTAGTTTTAAACACTGCTATACTCATTTGGAGCTTAGAATGGATACCTAATACCATGATAACAGAAGGTGAAGGCGTGATATACATAGTTCTAATGATACCCATCGGAATCGCACGTATATCAGGAACATCTATGGTGATCTTTTTCTTTTTCCTTTCCATTTTGGTCTTGCTATCCTATATACTCATCTTTTACCTCGGGCTAGAGGACTTTTTTGCACATATCAAAGAAACACTCATTTCTCAGGGTAAAAAACACGATAAAGCCGATAGCCCTATTCCCAGATTGGCATATATCTTTATGGCACTCCTATTCTTCAGTTATCTCTATTATATTTTATTGGAAGGGGTCGGTGTCACACCAGAAACGCCTCCTATAGATGAATTAGCCCTGTGGGAGTTCATATATCTTATGACTCAGGCTGCAGTCTGGGAAGAACTCATGGTGAGAACTGTGTTTTTGGGTCTTCCTATGTTTTACTACCTCTATACTAGGAAGAAAAATGCTTCCTGGAAAGATATCTTTGGAGGTTTTGGCCTTGAAGACAGGTTCGTCCTTATACCTATACTTTTATCCTCATTCATCTTCGGTATCGCTCATATCGGAGGGGGATGGGATATAACCAAATTCCTTCCAACATTTATAGCTGGGTTAGCATTCGGATATCTGTATGCCAAGGATGGATTACATTCAGCTATCTTACTTCACTTTATATGGGATTACCTTTCGATCCCCATGAGGGTCTTCGATGTCCCTAATATTGAGATCTACATCAGCCTATTGATACTATTTTGGATGGCCATAGGTGCATATTATGCTTATGATTATCTCAAACGGGGACTCATATGGCTCAAAAATAAAAAAGAAGAGAAATCAAAGGAACAAGAAGAAACTGATAAGGTACCCGGGACCATAGTCCCCGGTTTATCTGCAGTGTATGTCTGCTCACAATGCAGTAACAATAAAGCCATATACACAGAAGACGGTAACTTAGAGTGTAAAAGATGTGGTAATAAAAGCCCTGCTAAAGTCGATACCACAAACAGAAAGATAGAGAAACGCAATGAAAATAGACCCTGGCCACCCATAGATTGATCCAAAAAATTCAAAACCTTTATATCACAGAGAGGTTTCGCATCAAAACGATATCATGGCAGACTGCTTAAATATAAAAATAGACCGAGATCTCTGCACAGGGTGTGGTATCTGCATCCGCTTTTGTCCAAAAGATATTCTAGAACCCTCTGAAGATCTGAATCAATATGGGAATTATTATGCAAAAGTTGTCGATCTAGATTCATGTATTGTATGCAGAAGATGTGAATTGTTCTGCCCAGATTTTGCCATAACAGTAGAAAAGGAGGAAGAAAAATGCTGAAGCCAGGTACTTATTTCATGGAAGGAAACGAAGCTTGTGCCGAGGGAGCGATGAGGGCTGGTTTAGGTCTTTATGCAGGATATCCGATCACACCGGCTTCCGAGGTCATGAACCATCTCGCAAAGGAACTACCTAAAACTGGAGGGCGGTTCCTTCAGATGGAGGACGAGATCGCCAGTATCGCCGCTGTTATCGGAGGTGCATGGAGTGGACTTAAGAGTATGACGGCAACGAGCGGGCCTGGTTTCTCCCTGATGCAGGAAAATATCGGTTACGCAGTCATGACAGAAACACCATGTGTGATAGTTGATGTACAAAGAGCTGGACCATCTACCGGTCAAGCGACCAAACCTGGTACCGGAGATGTGATGCAGTCCAGGTTCGGCAGTCATGGCGATTATGAAATCATCGCTTTAGCACCGAATTCAGTACAAGAGATGTTCGATTTTACGGTCAGGTCATTTAACCTCTCTGAAAGATATCGAACACCTGTGGTCCTATTAGCAGATGCAGGTGTGGGACACATGAGGGAAAAATTTACCATACCTGAAAAGGTCAAAACCATCGAGAGGAAAAGACCTAAAGAAGTTGACAAAGAGTTTTTTGATACCCATGAGGAAGACCATGTTCCCCCGATGCCAGATTTCGGAGAAGGCTATGAACTGATGGTTACAGGGTCAACACACCTTGGAGACGGTACAAGGGACACTGCATCTTTTGAGGCACAGGATAGATTGGTCAGAAGGCTAAATGCAAAGATAAACGATAACCGAGAAGAGATCGAGGATTGGGAAGAGATGGGCTGTAATAGAGCTGATCTAGTTCTCATTTCATACGGTTCGATATCTAGACCTGTCAAAGGAGCTGTGAAGAAAGCAAGAGAGGATGGATATGATATAGGGTTCTTCAGACCAAAAGTAATTTGGCCTAGCCCTGAAGATAGGATGAAAGAGATCGGAAAGAATTCAGAAGTCATGCTTGTTGAACTCTCTCTACAGGGTTATAGGATGGAGGTCGAGAGATGCGTTGGAAGTGAAAATCTGTACATCTTCGATATATTGAACTCTTTACCGACCATCGAACAAGTTTATGAAAAGATCATGGAGGTGATCGAATGATCACGACTAAAGATATAAGAAATAAATATGTTAAAAATTATCCATCGGCTTTCTGTCCTGGATGTGGAGATGGGATGGTCCTTAATGCGATGTCGAGGGCTGTTGAAAAAAGCGGCATAGATCAGAAGAAGGTAGCCGCGGTAAGTGGTATCGGATGTGCAGCATGGATACCCTCACCGTACTGGAAAGTTGACACGTTACATACAACCCACGGAAGAGCTATCCCTCATGCAACTGGATTGAAGGTCGGCAACAAGGATCTAGAAGTTATGGTAGTATCAGGAGATGGAGACTGTGCAGGTATTGGAGGCAACCATCTGCTCCATGCTGCCCGGAACAATATAGATCTTAACGTGCTTATGATCAACAATGGTCTGTACGCCATGACAGGGGGACAGGTAGCTCCTACTACAGAACACGGCGAAAAAACACTTACAACACCATATGGTAATCCATCACAGGGTATCGATATCTGTAATGTAGTAAAACACTCCGGAGCAAGTCATGTAGCACGTTGGACTACATACCATATGAACGAACTCATCAAAGAGATAGAGAGGACCATAGATATCAAAGGTTTTTCATTTATAGAAGTGCTTAGCCAGTGTCCAACAAGGACCGGTAAAAAAGAGGGATTGTCCGGTGTAGAGATGTTGGAATGGTACAGGGAAAATACTACGAAGAATAAAGAGGAAGAAGGAATCTATGTCGGAGAGATACAATATGTAGAGAGAACGGAGTTGACAGAAGAGATATATGAACAGATATCAAAACGAGGGGGGAAACCAAGATGATAAAAGTAAGGATCGGAGGCTGGGCAGGCCAAGGCACTGTTCTAGCCGGAACCGTACTAGGTAGATCACTGGCACTCCAGCAGGGTTATGATGTTGTTCAGAGACGTTCATATTCTGCCGCGGTAAGGAGTGGTATCGCTTATTCGGATATCATTGCAGATAGGGTTGAAGTAAACGACTTGACCATAGAGGTACCAGATTATCTATTGATACTTTACCAAAAAACTCTAGAAGAGTGGGATAAAGAAGTCAAACTCTGTGAAAATCTGATAGTGGATTCGACGAGAGTGAAAAAGGTTAAGAAAACAGATGGTAACATATATGAAGTCCCAGCTGGACAGATAGCTGAGGATATAGCTAGTTCCAAAGCCGCCAATATCGTATTATTGGGAGCCCTAGCTCGTGTATGTGAAGATATAGAGTTAGAGAAATTGGTCGATACGATAAAGTCAGAATTCCCTAAAAAGTACAAGCAGATGAATGTAAAGGCCGTGAAAGCCGGTTATGCTTATATAGAAGATTTACTTACAAAAGATTAATTATATAAGACTACAATGCACATGTCAGTACATAATCACAGTAGAAAGCTAAAATATAAATGGCGATAACATACATCCTAGATATATCCCCGATATTCTAGATATGTTATGCCGATCAATAGGGTTGAGAACAGATGGTAGATGAACCAGAAGAAGAAGTCGAAGTCGAAGAGATACGGAACGCAGAAGAAAAATATAACCGATTAGTTCAGAAACGGAACGAGTTGAATGAAGAAGCAAACTTTTATAGAGATGAGAGGAACAGACTTCATGATGAACGTAAGGAATTAAAGGAAGATCTAGAAAAGAACAAAGCTACAAGGAACGAATTTGTGAAAAAAGCAAAAGAACACAAGCAAAAAAGGAATGAATACCAGAAAAAAGCAAAAGAACTCCTCGAATTCAAAAGGGAAAAAAGAGATAAGATCGTCAATAATCTTCCTCAGAAGGTCAACGAACTCGAAGCTGAGATAAAATCCATGGAGTTGAAACAAGAGACTACACCCCTTTCTTTGGACGATGAAAAAGAGCTTATCGATAAGATCAAAGAAAGGAGGGAGGAATTAAAACAAAAAATATCATTACTCGATGAACAGGAAGAATTGATCGGAGAGATCGAGGGACTAGACGAGAAGATCGACGAACTTTTTGAGAAAGCTGATGAGGAGCATCAGCAAGTCGTAGAGTACTCGGAAGAGTCACAAAAGTACCATGATGAGATGAACGAGATCTATGATGAAATGCAGAGATTGACTAATGAGGCCGATGATATGCATGAGGAATTCATGGAGATAAAAAAGAGAGCTGATCACTATCACGAGAGAGCTATGGAGATGAAAAGTGAAGTGATAAGTCTAAAGAATAAAAGGCGTCAGAACTACAGGCAGAAACAACAGAAGCTCATCGAACAAAACCTCCAGGTCAAAAAGGAACTCGAGGACGAAGAAAAACTAAAGAAAAAAGAAGAAAAAACACTGGAACAGCTCATCAAAGAAGGGAAGATCGAGATATAGGGGATAATATGAGTAAGGTCTTGGTAACAGGGGGTTGTGGGTTCGTAGGTACAAATCTTGTTGATTATCTTTTAAAGAACAGTGGACTTGAAATTAAGGTTCTTGATGATCTTTCTGTGGGTAGAGTAGAATACTTGGAAAGTATAGAACATTTTGACGAAGGTAGAGTCGAGTTCATTCAAGGAGATATACGGGAAACTGATGATGTTTCTCGAGCTGTCAAAGGATGCTCACACATATTTCATCTAGCTGCTCAGACAGGTGTGATACCATCAGTAGAATCACCCCTTAAAGATGCTGAGATAAACATAATCGGAACTATAAATCTTCTCGAGGCAGCTGTAAATAATGGTATAAAAAGGTTCATACTTGCATCCTCCGCAGCACCTTTAGGTGAACAGGAGATGCCGATCGATGAGGAAAAGGTCCCAGAACCACTATCACCTTATGGGGTTAGTAAGCTTGCTGGAGAAGGGTACTGTAGCGCTTACTCTGCATCCCATGGATTGAAAACAGTAGCACTGAGGTTCTCCAATGTTTATGGACCCAATTCGTGGCATAAAGGTAGTGTCATCGCCAAGTTCATAAAACAGATAATAGATGGAGAAAGACCAGTCATCTACGGTGATGGGGATCAGACCAGGGATTTTATCCACACTGAAGATATCTCTAATGCATTGTATTTAGCGGCTGAGAAAGAACTATCCAAGGACTTCGAACTTCTCCAGGTTGGAACTGGTGATGAAAAGAGTATAAATGAACTGTATAATGATATCAAAAATATCATGTCCAAGAAGGATATCGATGTTCCAGAACCTGAATATGTTAAAGAAAGACCCGGAGAGATATACAGGAACTATACCGATATCTCAAAGATAAGAGATCTACTTGGGTACGAACCTAGGATCGATCTAGAAGAAGGGTTAGAACAAACCATCGACTGGTTTCTAGAGGATTATAACTAAATTTTTTCTGGTCAGACAATTCAAAAATCAATTATATGGGAACGCACATGTATTCTTGTATATGTCAGAAGAGTTAGAGGTAACTATATTGGGAACAAGCGGTGGTATCCCTATTGGGGGTAGGGCACAATCCGGAGTTCTGCTTGAAAGTAAGGACACCAAGATCTTATTCGACTGTGGGATGGCAGTTCCGTTGAGATTGAAAGAAGCAGGAGTAGATGCTGAAGAGATCGATTACATCTTCTTGACACACCGGCATTTGGACCATATCCAAGACCTGCCTTCTCTGACCAAAGCTGCATGGTTAAGGAACGATCAAGAAAAAGTTGATTATACGATCATCTGCCCTAAAGATATGACCGACTGGCTACCGGGCCTATGGAAAAGTTCCGGTGAATTTGAAAGAGTGGAGTTAAATATCAAAGGGATAAAACCAGGTGTTCTAGACTATTACGATGGTATAAAGGTGGAAGCATTCGAAACACCTCATATAGAGGGGAGTTTGGGATACGTTTTAGATGATGGAAAAGTGATATACACTGGAGATAGTGCGCCCAATGAAAATATACTGGATTTGATAGATAACACTGAACTTTTGATCCATGAACTTTCTCTGAATCAAAAAACAGACCTACATACGGATCCAGAAGGGATCATAAAGATACTATCTGGATTGAAAAAGGATGAAATCAAAAATCTGGTCTTGACACATTTCTATCCTGAAGTTCTAAAAGATCTGTATGAAATTCAAAAAAGGATCGAGATCGAAACAGGAATCAGTACAAAAATAGCGGAAGACTTAGATAGATACAAAATAAATGATCCTATGGAGTGAAGAATATGAGGATCATGGTAATACCAACCACGGACTGGACTGGACATCCAGTACCTAACCGTTTGAATTTCATATTCGATAATCTCGCAAAAAAACATCGTGTAGATGTATGTCATTTTAAGTTCTATAAAGAAAAAAGGAGAGGTACTAGTTGTAATCTGATCCCTATGGATAAAGAAGTTAAGAAAGGTATAAAAAACTATTACTTACACAATATCTTCACCCACGGTAAGAAAATATCTGACAATATAGATAGATATGACATCATAGTTTCCGCCAACTTGATACCCAGTTATTTTGCAAACTTCGGTGATACTCCGATCATATTCGATTACCTAGATCATCTCCCTGGTAGTGCTTCAGTATATTATCCTAAACCACTAGACCGGTTAGCCCGATATACCGCAGATCGTATATCGGTCCATAATCTTAAAAAAGCAGATGGTATCATCACACCGACAAATACATTTAAAAGATTTTTAGAAGATAAAACTGAAAGCCCCATCGTGGTTATACCTAATGGAGTCGATCTAGATAAGATAAAACCAATGGATCCGAAGATGGTCGAGAAGAGATATGGACTTGGGCATCCTGTATTAGGATATGTAGGTTCACTAGAGAGGTGGGTTGACCTAGAGTCCATAATAGAATTGTTCCCAGATATCAAAAGACGGTATAAAAATGCGAAACTACTGATAATAGGTCCCGGTCTACATACAGATTATGCTGAGAGATTAAAATCTATGGTACGTGAGATGAAACTATCTGATGATGTAATATTCACAGGTAGGATACCTTACGATGATCTTCCTGAATATATCTCCGCCTTAGATATCGGATTGAATCCAAGAAAAGATCTCCTGATGAACCGTATGACTATGGGCAGTAAAATACTCACGTATCTAGCCTGTGGAGTACCGGTTCTCAGCACTAATATGCCTGAGGTAGAAAAACAATTCGGGCCAAAAAAAGGTGTATTTAGGTACGAAAACGAAGAAGAATTTCTAGGTGAACTACACAAAGCAATATGTAAGCGAGTCAAACCAGAGGTTGTTGAAGACTATGGTTGGAAGAAGATATCTAGAAGGTATGAGAAGGTGCTCTTGGAGTTCATATCTTGAAAAACTTCTTCAAATAACTGACCCGCTAAACCTTTTATAGATGATTATATTATATACAACCTAAATGGATTTGTTTGCACACATCACTATACCTCTCTTGATACTTCTAGCATTGAGGGTAGAAACACGAAAAGTTCTTCTGATGCTACCTTTCGCAGTCATACTGGATTTGGATGTATTTTTTGGCTATCATAGACTGTTGTTCCACAATTTGTTCGTTGCTTTTCTTTTACCTCTCGCTTGGTGTATCTTCATATACAAATATAAAAGAGAATGGTTTGAATATTCCTGGATAGCCTTTTTCTTCATATTTTCCCATCTTTTACTCGACCTCACCGAAGGTATAGCTTTATTTTATCCCATGTTATCCACTTTTTATAGTGTCGAGATCTCAGTATATCTCAGTAGTCTTTTTGGGGTGATACCATTTCCATCGATAGACATTATTATAGGTTCTATAGAAGCACAACAAACAGTTGCAGTTGGAGAAGGGTTGAGTGCAACTGAAACAGCTCAAAGATATCCTACTATGGATGACGTGTCCGTTGCTTTACTTCTCACATTGATGGTAGCAGCACTGATGTATTTTAGAAAAAGTTTTGTTTTCGTAAAAGAAATTTATAATCTAGTTCGAGATATCATAGATTATGTATTAAGTAGTATAAGATCCATATTTAAAAAAATAAAAGGGTTTTTTTGATCGGGTTCACATGTCCTCGATATCTGCGAAGAGGTCTTCCTCCTCTTCTTCTTCTTCAACCAATGGTTCTCCACATTCTGGACATTCCTCGGCCCCAGATGATACATCGGCACCACATATCGGACATTCTAAGACCTCTTCAGATTCCACCTCTTCAGATTCCACCTCTTCAGATTCCACCTCTTCTTCAGGGGGTGCCAATTCTTCTCCGCATTCAGGACATTCATCTGATGAGATAGGGATGACTGCACCACATGTTGGACAGATCCCTTCTTCTTCCTCTTCTTCCTCTTCCTCAGATAATATTTCTTCTTCAAAAGGTTCTTCGACTCTTTTCTTGGACATCGCTGACATAGCCACACCTATCACTAGTATGACTAGGCCAACACCAACTCCTGATAAAAAGTATTCTCCATAAACTCCAGAAGGATTTTCAATCCCCAAAAAAGGATCGATTCCCGAGAATTTGATGCCTATTGTACCAATGGTTAAAAGGATACCGAGAACCAACGGGATCAGAGCTAAACCAAGTCCAGATGTTTCTTCAATTATAGTCTCTTCGATACCTTCTTCCAATTCTTCTTCGCTTTCTTCCTCTGCCATTTAAAGCCCTCCGGTTTAATACCAGATTGAATTATATTCCTTATAGTAAACAATTATTTAAAATTAGTGGTCAGGGAATATATTTATCTTCTAATACCTCTGTCTCGACATCTCCAGAAGGAATTATACAAAGGAATTCAGCATCGACATCACCTGGATTTTCGTAGGAGTGAGGGACATCTTTAGGGATGAAAACTGCACTGCCCTTTTTTACTATATATTCCTCTTCATCCATAACTAGCTTTATGGTTCCGTTCAAAATGTACTGTACATGTTCTGTGCCATAGTGCTTATGATATCCCATACTGCCTCCTGGTTTTATGGTGAACTTTCTAAGATATATATTGTCTGAACCTTCGTTTTCGGCTATCAACCACTGTATATCGATCATGTCTGCCCTTTCTACATTTTCTTTTTCGACATCACTAGAATCTATAACCGCTCCTATCTTTCTATTCGATGATCCCATATTATCAACACAGTATGTTAGATTTGATATATAAAAATGAAGGAGAGAGAGATTTATACTAAAATCTGATTTTGATCGTTTCGTTAACTATTTGTAAAACCATTCATTTCACATATACATGTCAACTTACGATGATTTATTGGAGATCTCGAATGAGTTAAACAATGTACAGAATGCCATATATCTTTTGGCATGGGACGAGAGAACATACATGCCCGAAGGTGCAGTAGAAGGAAGGTCCGAAACCATATCCGACCTTTCTAGAATATACCACCGATTGATAACTTCCGACCGACTGAAAAAAGTTCTCGACGAACTGAATAAAGAATCGGTAAATGCTGAACTCGATGATTTGCAAAAAGCAGCCGTACGGGAGATGACAAGAGATTTTGAGAGAAGGTACAATATACCTGATGAATTGATAAAGGAGATGGCTAAGGTTTCTTCTAAGGCACAGGCCGCCTGGGAGAAAGCTAGGGAAAGATCTGACTTTGAACATTTTCTACCCCATCTAAAAAAACAAGTTGAGCTGAAAAAAAAGGTAGCGGAATATATAGGCTACGAGAGCGAACCATATGATGCGCTGGTCGATAGTTATGAACCTGGATTCACCGCTAAAAAAATAAAACATATCTTCGATCCTATGAAGAGAAAACTTTCAACCTTGGTAAAGGAAATATTAGAAAAGGATATCACACCTGGAAAAGGTGTATTTGATGACAAGAAATTCGAGATAGAGAAACAGAAAAAGTTATGTAGAGAATTAGCGGAGATCATCGGATACGATTTCCATCACGGAAGATTAGACGAGGCTGTTCATCCTTTCACTATGGGGATGGATGATGACGTTAGGATCACTAACAGATATACGGACGAAAACATATCATCACTTTTCAGTCTCCTCCACGAGTCAGGTCACGGTATATACGAACAGGGTATACCTGAAGAGTGGTACGGCCATCCTTTAGGTCAGCGTATATCTATGGGATATCACGAATCACAATCTAGGATGTGGGAAAATTTCGTAGGACGGAGCAGGGAGTTCATGTCTTTCCTGTACCCAAAACTTACCGACACTTTTCCGGTTTTAAGTGATCATGAAGAGGAAAATATATACCAAGCAATAAACAGAGTCGAACCTTCTTATATCCGAGTAGAAGCCGACGAAGTAACTTACAACCTTCATATCGCTTTAAGATTTGATATCGAACTAGGTATGTTTAGAGATGAATTAGAACCACATGAGACTCAAGAGGTTTGGAAAGACAAGATGGATAAATACTTTGGAATAGTTCCAGACGATCCAGCGAAAGGTGTCCTACAGGATGTACACTGGTCTTCTGGAGATTTTGGATACTTCCCGAGCTATGCATTAGGTAATCTATACGCAGCTCAAATCTACAAAACTGCTTCAGATGAGATAGATAATATACAGGAAAGGATAGCGAATGGTGAATTCACCGAAGTGAAAAAATGGCTAAATGAGAATATTCACCAACACGGTAGGAGATACAGGGCTGAGGAGATGACTAAAAGATTGACAGGAGAGAGCTTGAGTGAAGACTTCTACATCGATTATCTGAAAGGGAAATACGGACCTATATACGGAATCTGATATGTGATACCCTACAACATCACCCATCTTTACTCGCTATAAAGCTAGCCTTCCTGAGATGAGGAGTCAGTTTGATGTAGCTGGGACAAACGTATGAGCAGAGTCCACAATCTATACAGTCTTCAGCATGATATTTTTTGATCATCTTTCTATCATCTCTTTTTTCAGCTTCCATTATTAGTACTGGATATATGTCCACAGGACACACTGTATTACAGTATCCACATCTTATACACGGCTTCTGTTTTTTATAAGGGCTAGGTTCGGAACGAGTAAAAGCAGTGATACCGGAAGTTGCCTTCATGACTGGGTATGATGCATTTGGGATCGTAGGTCCCATCATTATCGACCCGATGGCGATCCTCTCAAATTTTTTACCAGTCGTTCTACATCGATTAAGAACATGTTCGATCGGGGTCCCCATCCTGACCCAGAGATTTTTTCCTCCAGTCTCTTTCGAATAAAGAGTCAGTCCTCTAGACACTAATGATTCTCCATCTAAAACGGCTTTGGAAACTGCATAGGCTGTAGCCACGTTATGAACAACTGCACCTACAGATGGAGGGAAACCTTTTGAAGGAACTTCTCTATCCAAGACTTCTTTGACTAAGAGTCTTTCACTGCCTACTGAATAATTCGGTCGTATCCTACTGATTTGGATACCGTTCTTTTTCAACAGCTTTTCAAAACCTGGAACTTCTCCTTTTTTAGTCCTGGTTGCAAACAATATATTATCGACTTTCAGCATCTTTCCCATCAGTTTGATACCTTGAATCATCTCTTGGCCCTTCTCCATCATCAACCTGACATCGCAAGCTAGGTTAGGATCACTCTCTTTAGCGTTGATGATAAGATGAGATATCTTTTTTTCTTCGGAAAGTTTGAGATGTGTAGGGAAAGACGCTCCACCCAATCCCACTATCCCAGCCTCTCTGACTCTGTCTATCAGTTCTTCTCTCGAGTTCCCCATAAAATTCATAGGTTCGTAAAAAGGATCCGTTCCATGATCTTCAGTATGGATGATGAATGCTTTTTCCAATTCCTGTGAAATAGGATGCCTCAGTTTCTTGATAGCTTTGACTGTTCCATTTACCGGACTGTGGACTGGAACCACCATAGGTCCCCCGTTTTCAATATCTCCAATTTTTTGCCCATATCTGACTGGATCACCTTTCTTAACCAACGGCTCAGTTTCCCTGCCTATATGCTGCCTTAAGAAGATTATCATCTTCTCCGCAGGAGGGATTTCTGTAAAAGGATCGTCGATGGATTCCCTTTTCATACTAATGTCCATCTCGAATCCACCTTCTTCTTTGAAATGATGGACGTGTTCTTCGTCAGTAGGCATGATCATGCACCTCCCTTAGATCCTTTATGCCCATAGGGTGTTTTTATACCGATCTTATCGAGATATGGTGTAGCCATATTTAAGATCACCAGTGCTATTATCGAACCCCCGAGTACGTTCAATAGTTGTAGAGCAAAAGTTAGAACTGCTAGGGATATTCCAAATACATATTGGGAATTCTCAGTTAAAGGTGTAGATTGTGGTTCTGTTGCCATGAAGAATATCAAAAATATAACACTACCCGTGAAAACATGGAATGCTATACGAAGTATAGGGTCCCCACCCAAGTATAGACCTGTTCCAGCAGCAAGAACTGTCATGGTAACTAAAGTTGAAACGATGATACGCCATTTGTATCTTAACCAATAAGCTGAGATAGCACCGACGACAAGCACCACTAAACTGGAAGCTCCACCGATCCACCCGTGAGTCTGCCATAAAAAGAGACTCTGAGCAGGTGAAAGTTCGGTTCCGATTATAGGTAATGTTTCTCTACTGAATATCCACATAGAGTTTTGCAGTCCTTCGGCAGTCATCAAATTAAGTTCTAAATGATGGGTATGGAATATTAAGCCCTCATTTAGGGTTTTTATAGATAACAATAAAAGAAGTAAAACTTTTGACGCAGCCGCTGGATTCAGATATTTCCTTTTGAAATACCTTCCTTGACCGTATTTGAATACCAGTATCGTTAAAAGGGCAACTCCTACAGTAACTTCAAAAGGAGCAGCGATCGGCATAGCTAGACCTACGATCATACCCGCTACTAGAGGTGAGGCCGGTGACTTGTAAGTAGGTTCAATGCCCTTCCATAACTGGTATGAGTAGATACTGCTGTGTACTATCAACACAGTTCCTATGGCTAGTAGGATATGTATCAAAGCATCAAGACCCATAACAATTACCGATGCAAAGGCGATGATACACATCATCAAAAAAGTTTTCAACATCAATTCATTCTTACCGAGGCCTATATGGACATGCGGCGGATCTTCCATATCTAACTTACTCCTTTCCTCTCCCATATTTACACCTTTATTTTCGTTAAAACTCTTTTAATATACATATAAGACCGTTATATAAATTAATTTTGCAATAATAAGAAAAAATAAGGAAGCCACCGACGGGATTTGAACCCGCGCTCTATGGTTTACGAAACCATCGCTTTAGCCAGCTAAGCTACGGTGGCAGTCATCTAAATGAATATCAATGGTTGATTACGAGCTATTTAATGAAATTTTTTCTTCGATCGTTTCAAAGCTTCGATGCCGGGCATCTCTCTTCCTGCTAAAAAATTGATACACGAACCTCCACCTGTAGAAAGATGATCTATATCTTTCTGAAGTTCGAGTTTATCGATGACCGCAGTGCTGTGACCTCCACCTACGATACTAAAAGCGTCGGATCTCGCGATGGATCCAAATACCTCACGTGTACCTATGGAAAATTCATCGATTTCAAAGGCACCTGCGGGTCCGTTCACAACAACAAGGTCACAGTTTTGGATTATATTATTATATTCAACGATGGTATCCAAACCGATATCAAAAATTGGGTATTTCGATGGAAGTTTATCGAGATATACTCCTTTCCTGGTTCCCTCCTTGTTCAAAACCACGTCTACGGGGATATGGACCCTATCGCCGTACTCTTCCAATATACTTCTAGCTTCCTCTACCAATCTCTCAGGTTCAGATAGTTCTCTATCGAGGAATTTTTGATTCCCCTCTCCAAGATCAACACCATCGGCCATCAGGAATACATTCCCCACGACCCCCATAGTCAGAACTTTATCCATGGTCTTATTTTCTAGCATCTTTCTTGCTATCTCGATAGAATCACTAACCTTCAATCCTCCTAAAAGTATTACCTTGTCTTCAAAGCTCTCATCAAAAGCCTTGCCCATATCTACTATCTCTTTCTCCATGACCTTACCAGCCAACATAGGGACCTTTTCAGCGAAGCCAACCAAGGTAGGTTGTGCTCTATGAGCGGCTGCAAAGGCGTCGTGGACATAGTAATCGAACAATGGAGCTAGATTTTTTACGAGATGAGAGTTCTCGTGAAGGGAGAGATCAGGATTGCTCTTAAGATAGGTCTCCTCAGCATAAAATCTAGCGTTCTCCAAGACCAGTATCTCTCCATCTTTCATCTCTTTTATCTTCTCTTTAACCCTGCTATCGAAGAGACCATCAACGTAAGAGACATCACTTTGAATCAACTTATTCAGACGTTTCGCATGTACATCTAATGGGATATAATCTATTTTACCGGGTCTGCTTTGATGTGCTATGATCACAACTTTAGAGCGACCAAGTTCAGATATAGTAGGTAAGTGACTCCTGATCCGATGATCATCAAGTATCCTTCCAGATGAAGGGTCCAGAGGTGAATTTATATCCAACCTGACACCTACGGTTTTACCTTCTAGATCGTAATGATCTAATGAGAGGAAATCCTCTTTTTGTACCATGATATCCATAGGAGGATTATGCATTCCGGATATAAGTTTTACCACTACTCAACCAAAATATACATATCTTAAAGGACATTATCCCAGACCATGGAACTCGAAGAACGTTTGGAACTGGTCAGAAGAAAAGTTGATGAAGTAGTTACTGAAGAGGAATTGAAAGAACTTTTAGAGCATGATGAAAGTCCTACAGCTTACATAGGAGATGCACCAACGGGAAGGATGCACACGGGACATTTCATCACCCACAGGAAGATATCAGATTTTTTGAGAGCTGGTTTCGTATTCAAAGTGTTACTAGCAGATATACATGCTCACTTAGATGACCTAAAGAGCCC
>SL_5KL_010_SEDDRAFT_10000195_pt1 | contig 37448 bp, 37 predicted proteins | sample SodLakKL_010_SED_FD_9118 | JGI IMG/M metagenome (IMG submission 9118)
AATGATTTTGTGAGGAGCCGTATGCCTAAATAGGGCACGTGCGGTTCTCTGGAGGGGTTGGGGCCGTGAGGCCCCGCCTACTCGACGAGGTTCTGGCGCGTAAACCAGATTTTCGGCTGCTTTTGCGAAATAATTTTTCTGGATTTACCAATATCCCGGTTAACCAGGGAGTATAAAGATTTTGTTAAGAATGAATTTTTTAAAGGCCAGCAAAAATTTACGAGAAGTAAAAAAATATTTTTAAGGAGTGGTTTGCTAATGAAGATTAGGGCAGACTGGCAGGGAGGTTTAAGCTTTATTGGTCAGGGAGAATCCGGCCATGAGATATTGATGGATGCTTCCCGGAGTGCGGGAGGAGAGGATCGAGGAGCCCGTCCTATGGAATTGCTGCTGCATGGTCTGGCGGGCTGCATGGGTATCGATGTGGTCATGATTTTGCAAAAAATGCAGGCTGAGATAGAAGATCTGGAAATCCAGGTTCAGGGCAAACGGGCTGAGGAGCATCCCCGCCGTTTTCTTGAGATTACGATATCCTTTCGGATATCTGGAAAGGGGCTTGATGATAATAAGGTCAGCCGGGCAGTGGAGCTTTCTCATAGCAAGTACTGTTCAGCCAGCAATTCACTTACAGCTGAGATTATAACTGATTATAGTTATAATAATCTGGAGCAGTAATCCAACCAGACCGTCAGCATCTAGTATTTTCCCGGCCGGTAAGTAATCTAGATTAAAAAATCATGTCTTAACTAATTCAAATTAGATATAGCTAATTAGACATAACTGAAAATTAGATATAACTACCGAGATTTTGCATAATCACAAAATTATCTGGATGTTAATCAATAACTGAAAGAAACGTAGATTGGTTGGACCAATTAAATTTCAAGTATTGTATGTGAATTTATTAAAGAGTTAGTGTTGATATTTTATCACAAACATTCAAAACTCTATAATATTCTTACTTCACCCAACTCCTAGTTTAATCAGCATTTTTGAGCAATAGAGTTTATTTGATGCAAAATCTCGGTAACTAAAAAATTAGATATAACAAATTGAATTTAGATATNTTTGACTCAAAATATAAAAAAGCAACTCAAATANAAAACAAATACAAATTTGATATATCTAACTTAAAATTGATTTAAGCAGCTGCAATAATCTGGTGATAAACCTCGCTTCAAGCTCTTGCTCCCGGCGGGGATTTTTTTCGATTATAGAGTTACCTGTTTATTTTCTCTTTTTTATTTTTTGTGGCTATTAAGTCAGTTCAGGAAACAGATATTTTACTCGTTCAATTTGTAATACAGATTTTATGAAATGAAATCAGATAACTTATTAAATCAAGAAACTTGCGGTTCGGTTTAGGATTGTTTCAGGTACTTTCTGTTATTAAATCTGTTATTAAATTAGATAGAATGCTGAATAGATTTAATAGCCATGTTATTTTTTTAATTTTTTGTTGCTTTTAGCTTTTTGCTGTTTTTGCCCGGCAAAAAATTAAATTTTACTGAAAAATATTGCTGTCAGGCAGGAACTTATTAAATCTTATTGAATATATAAAGTGATATTTCAAAATTTGCTCAGGTTTTTACTTTAAAAATATCTGCGTTGTATTTTCAAGATAAATAGCCATGCCCCTTTGGGGCACAACAATAGATGAAAATACTTCCGTGTTTTTTCAAGATAAATCGTCATGACCCTCTGGGACACAACAATAAATGAAAATAATATTGCGTATCTTCAAGGTAAACAACCATGCCCCTTCGGAGCACAACAATAAATGAAAATATCAGCAAATATTTTCAAGATAAATTATTCAAGAGCAGGTGTTTAAGTTAGCGATGGAGTTTTGTTTTTAACAGTTTTGCTGGAGATTATTGATAAGTATTTGATGTTAGATTTCAGTCTCTTTTAGTTTGCTCAAAATTATTTATCTCAGGACAGGAGGAATATCATGATAAATCTATCCATTAATGAAGGAAAGCTGAAAAATGCTGTAAAGAGGGCGGCGGAGGAGGGAGTTATTCTGCCGACCTTTGAGCAGATGAAAAATCCGGAGCTGATTCCCGAAGAGATCAAAGAGAGGCTTAAAGATGTCGGACTCTGGGAGATTAACTCGCTAAATCTTTTTCGCATCAGCTGGCAGAATGAACCTCAGAAATCAGGAGGTCAGTTTTCCGGTGTTAATTTTCTGGAGCTGCCTGCAGAATTAACGGGGGTTAAGGCCAGGATAATTGCCCTGGTCGGCAAGTGGTTTCCTACCGGAGCTCACAAAGTGGGGGCGACCTATGGCTGCCTGATTCCCAGGCTGGTTACCGGCCAGTTTGATCCCACTGCCGAAAAGGCAGTCTGGCCCTCTACTGGCAATTACTGCCGGGGCGGGGCCTATAACTCTCAGCTTTTAGGCTGTGAATCGATAGCTATTCTGCCTGAGGGTATGAGCCAGGAGCGGTTTGACTGGCTGGCTGAGGTGGCCGATGAGGTTATCAGCACTCCCGGCACAGAGAGCAATGTCAAGGAAATATTTGATAAGTGCTGGGAGCTCAGGGAGACCCGGGAAGATATCCAGATTTTTAATCAGTTTGAGGAGCTGGGCAATCATCTCTGGCATTATGAGGTGACCGGTGATGCTATGCTCAAGGCTTTTAAAGCTGCCGCTGATTCTAACAGCCGCCTGGCCGGAGTTGCTTTGACCTCAGGTTCTGCCGGCACTCTGGCTGCAGCTGACCGCATAAAGAAAGAACATCCAGCTGCCCGGCTGGCAGTAGCTGAAGCTCTGCAGTGCCCCACCCTGCTTTACAATGGCTTTGGAGATCACCGGATTGAGGGAATTGGCGACAAGCATGTTCCCTGGGTTCATAATGTCAAAAATACCGATATGGTAATTGGCATTGATGATAATGATTCCATGGCCCTGGTCCGGCTCTTTAATTCTGAAATCGGCCGGGAGTATTTACAGGGGCTCGGTGTTCCGGAAGAGACAATTGCAGCTCTTTCTCTGCTGGGAATCTCGGGCATTTCCAATATGCTGGCAGCCATAAAATATGCCAGATACTATGAACTTACTGAAGATGATGTGGTAATGACAGTGCTCACCGATTCCATGGAGCTTTACGGCTCCCGGCTGGAGGAGATGATGGAAGAGGCCGGAGATTATGACAGGACTGCGGCGGCAGTGGATTATCACCGTCATCTGCTGGGACAGAAAATAGATCACATGCAGGAACTGGATTATTACAGCAAAAAGAGAATCCATAATTTAAAGTACTATACCTGGGTTGAGCAGCAGGGCCGGGACAGTGAGGAGCTTAAAGCTCAGTGGTATGATTACGATAATTACTGGGAGAGATTGCATCAACAGGCGCCCGAAATCGATTCTCTGATCGAGGAGTTCAATCAGAAAACAGGGCTGCTGGAGGAGCTGAAATAAGCGATGGATTATGTCACTCATCTGAGCTGTATCATCTGCGAAAAAACCTATCCAGCTGAACCGGAGCGCTATCTCTGCTCGGACTGCGGAGAGGAAGGTCTGCTGGAGGTAGAATATGATTATCAGAAGATAGCCAGCAGCTGGAGCAAGGCCGAGCTGGCAGCGGAGAAGGACCGCCGGATCTGGCGCTATGGACCTCTGCTGCCGGTGGAGCCCGGCACCCGCAGGCCGCCCCTGAGAGTAGGAGATACCCCGCTCTATCAGTCGCCGGCTCTGGCCCGGGAGCTCGGTCTGGAAAACATCTGGCTCAAGGATGATGGGCTCAATCCCACCGGCTCTCTGAAAGACAGGGCTTCGGCGATTGCGGTGGTTAAAGCTCTAGAAGCCGGAGCTCAAGTGGTGGCCTGTTCTTCCACCGGAAATGCTGCCTCTTCGCTGGCAGGTAATGCGGCTTCTCTCGGGGGACAGCTGGAGACCGTTATCTTTGTGCCGGAAAGAGCACCGGGCGGTAAACTGGCTCAACTTTTAATCTATGGAGCCACCGTGGTTTCGGTTCAGGGGAGCTATGAAGAAGCCTATTTTCTCTCCCGGGATGCTATCAACAAATGGGGCTGGTATAACCGCAATGCCGGAATCAATCCCTATCAGGTTGAGGGTAAAAAGACCTCTGTGCTGGAAATGGCGGAACAGCTGGATTTTAATCTTCCGGACTGGCTGGTTTTTTCTGTAGGAGATGGCTGTACCATTGCCGGGGCCTGGAAGGCTCTTAAAGATCTCCGTGAGATTGGATTTATCGACAGAGTTCCCCGTCTGCTGGGAGTTCAGGCTGAGGGTTGCGCTCCCATTACTGAGGCTTTTTACTCCGGGGAAGAACTTGAGGTAACAGAGGAAAATACCGTAGCTGACAGTATAGCTGTAGGAAATCCCCGCAATTACAAGAAGGCCATCAGAGGAATTAAGAATAGCCAGGGTGAGATGGTTAATGTTAGTGATGAAGAAATTTATGAAATGATGCGGCTTCTGGGCAGGACTTCCGGAATATTTGGCGAGCCCGCTGGAGTTGCAGGGCTGGCAGGCATTAAAAAGATGGTTAACAGGAAGGAAATAAGCTCCCGGGACGAGGTCGGTTTTGTTATTACCGGAAATGGTCTTAAGGATATTGATAATGCCAGAAAGGCGGCAGGCAGGGTGATAGAGATAGAACCTGACCTGGAACGCTTAACCCAAATCTTTGCCAGGAAGGGGATAATAGCAGATGAATAAAAATCAAGAAATGGGAGCCAAAATTAGAAAAATGCGGCGCACCCAGGATATGAGTCTGGCCCAGCTGGCTGAGAAAATCAACAAAACTTCAAGCTATTTAAGTCAGGTGGAGAGAGGCCTGGCCGAGCCCTCAATAACAGCTTTAAGAGAAATAGCCAAGGCTCTGGAAGTTCCTATTTTTTATTTTCTGGTCGATGAAAATGAGCATAATTCGGTCGTCCGCCGGGATGAGAGAAAACAGATTAAATATCCCGACTCCGGCTCCCGGGTAGAGCTATTAACTCCCAATCTGAACAATCAGATGGAATTGATTGAAGCCCGGCTGGATCCTGGAGACAGCACGGTGGAAGAGCCCCTGCCCCACCAGGGTGAGGAGTGTACGCTGGTGTTAAAAGGCAGGATGAAAATTCAGGTGGGGGATCAGCATCACGAACTGGAACCGGGTGACAGCATCTATTATATTGCCAGTATTCCTCACAAAATAACCAGCATTGGCGAAGAGGAGCTGGTCTTTGTTTCAGCTATAACTCCTCCGAATTTTTAATCTGATAGCATAAATAAGCAGCCCACAGATAAACATCGATATAAGTTTTCATAAATAAGAGCTCTTTTTGAATTACATGTTGTCATGTCTTTGGTAAATAGTTGCAGGCAAACAAACCGTAATTGTCAAGTGTAATATCTTGAAAAGACATCGTGATATTTTCATCTATTGTTGTGCTCCGAAGGAGCATGATAGTTTATCTTGAAAATATGCCAGATTATTTTCATATATTGTTGCGCCCCGGAGAGGCATGGCTGTTTATCTTGAAAATATGCTTATTGTATTTTCATGTATTATTGTGCCCCAGAGGGGCATGGCTGTTATCTTGAAAATACGCCATATTATTTTCATTTATTGTTGTGTCCCAGAGGGGCATGAAGGTTTATCTTTCAGTCCTAGTAATATGATCCAGCCAGCGAAGATAATTATCCAGCATTAGATCAGCAACAAGGAAATTTAAATGAGCCTAAAAAAGTTAAACCCTTTGCTGGTGAGGTAGATAGTTGCTATTTAAGGTTTATTGAGCTTTAAAAATTTGTTTGCTGTTAAATTTAATTGTGATTTAATCGGTACTGTTATGAATTATGCTTTAATATGATTTAAACAGTATATTTTTTAAAGCTAGAAGTTAATAACTGTCCTGGTAGTGTAAAATAAGTTAAGAATTAAAAGATGTTAAATTTAAGGAGGTTATTGTTATGCAAACTGTATTTCGCAACAAAGATTTTATCACCCTGCAGGAATGGACCCGGGAGGAAATCGATACTCTGCTGGATGTCTCGCTGGATCTTAAAAGAAAATTTGCCATGGATATCCCCACTCCCTATCTCCAGAATAAAACTGCGCTCCTGATGTTCTTTGAGGAATCAACCCGGACCAGAAACTCCATGGAAGCCGGGCTGGCCCAGCTGGGAGGACATGCCAACTTTCTCGACACCTCCACCATGCAGGTTTCCCACGGTGAGGTGGCCAAGGATACAGCGGTGATTCTGGGAAGCTACGGCCATGCAATCGCCTGTCGGAACTGCAACTGGGAGGAAGGAAATAAGTATTTAAGGGATATGGCTGCCAATACCCCCGTACCGATCATGAATCTTCAGTGTGATCTTTACCATCCCATGCAGGGGCTGGCCGATCTTCTGACCATCAAAGAAAAGAAGGAAATCACCAGAAATCTTAAGGTTTCGGTTATCTGGGCCTATGCAACAACCCATAAAAAACCAATTTCTGTGCCACTTACCCAGATTCTTCTCTTTCCTCGCTATGCCATGGATGTTACCCTGGCCTATCCTGAAGGTTTTGAGCTGCCGGAATGGGCCTATGAGCAGGCCAGAGAGAATGCTGCCAAAAATGGAGGATCTCTGAAGATCACCCATGATCAGGAAGAGGCCTACCGGGATGCTGATATTGTCATACCGAAGAACTGGGGCAGCTGGGTCAGCGATCCTGAGGATAAGCAGGGCAGCGCTCTGCTGGAGGCCAATAGGGACTGGAAATGCACCGAAGAGAGGATGGCCCTGGCCAGTGAGGATGTCATGTATATGCACGCTCTGCCGGCCGATCGGGGCAATGAAGTGGAAGACTCTGTAATTGATGGTCCCCGCTCGATTGTCTACAGCGAAGCAGAAAACAGACTCCATACCGCCAAGGCTGTTATGGCCCTGACCATGGGGGGACGGGGATAGATGGATATGAAGAACGCAGATGAAGTTATTGCCAAAATCAAGCAGGAAATAGCCGGCCATCAGGAAGAGATGGTCAGATTTATGCGGGATCTGATCCGCATCCCCAGTGAAAGCTGTCAGGAAAAGGAAGTGGTCCAGCGGATTAAGGAAGAAATGGAAAAGGTTGGTTTTGCTGAGGCCTTTGTTGATGGTATGGGGAATATTATCGGTAGAGTAGGCAGTGGAGAAAGGGTGATTGCCTACGATGCTCACATTGATACTGTGGGAATTGGTGACCCGGCAGAGTGGAACTGGGACCCCTATGAGGGCAAGATGGAAGATGGTTATATTTATGGCAGAGGCGCTACCGATCAGGAGGCTTCCATGGTTTCTATGGTCTATGCCGGAAAAGCCATTAAGGATCTGGGTCTTCATAATGAATTCAGCCTCTATTTTGTCGGCTCTGTTCAGGAGGAGGACTGTGACGGTCTCTGCTGGCAGTATATTTTAAATGAAGAGCTGATCGACCCTGAACTGGTGGTTGTTACCGAGCCCACCAATCTCAACATTTACCGGGGTCACCGGGGCCGTATGGAGATGCAGGTTATCACCGAAGGTGTTTCCTGCCACGGCAGTGCCCCGGAAAGAGGGGTTAATTCTCTTTATAAAATGGCCAGGATTATCTCTGGAATTGAAAAGCTGAACGAAAGGCTCAAAAAGGATGATTTTCTGGGAAAGGGAACGATTGCAGCCACTCATATAACCAATGAAACTCCCAGCCTCAATGCCGTTCCTAATAAGACGCTCATCCACCTGGACCGGCGGCTTACTGCCGGGGAGGATAAGGAACTGGCTGTCAATCAGATCAGAGAGGTTATTGAGGCAGCTGGAGTTGAAGCAAGAGTAGAAATTCCCAGATATGATACCCCCAGCTATACCGGGCTGGTTTATGAAACCGAAAAATATTACCCTACCTGGGTGCTGGAAGAGGATCATCTCGCTATTCAATCTGCAGTAGCCGCCTATCAGGAAGTATTTCAGCAGGAACCTCTGGTAGATAAATGGACCTTCAGCACCAATGGTGTTTCCATCATGGGGCGGGAAGGTATTCCCTGTGTTGGTTTTGGTCCGGCCAATGAAATCTATGCCCACACAGTCAATGAAAAGGTTTCTGTAGAGCACCTGCTCAAAGCAGCCCAGTTCTATGCCTGGCTGCCGGCTAAGCTCTAAAAGAATTTAAAATAACTGACCTTAATGACTGCACTTTATGAAAGTTGATATAGACCAGACTTAGTAGTAATCCCTGTGATGTCATGTATATTTAACCCTGAATTTGATTGAAATGACTTTTCGCAGTAAAACTACAATTAGTTTAAGAACTGAGAAAGAGGCCAAAACCTGGTTCAAGACCCTGCCGTTTTGGTCTTTTTCTATTTTTTTCTACTCTATAGTTATTTCTGGCAGGATTCTGGCTCCGATAGTAGAAATAAAAATTAATAAGGTAAATTCAACAGTTTTATCAGCAGGATAAGATTCAGCATTAATTAGGCCAAAAAAACCAAAAAGCCAATAAGAAATTCCTTTAAAAAAATTATAATTTCAGGGGTTTAGAGTCTCAAGGCAGCTCGAAAACTGGATTTTTTGATAATAAGCTGATTATGTTTAAATGGGATTGGAGAGCTTTTCTAACAGTTGGTAAAAATCTCACGATAATTTTTAGGGTTGACCGGCAGCTGACTGCCGGTGAAAATTTATGCTGGAGGTGTTTCCTATGCCGGAAAGGCAGCAGGTTAACAGATCAAAAAAACGGGTCGATGCCCGGGCTAAAGTGACCGGCAAAGCAAAGTTTGGAGCAGATTTAAAGTTTCACAATATGCTCTACGGTCAAGTGGTCCGTAGCAGCTACCCTCATGCCAGAATCAAGTCGATCAATACTGATGAAGCTGAGGACCATCCGGGAGTAGCTGTGGTTATGACAGCCGCAGATATTCCTCATAATCTTTTTGGGGTTATTATTGAAAATCAGCGGGTGCTGGCTGCAGAGAGAGTACTCTACATCGGAGATGGAGTGGCCATGCTGGCAGCAGATTCCCGGGAAGCAGCCCGGGAGGCGGCAGAACTAATCGAAGTGGAGTATGAAGAACTNCCGGGGGTTTATGGNGTGGAGGAGGCCCGCAGGNCTGATGCTCCGGTGGTGATGCCCGGGGAAGAGAACAACCAGGTAATTCACCATCCCCTGCGCAAGGGAGAAGTGGAGCAGGGAATGGCACAGGCNGATGTGGTGCTGGAGAGGCGATATACCACCCAGTTTGTNGANCATGCCTATCTGGAACCGGANGCNGTTACCGTGGTTCCTGAAGAGAGGAANACCCTGNTAACTGTCNATGGATCCGTCCAGAACCCCAATGCCACCAGAGATGCCCTGGCTGCCGTGCTGGATTGTGATCTCAGCAAAGTGCGGATTATTCAGGACAATATGGGGGGCTCCTTTGGCGGCAAAGATGAAAACATTTCTTCCATGGCCTGCCGGGCGGCGCTGATGGCTTTAAAGACCGGGAGGCCGGTTCAGCTGGTGAATACCAGAGAAGAGTCGATTATTGAAAGCTATAAGCGCCATCCCTATACTATGAAATACCGCATGGGTGCCCGGGAAAATGGAGAACTGGTGGCGATGGAGATTGAAGCGGTGGCTGATAGTGGAGCCTATGCCTGTCAGACCCCCTTTGTCACCTGGAGATCGGTGGTTCAGGCAACCGGTCCCTATGAGGTTCCCCACGTTAAGACAGATACCTATGGCTTTTATACTAACAGTCCCTATACCGGGGCGATGAGAGGCTATGGCTCTCCTCCAGTAATCTTTGCTCAGGAATCAATGATGGATGAACTGGCTCGAGAGCTGGAAATGAGCCCTGAAGAGATCCGCCGGAAAAACATGTTTTGCAATAATTCCCTGACTGCCAGCAATCAGAAGCTGGATAACCATGAAGTCAGCCTGGCTGAAGTGATGGATAAGGCTCTGGAGGCAATAGATTATCAGGAGAAATACAGCCGTTACAGCCAGCCCCAGCCCGGAGATATCAAAAGAGGAATCGGTTTTGCCATCAGTTACCGGGGGGTCAGCCTGGGAGCTGAGGCGATAGATGCTGCGGGAGCGATTATCTCTGTCCAGAAGGATGGCAGCATTATAATCTACTGCGGACTGGCTGAAAACGGCCAGGGTTTAAAAACTGTTTTCTCCCAGATAGCCGCTGAGGAACTGGGAGTCAGTCTGGACCGCATTAACCACATGGAAACGGACACTTCGATATCACCGGAAAGCGGGTCCACGGTAGCCTCCCGCAGCACCCTGATGGGCGGCAGTGCTGTTAAGAATGCTGCTGAAAATATTAAGACTGTGATCAAAGAATTTGTTGCTGAAGAATATGATTATCGGGGTGAGATAGTTTACCGGGATGACGCCCTTTTCACTGCTGAGGGCAGTAAGATAGCCGATTTTTCGGAACTGGCAGCCAGCGCCTTCCACAGTGGAGTCTTTCTTTCTTCCTACGGCTGGTATAAGGCTCCCGGTATTTCCTGGGATGAAGAGACCGGTCAGGGCCGTCCCTATTTTACCTATGTTTACGGCTGTCAGGCCGCCGAAGTAGAGGTTGACACCGGAACAGGAGAGGTACGAGTTCTCAAAATGTCGGCCGCTCATGATGTTGGCAAAGCGATTAATCCTGCCAATGTCCGGGGTCAGATTTATGGAGGTACGGTAATGGCTTTAGGACATGCTCTGATGGAAGATCTCGGATTTTCTGAAGGCTATATCAAGCATACCAATTTTGATGAATATTTAATTCCTACAATTAGGGATGCCCCGGAGAGTATAGAGGCAATAATTGTGGAAAATCCCGACCCGGCCGGTCCCTACGGTGCCAAATCAATTGGCGAGCCGGCAATGGAGCTGGGAGGAGCAGCTATCAATAATGCTCTGGCCCAGGCTACCGGCCGCAGATTGAGAGATTTACCTCTTAACCTGGAAAGAGTTCTGCTGGGCCGGAACTTGAGCAAGGAGGGTTAATGGCATGACTGAAGATATTAAGTTTTTTCAAACTGATAAGCTTGAGGCAGCTCTGGAACTGTTAGCTGAAAGCTCCGGGGTAATAAAACCTGTGGCCGGTGGTACTGATCTGATGGTGAAAATTAGAGAGAACCGAAGACTGTTGCAGGAGTTTGCTGGAATTCTGGATATCACAAATATTTCCGAACTGCAGGGAATAACAGAGGAGCAGGATTATGTTCGGATTGGTGCTCTCGTCACCCACCGGGAAATTATTGAATCGGAAATTCTTCAGGAAAAGTATCCTGCCCTGGTTGATGCTGCTCGAGCCATCGGCTCAACGCCGATTCGAAACCGGGGTACAATCGGGGGTAATGTCTGTAACGCTGCTGCCTGCGCTGATACCCTGGGTCCGCTGGTGGCCTTTTCAGCAGATGCTGTTTTAGCCTCCCGGGCCGGTGAGAGAGTGGTACCGGTTGCCGATCTGGTAGAGGAGCCCTACCAGACGATCATCCGGCAGGATGAACTGCTGCAGTATTTCCGCCTGCCGCTGCCGGCTGAAGGGACCTTCAGCAGCTTTCAGAAAATCGGCCGGCGTCAGGCGGCAGCCATTACCCGGATCAGCCTGGTTCTGGTTGCTAGAGTTTCACAGGAAACAGCCGAGCATATCAGGATTGTACCTGGCTCTGCTATCCCTGTTCCTGAACCCTTCACTGCTCTGGAGAAGAGAATTAAAGGGCAAAAGCTGGGAGAGATTGATTTGAAAGAGATGGCGGCTTTAGCTGGAGAGGAAATGGTTAAGATAACCGGCGAACGCTGGTCAACTCCCTATAAAAAGCCGGCTCTGGCAACCCTGGTACGACGTGCTCTGGCAGAGCTTAAGGAGGTGGCAGAGAATGAATAAAATTAAGGTTAAGTTTATTATAAATGGAAAAGAGGTATCTCTGCTGGTGAAGCCCACGGAGCGGCTGCTGGATACTCTAAGAGATAGGCTGAATCTTACCGGAACCAAGGAGGGCTGTGGAGTAGGGGAGTGCGGTGCCTGCACAGTTATGCTCGACGGTCAGGCTGTTAATTCCTGTCTGGTGCTGACAGCTCAGGTGGCTGGCCGGGAGGTTAGAACCGTGGAAGGTCTGGGCAAAGAAGATGAACTTGATATCCTGCAGCAGGCTTTTATCGATCATCAGGCCGTGCAGTGCGGTTTCTGTACTCCAGGAATGCTGATGTCAGCCCGGGCTTTGCTGGATGATAAGAGCAGCCCAACCCGGGAAGAGATTAAAACCGCCCTGGATGGTAACCTCTGCCGCTGTACCGGATATCAACAGATAGTTGAAGCTGTAGAGGCTGCAGCTGAAGCAGAGGGGGCCGACTAAATGGCTGCCACTCTTTTTAAGAATGCCCGGGAAATAATTACTATGGATGATGAAAACAGGAGGCTTCAGGATTATGACCTGCTGGTGGTCGATGAAAAGATTGCGGCTCTCAAACCGGAAATAGCTATTTCCGAGGTCCGCCAGGATTATTTTGCCGGAGAACCGGATAGTGAGCTGGAGATTATTGAATCCGATGATTATTTCATCTTTCCCGGACTTATCAATACCCATCACCATTTCTATCAGGTTCTAACCCGAAATATCAGGGAGGTTCAGGATATTGAGCTTTTTGACTGGCTGAAATATCTCTATCCTATCTGGGCCGGGTTGACTCCCGAGGCTGTATATTACAGTGCCCTGGTGGCCGGAGGTGAGCTTTTAAAGACCGGCTGCACTACCTCGGTCGATCAGTATTATGTTTTCCCCCGCCAGGAGAAACTCACCCTGCTGGATGAGGAGTTCAGGGCTGCTGATAAGCTGGGGTTGAGGCTGCATGCCTGCCGGGGCAGTATGTCTTTAAGTGAAAAGGACGGAGGGCTGCCTCCCGATGAAGTGGTTCAGAGCCAGGAGGAAATTCTGGAGGATACCTGCCGGGTTATTGAAAAGTATCATGATCCCGGACCCCTGGCCCGCCAGCGGGTGATAGTTTCTCCCTGTTCTCCCTTTTCGGTAACCGAAGAGTTGATGAGGGAGTCCATCGAGCTGGCCCGGGAATATCAGGTGCTGGCTCACACTCATCTGGCAGAGACAGAGGATGAAAATCAATTCTGCTGGGAAAAATATGGTTTAAGGCCTCTGGAATATATGGAAGAAGTTGGCTGGATAGGCTCTGATGTCTTCTTTGCTCACGGAGTTCACCTCGAGCCTGAAGAGCTGGATAGAATGGCCCGCACCGGCACCGGTGTAGCTCACTGTCCGGTTTCGAACATGAAACTTTCTTCCGGGACCGCTCCGGTACCTAAGATGCTTGAGAAGGGAGTGCCGGTGGGACTGGCTGTCGATGGCAGTGCCAGCAATGATGCCTCTAATATGATAGCTGAAATGAAAAGCTGCCTGCTGCTGCATAAACTGCAGCACGGCATTACCTCCCTGGGACCGGAGGATGTTCTCTGGCTTGCGACCCGGGGTGGGAGCGAACTTTTAAATCAGCCGGAAATAGGCAGCCTGTCAGAAGGTCAGGCTGCGGATCTTTTTCTCCTGAACAGCAGCCGGCTGGCTCTGGCTGGCGGCCTCTCCGACCCTGTTTCAGCTTTAATAAATACCGGTACCAGCCAGGAAGTCGATCTAACCATGGTGGCCGGTGAGATTGCTGTTAGGGAGGGAAGACTGACCGGTATTGATGAGCGAGAGACTGCCCTGAGAACAGAGCAACTGGCCCGTGAGATGCTGAGGAAAGCCGGGCGGTAAGATTTTCTCTGTCTGCCGGGGTATTTATTTTGCTGTCTGAGTGGGAGATTTTGCCTGAGAATATTTTGTCAGACAGCTGCAAAAAAAACAGGTGAAATAATGGAAGCAGGAGGATGATGATATGCTCTTAATCCATAATGGTCTGGTATTGACCTGCAACGATAAAGATCAGGTCATTCCCGGGGGAGCTGTTCTGCTGGATGAGGATAAAATTCTGGCGGTGGACTCTTCGGATGAACTGAAGAGCCGCTATCCCGGGGCTGAGAGGCTGGATGCCCGTGGTAAAGTTGTGATGCCTGGCCTGATCAATGCCCATATGCATCTTTACAGCACCTTTGCCCGGGGAATGGACTTAAAAACCTCAGAACCGCCGGCAGATTTTCTGGAAATACTGGAGAAGCTCTGGTGGCGGCTGGATAATTCCCTGGTCGAACCTGAAGATATTTATTACAGTGCCCTCTATGCCATAATTGAAGGTATTCAGAATGGCACCACCACTATTTTTGACCATCATGCCAGCTTCGGGCTGATTGATGGTTCTCTGGATATTATAAAAGAAGCAGCAGTCAGGGCTGGCATTAGAGCCAGCCTCTGTTTTGAGACCTCTGATCGTCACGGTGAGGAAGCTTCCCGGGCTTCTCTCGAGGAAAATGTTAATTTTATTGAAAATATTAAACCGGAGCAAAAAAGTTATCTCCAGGGAATGTTCGGCCTGCACGCTTCTTTTACACTGGAGGACAGCACTTTAAAGGAAATAGGCCGGCTGGCAGCTGAGCTGGAGGTGCCCTGTCATCTTCATGTAGCTGAAGGCCGGGCTGATGTCAGTGACAGCCAGCGCCGGGGTTATAAAAATATCGGAGAAAGGCTGGATCGCTTCAATATCTGGCAGCCTGATACTCTGGCCGTTCATGGAGTACATCTAACCCGGGAAGAATACCGGATGCTGGCTGAGAGAGACTGCCTGCTGGTTAATAATCCCGAATCGAACATGAGCAATGCGGTAGGGGCAGCTGATCTGCCTGAGGCAGCTGAAACCGGTCTGGCACTGGCTCTGGGAACCGATGGTTATACCACCGATATGTTTGAAAGCCTCAAGGTGGCGGCCCTGCTGCCGGCTCATCAGGCAGGTGATCCCCGGCTGGGAGGCGAACTGGCCCGGCGGATGCTGTTTGAGACCAACGGCCGGCTGGCCTGCAGGTCTTTCGGCAAAAAGCTGGGCAGCCTGGAGGTCGGAGCGGGAGCTGATCTCATTATTGTCGATTATCAGGCCCCAACCCCCCTGACATCAGATAACTATTTTTATCATATTTTAATGGGGATGTCAGGATCCCGGGTCGATACCACCATTGTCCGGGGAGAAATTTTGATGGAAAATCGGGAGGTGAAGATTTTAGATCATGAAAAATTCACAGAGGAATGTCAGCTGCAGGCCAGAAGCTTCTGGCAGCGATTTTAAGGCCGAGCAAGAGAATGTTCAGGAGCTGGGTCAAAAGGTGCCGGTCGGCAGTGCCGATTATCTGGCACCCAAGTCTTTAAAAAAAGCTCTGGAATATCGCAGCCGATACGGATATAAAGCAGTGGTGATAGCCGGAGGCACTGATATTATGGTTGATTATTTTGAAAGGCTTTCCGAGGTGACTAGCTGGCTGGACCTGACAAAGATTCAGGAGCTTAAGGAGATCAAATTTGATCCGGAAGAGATCCGGCTGGGCAGCATGGTCACTCATCGAAAGCTGGCGACTGATTCCCGGATTAGAAAAATCTTCCTCTGCTGGCAGAGTCAGCTTCAGAGGTGGGTGCCTGGCAGATTCAGAGTCGGGGCACTCTGGGGGGTAATATTGTGACTTCTTCGCCGGCAGGAGACACTCTGGCACCTCTGCTGGCCTATCAGGCCAGATTTGTCCTGGGCAGCGTTTCCGGTCAGAGAGAAGTGGCGGCCGAGGATTTTTTCACCGGGCCGAAGGAGAATATTATGACTCAGGAGGAACTTTTAACTGAGGTGGTAATACCAGCCCCCCGGAAGAGAACCCTCAGCCGCTGGCAGAAGGTTGGTAAAAGAAAGGCAATGATTATTTCCAGCCTGACGATGGCCCTGCTGCTGGAGCTGGACGACAAGGATGAGATAACAGCAGCCCGCGCGGCCTACGGGGCGGTAGCACCTACTCCAATTCGAGCGGGAGAACTGGAAGACTATCTAACCGGGAGAAAGCTGAGAGAAGTTTCAGCCGGGAAAGCCGGTGAGTTAGCGGTTCAGAAAATTTCTCCCATTACCGATATTAGAGGCACTGTGGCCTACCGCCGTCAGGTGACCAGAGATATTACCGAACAAGCCCTGCTGGATCTGCAGCAGGAATGAGGAGGGACAGGAGATGGAAATAACCTTTACCATAAATAATGAAAAACGCACTCTGGAGGTCAGCCCCCATCAGCGCCTGCTGGATATTATCAGAAAAGATCTGGGTCTGACAGCTGCCAAGGAGGGCTGCGGCAAGGGGGAATGCGGGGCCTGTACGGTTCTGTTTAATGGTGAGCCGGTGGCCTCCTGTCTCGTGCTGGCACCTCAGGCTGAGGGAGCAGAAATTTTGACAGTGGAGGGTCTGCTTTCCCGGGAAGGAGAGCTTCATCCCCTGCAGCAGGCCTTTCTCGATGCCGGAGCAGTCCAGTGCGGATTCTGCATACCGGGTTCAATTATGACCGGCTACCGGCTTCTTCAGGATAATCCCGAGCCTGAGCGGGAGGAAATTCGCCAGGCTCTGGCCGGAAATATCTGCCGCTGTACCGGTTATCAAAAAATTGTAGATGCCGTCCAGCTGGCTGCCAGAAGAATGCAGTCTGGAGGTGACAGCTCATGAGCCCAAGATTTATTGGCAAGAAGGTTAATAAAGTTGATGCCCGCCAAAAAGTAACCGGTGAGGCCAAATATACCGAGGATCTGATCAATGATTTTTCCGATCTTCTTCATCTCAGAGTGCTGAGGGCTCCCCATCCCCATGCTTACCTCCGGGAAATCAATATTGAATCTGCCCGGGAGGTTCCCGGTGTGGTGGAGGTCTTTACCGCAGCAGATTTCCCTGAACTTAAAGAGTTCGGCCTGATAATTAAGGATCAGCCGGTGCTGGTGGGAATAGATGAAAAGATGCGTTATCTGGGAGATGCCCTGGCTCTGGTGGTGGCTGATACCGACGCCGCTGCTCTGAAGGGTCGGGACAGAATTGAGCTGGAGATAGAAGAACTGGAAGTGGTTGATAACCCCCTGCGTTCCATGGAAGAGGATTGTATTCAGATTCATGAAGGCCACGAGATTGAGGTAACGCATTATCTCGATCCCGAGATTTGCTGTGACAATATTCTCTCTGATAATTACCTTAAAAAGGGTGATGTGGAGAAGGGTTTTGCTGAAGCTGATCTGATTGTGGAACGGGAGTATCAGACTCAGTTCCTCGAACAGCTTCCCCTTCAGGTTGAGAAAGGGATTGCTGATTATGATGAGGAGAGCGGAGAAATAATTATCTGGGCTGCCAGTCAGTGGCTTCATGATACCCAGGCCGATGTTGCCCAGGCCATGGGGATTTCCAAGGACAGGATCCGGATTAAACAGCCGGTTATCGGGGGAGCCTTTGGAAAAAAGGAGGATATTTCTGTTCATATTCATCTGGCTCTGGTGGCCCGGGAATTAAAGCGCCCGGTACAGCTTATCTACAACCGGGAAGAATCGATGATTGCTCAGTCCAAACGCCATCCTGCCATCATCAGACATAAAACCGGAGTTACCACTCAAGGTCTTTTAACAGCCTGGCAGACCGAGCTCATACTCGATACCGGTGCCTATGCTTCCAGCGGACCGGCGGTTGTCAGAAATGCTATGTTTCACTGCACAGGCCCCTTTCAGGTGCCCAATGTCAGGGCTATCTGCTATTCAGTTTATACCAATAATACCTACTGCGGTGCCATGAGGGGTTTTGGAGCTACCCAGATGGCATTTGCCTATGACAGTCAGATGGATGTAATTGCCGGAGAACTGGGGCTGGATCCGGCTGACCTTAGAATGAAGAATGCCTATCAGATAGGATCAACCACTCCGGGGGGAGAAAAGCTTAACCACGGAGTGAACGTCAGGGAGACGATAGAAGAAGCACGGAGAATCAGCGGCTGGCAGGAGGATGATAGTGATGATTAAAAGAGGCAGAGGAATGGGAACAATTATGTTTGGTTTTGGTTACGGAGAAGGATTTCCCGATCACTCCATAGCATCGGTGGAACCTGTCACTGGGGGAAAAATTTTAATCAGGACTTCGGCTGCCGATGTCGGTCAGGGAGTCCAGACTGTGGCGGTACAGATTGCTTCTGAGGTTTTAAAGCTGGCTCCCGAACATTTTGAGATAGTAGAGGGTGATACCCATACCACCCAGAATGCTGGCTCAACTTCAGCTACCCGGCAGACCTACTTCACCGGTCAGGCTGTCAAAGAGGCAGCAGAGGACCTGCTGGGCAGCATTTATCACCATGCCAGCCAGGAATTTACAACCAATCATCCCGAAATGGGTACCAGAGATGGCAGAATTTTTTCCCATGTTAACCCTGAGGATGAGATGACTATCTGGGAGCTCAGGGAAAGGCTGGCCGAACGGGGTATTGAGCTTAAAGGCAGGGGAACTTTTTTCCCAAAAACCTACAAGCCCGATCCCGAGACCGGCCAGGCCGAGAAGGTTTATGTTGGCTATACCTTTCATACCCAGGTAGTTGAGGTGGCAGTTGATACGGTAACCGGTCAGGTTACGGTAGAAAAAGTTTACAGCGCTATAGATGCCGGTAAAGCAATTAATCCCATAGGGGTTGAAGGCCAGGTTGAAGGAGGAACCGCCCAGGGCCTGGGGATGGCTCTGATGGAAGAACAGATAATTGAAGAGGGAAGGACTCTTAACCCTGATATGAGCCGTTATCTGGTGCCCACTGCCGTAGATGTTCCCGAGGTTGAGACTGTAATTGTGGAGAATGAGGATACCGATGGACCCTTTGGAGCTAAGGGGGTTGGAGAACCGGCCATGATTCCCACCGCTCCGGCAATAATTAATGCTATTTATGATGCCATAGGAGTTAGATTTTATCAACTGCCGGTGACACCGGAAATGATCAAAGCAGCTTTGGAGCAGCAAAGAATGCAGGAAAAATAGGATTTATCGTTAAGTACAATAAGAGTAAAGGATGTGAGAGATATGGTTGATCTCAGTCTGGAATTTCTGGGAATGGAGCTGAAAAATCCTGTGATGCCGGCTGCAGGACCCCCGGTAAAGGATGCTGAGGCTGCCCGGCGGGCGGCTGAAGGGGGAGCCGGTGCTATTGTCACCAAGACCATTTCACTGGAAGCAGCCCGGGTGCCCCGACCCAATATGGCAGAAATTCGTGGAGGATTTCTCAATACCGAACTCTGGTCAGAGATGGGGCCGGAGCAGTGGCTTGCTGAGGAATATCCTGCTATTGCCGAACTGGGTCTTCCCGTTATTGTGGGCCTGGGTTATTCAGCTGAAGAAATTAGAGAGCTGGCGGAGAAGGTGGCTCCCTACGCTGATGCTCTCGAACTTTCCACCCATTATCTCGGTGATGACCCCACTCCGGTGGTGGAGAGTATCAAGGCTGCTAAAGCTGGAGCTCAGCTCCCGGTGCTGGTTAAGCTAAGTCCACAGATAGACATCCCTGCCTTTGCCCGGGCTGCTGAAGAGGCTGGTGCGGATGGCCTGGTTTTAATAAACTCCTTTGGCCCCACCCTGGATTTTGATGTTGAGGATGGCAGACCGCTGATGGGCAGCGAAAAGGGATATGGCTGGCTTTCCGGACCGGCTATTTTCCCCCTGGCTCTGAGGGCGGTTTACGAAGCAGTTTCCAGTGTTGATATTCCGGTTATCGGAGTCGGCGGTATCAGCCGGGGGATTGATGCAGTTAAGATGCTGATGATTGGTGCTCAGGCGGTTCAGGTCTGCACCGCCCCGATCCTCAAAGGACCGGATTTTTACGGCAAACTGGTTGATGAGATTGAAGATTTCATGGCAGAGCAGGGCTATGCCAGACTGGAAGAAATCAGGGGGCTGGCACTGGAGAAAATGCCGGCTGAGAGTCAGTTTGCCACCATCCCTCCAAAGGTTACGGAAGAGAACTGCACCACCTGCATGCTCTGCATCAAAAGCTGTGTTTATGATGCCATCGAGCTTGATGACAGTGAAGATTATGTGGTTATAGATGCTGAAAAATGTGCCGGCTGCGGGCTCTGTGTAACCAGATGCAAATTTGCTGCCCTGGACATGCAGGGGTCGGGTGGGAAGTAATGGCTGGCAGACTTCTGGACCGGGCCAGAGGAGATAAAAAAGCAGATCTGGTTTTAAAAAACTGCCGCATCCTGGATGTTTTCAACTGTCGGGTTTACTCTGATGATCTGGCAATCAGTGAGGGGATAATTATCGGTCCCGGNAATTATCAGGGTGAGCAGGAGATTGATCTGGCCGGCCGNTATCTGGCACCGGGANTTATTGACGGCCATCTCCATCTGGAGAGTGCCATGGTCCGGGTCGATGAACTGGCCCGGCTGGCGCTCAGCCGGGGAACGACTACAGTGGTGGTTGATCCCCACGAAATTGCCAATGTGGCCGGGCTAACCGGCATCAGATACCTTCTCAACAGGGGCAGGAGGCTCCCCTGGAATTTTCATCTCATGCTGCCCTCCTGTGTTCCGGCCACCTCGCTGGAATCATCGGGAGCCCGGCTGGAAGCTGAGGACCTGGCAGAGCTTCTCGATGAGCCGGGTGTTTTTGGTCTGGGAGAGGTTATGGATTATCCCTCGGTTATAGCGGGAGATAATAATATGCTGGCCAAGCTGGAACTGGCCCGTAATAGATTTATCGATGGCCATGCCCCCGGGGTTAGCGGTAAAGAACTGAATGCCTATCTGCTGGCCGGAATTCAGGCCGATCATGAGTGTACCACAGCAGCTGAGGCTCTGGATAAGTCGGCTCTGGGAATGTATATCATGATCAGGCAGGGCTCGGTGACCCGGGATCTTCAATCCCTGCTGCCGGCGGTCAGGCCGGAAAATAATGATTGCTTTTTCTTTGCCACCGATGATCGCGAGCCGGAAGATCTGCTGCAGGAGGGTCAGCTGGATTATGCTGTTAAGCTTGCTATCGCCAGCGGAATGCCTCCCCTGCTTGCTTACAGGCTGGCAACTTTGAATGCTGCCCGGGCTCTGGGCTTTGGAGATCGGGGCGCGATTGCACCCGGGAGAAGGGCTGATCTTCTGGTGCTTAATAATCTGGAAAAGGTCAGCATTGAGATGGTCTTTAAGGATGGCAGGCTGCTCTACCGGGAGGGCAGCTGGCTTGAGCCGCCTGATGTTCCTGAACCGGAGGATGGACTGGAAGCAAGGATTACCTGCACAGTTAATCTCCCTGAGCTGAAACCGGAAAATTTCAGGCTGCCGCCCGGCAGAGAGTACCGGGTGATTACCCTGAAGGAGGATCAGATTATCACCGGTCAGCAGTCTGTCCACCGGCTGGAGGGTGAGAGTCAGGCTGATTTTCTTGAAAGAACCGGGACCCTGCTGCTGGCAGTAGTGGAACGTCATCGGGCCAGCGGTGAGATCGGGCTTGGTCTGGTTAAGGGTTTTGGGCTGAAAAAAGGTGCGCTGGCCAGTTCAGTAGCCCATGATTCCCACAATCTGATTGCCACCGGCAGGACCTCTGAAGACCTGCTGGCAGCCTTTCAGGCCCTTAAGGAGAGTCAGGGAGGGCAGCTGGTGGTAGAATCCGGGGAGGTTAAAGCTGAACTGCCCCTGCCGATTGCCGGCCTGATGGCCAGGCTTTCCCTGGAGGAAGTTGCCCGCCGTCAGCAGGAGCTCCGCAGGGTCGCTGCTGAACTTGGTGAAGATAATCCCGGAGCCTTCATGACCCTGTCATTTTTAGCTTTGCCTGTCATCCCGGAATTGAAGTTGACCTCCAGGGGACTTTTTGATGGGAATAAATTTGAAGAGGTGGATCTGGTGGTGAAATGAAACAGCTGGATTAAAATTATTGCCGGATCCTGGCAGTTAAGATATGGCAGGAAGCACTGATAAGCCGATAAATTCTGGGGAGGTGATACCTTAAAAAGAACAGGGTTTTGACTGATTGACATGAAAGAAAGTAGATGAGGTTATTTCAGCAGCATTTAAGCAGCATTAATGATACCAGGAGATCTATTATATTATTAATTTTATCAGCTTTTTCAGCAGTTACTTAGATATTGTTTAAAATTTAAAGGAGGTAAACTATAATGAATGATCAGCAGGCTGAGGGTGGAATGCTGGACAGTCTTTTTAAACTGAGCCAGAATAACACCACAGTTAAAACAGAAGTTATTGCCGGTTTTACCACTTTCATGACAATGGCCTATATTATCTTTGTCAATCCTGATATTCTAAGCGATGCCGGCATGCCCTTTGAAGGTGTATTTATAGCCACGATTGCCGGTATTATTCTAGGTACTCTGGCGATGGCAGTTCTGACCAATTATCCCTTTGCTCTGGCTTCCGGGATGGGGCTAAATGCCTTTTTTGCCTACTCGGTTGTCATCGGTATGGGTGTTCCCTGGGAAGTTGCTCTCGGGATAATTTTCTTTGAAGGTATATTATTTATTATTTTAAGCGTGACCCCGATCCGGGAGATGATTGTCAATGCCATTCCGATGTGTCTCAAGACCGGAATTTCGACAGGTATTGGCCTTTTTATCGCCTTTATTGGTTTTGGCAATGCCGGTTTTGTCGAGCCCTATGAGGCAACCTTTGTTGAGGTGGGTGAAATTCTCACCGGTACCGGACTGGTAGCCATGGTTGGGCTTATTGTTACCGGGATACTTTATGCCCTGAAGATCAAGGGGGCTCTTCTCTGGGGTATCATATTTGCAACCCTTTTTGGCTTTATTCCCGGCATTACCCAGATGCCCGAGGCTGTGGTTCAGATGCCTTCCATGGGTGACTGGGGACAGGTTCTCTTTCAGCTGGATATTAGTGCGGTTTTTGATCTCGGTTTGATTGCGGTGATTCTTTCTTTCCTTTTTGTTGACCTCTTTGACACCGCCGGAACTCTGGTGGGGGTAAGTCAGCAGGCCGGTTATCTTGATGAAGAGGGCAATCTGCCCAAGGCCAGCCGGGCACTGCTGGCTGATGCAATTGGAACCACCGGTGGGGCGCTCTTCGGCACAAGTACCGTTACCACCTATATTGAATCTGCTGCCGGGGTGGCTGAAGGGGGACGGACCGGATTAACCGGAATCGTTACTGCTTTTCTCTTTTTCCTCTCCCTCTTTTTCATGCCGCTTGTCGGCATGGTTCCTTCGGCTGCAACTGCACCGGCTCTGATTATCGTGGGAACAATGATGATGACCAACATTACCAGCCTGGATTGGGATGATTATACCGAGATACTGCCGGCCTTTATGACCATGGTTTCCATGCCCTTCATGTATTCCATCTCGGATGGAATTGCCATTGGTTTTATTGTCTATCCCCTGGTTAAGCTCTTTACAGGTCAGGGAGAAGATGTTCACTGGCTGGTCTATACTCTGGGGGTAATCTTTGTTGCCTACTTTGTTTTTCTGGCCTAGATTTTCTTTTAAAAGTACTACCGGCCAGCGGGAACCGGCCACCGGCAGGTTTCAGCTGGCTTTAATTTTTTTAATATAAAAAAACTGTTTAAAATGTTTATTAGCTCTTTAGAAGTGAAAGGTATAGGAGATAAAAATGTACTTGAAAAAAAGGAGACCGTCTGCTAATCTAGAAATAATTTAGAGGAGTTCTGTATAAGTAAAATTATTACCCCTGCTGAAGACTCTTTATCAGACAGGGAATAATAACCACAGGCATCACCAGTGGAATATAATTATATTACAGTAATAAGCCTGGAAGGACAGGAGGTAAGATATATTGCAGGATAAAATTGATGATCTTAAAGCCAGACAGGAAAAAATTAAAGAGGGCGGGGGGAAGAAAAAAATAGCCCGCCAGCACGATAAAGGAAAGTATACCGCCCGGGAAAGGCTCGATATGCTGCTGGATGAAGGCAGCTTTCAGGAGATCGGTATGTTTGTTAAACACCGGGTTCAGGACCTGGGCCTGGATGACAAGGAGATTCCGGGAGAGGGTGTCGTTACCGGACGGGGAACCATCGCCGGCCGCAATGTCTTTGTCTTTGCCCAGGACTTTACCGCGATGGGCGGCTCGCTGGGTGAGATGCATGCCAAAAAAATCTGGAAGATTATGGACCTGGCCGAGAAGGCAGGGGCCCCGGTAATCGGTCTGAATGACTCCGGAGGTGCCCGGATCCAGGAGGGAGTCCATTCTCTGGCCGGATATGGCGGCATCTTCTTCCGCAATTCCCGCAATTCCGGGATTATACCTCAGCTGTCAGCTATTCTGGGCCCCTGTGCCGGAGGAGCGGTCTATTCCCCGGCGCTGACTGATTTTGTCTTTATGGTCGATAAAACCAGCAAAATGTTTATCACCGGACCTCAGGTAATTAAATCAGTCACCGGGGAAGAGGTCTCTGCAGAAGAGCTGGGAGGCGGGATGGCCCACAACCAGCTCAGCGGTGTGGCTCATTTTCTCGACGAGGATGAAGAGTCCTGCTTTGCCAGAATCAAAAAGCTGCTGGGCTTTCTCCCGGATAATCACCTGGAATCACCGCCCTTTGTGGAAAATGGCGATCCCCTGGAGAGGACCTCCCGGGAGCTGAGAGAAATTGTGCCGGAAAATCCCAATAAATCCTACGATATCAGGGATGTAATTCGGGAGGTAATCGATGAGGGAGATTTTCTCGAGGTCCAGCCCCATTTTGCTGCCAATATCGTGATTGGTTTCGGCCGACTGGGAGGGCACAGCATCGGGATAATTGCCAATCAACCTAAGGTTAAAGCCGGCTGTCTCGATATAGACTCTTCAGATAAAGCAGCCCGCTTTGTCCGCTTCCTGGATGCCTTTAATATCCCGATTTTAACCTTTACCGATGTGCCCGGCTATCTTCCCGGTGTTGAGCAGGAACATGGAGGAGTTATTCGCCACGGAGCCAAGCTTTTATATGCCTACAGTGAAGCCACCGTACCCAAACTGAATGTGATTGTCCGCAAAGCCTACGGAGGAGCCTATATTGCTATGAGCAGCGGTCATCTGGGCGGGGACTATGTTCTGGCCTGGCCCACTGCTGAAATTGCGGTAATGGGGCCCCAGGGGGCAGCTAATATTATTTACCGCCGGGAGATTAAGGCTGCCGATAATCCTGATGAGGTCCGCCAGGAGAAGGTAGAAGAATACCGGGAAAGCTTTGCCAATCCCTATCAGGCCGCAGCATTGGGCTATGTGGATGATGTCATTGAACCGGAGAATACCAGACCGGAGCTGATCCGGTGTCTGGAATCCATCAGGGATAAACATGAGGAGCTTAAGCCCAAAAAACACGGCAATTTTCCGGTATAACTTGATTTATTCAAGAAAGATCTGCTTTAGAAAGCTCTGCTTAAGGAGGTAACTAATGACACCCCTAGAGTTAATTCAGGATCCAGAGGCCATGGCCGGAATGACAGTGGGAGAGCTTTTAACTGCCGGCCTCCAGATTGCCCTGGTAGGTATGCTGATAGTCTTTGTTCTGCTGCTTATTTTGCTGGGAGCAGTCAAGGTAATGGAGAAAATACATTATCGAGACAAAAAACTGCCCCGGTCTGAAGAGAAAGAGCCCGCCGGCGGGACAGCAAAGGAAAGGACTTCTCCGATAGGAGAATCCTCTGCGTCCGGAGAGGCTCCTGAATCCGGTCTCTCCCGGAGGGAAATAGCTGCTGTTGCCGGGGCCTTGATGAGCTATTACAGTGAGAGTCAAAAAAAATATAAAATACTGCGGGTAAAGAAGCTGGATCCGGCCTCGGGCTGGCAGCAAAAGTCGCGGGGTCAGGGTTATCACCAGCTGCCAGGGAGGAGTAAGTCATGAAGAAAAAATTTCGCATAACAGTGGATGGAGAAAGTTATGAAGTTGAAGTGGAAGAGATTTCTGCCGATAGTGAAGATGCTGAAGCCGGGGCTGCCGGACCTGCCGGATCTGTGAAAGAGAAACCGGCCCCAGAGCCCTCTACCCCTGCTGCAAGCACCGCTGCCAGATCCAGGAAAAAATCTGCCGGGCAAAAGCAGACCGCCTCAGGCGGTGACGGTCAGGTTGAAGCCCCCATGTCAGGCAAGGTGCTGGAGCTTAAGGTTGCTGAGGGCGAGGAAGTTGCTGCCGGGGATTTGATTCTGGTGCTGGAGGCTATGAAGATGGAAAACGAGATCTATGCCCCCCGGGCAGGCTCGATCAAAACTATTGCTGTGGCTGCTGGAGATGCTGTGGACGCCGGCGATCTGCTTATGGAAATTGCCTGACCGACCGGTAAAGGAGGTAGAATAAATTGCTGGATGCCCTACAGGAGTTTTTCGCTATATCGGGAGTTGTAGAGATCAGCCTGGCTGAAATTATCATGCTGATAATAGCTCTTATACTTTTATATCTGGGTATTGTAAAAAGGTTTGAACCCCTGCTTTTAGTGCCGATCGGTTTCGGTGCGCTGCTGGTGAATCTGCCCCTGACCGGGTTGATGCAGGAACCCCTCAACGGTCAGCCGGGCGGTCTGTTCTATTATTTCTATCAGGGCAACGCCCTGGGGATTTTTCCGCCGCTTATTTTTCTCGGAGTTGGAGCACTAACTGATTTTGGGCCCCTGATAGCCAACCCCAAAAGCCTGCTTTTAGGAGCAGCGGCTCAATTCGGTATTTTCTTAACCTTTATAGGGGCTATACTGCTGGGCTTTACCGGTTTTGAGGCAGCCTCTATCGGCATTATCGGGGGAGCCGATGGGCCTACCGCCATTTATATCTCTTCCCTGCTGGCTCCGGAATATCTGGGAGCTATAGCCATAGCCGCCTACTCCTATATGGCGCTGGTGCCGATAATTCAGCCACCCATCATGAAGCTTTTAACCAGTGAAGAGGAGAGAAAGATTGAAATGCAGCAGCTCCGCCCGGTTTCGGGAACAGAAAGGGTAATTTTCCCGGTGATGGTCTCCCTGATTGTGGTGCTGCTGGTACCGGCCTCCGCCCCGCTGGTCGGCATGCTGATGCTGGGCAATCTTTTCCGGGTCGCCGGAGTGGTCGACCGATTGAGCGAGGCAGCTCAGAATGCCATTGTTAACACCGTAACCATTTTTCTGGGGGTGGCGGTGGGAGCCAGCGCTTCGGCTGAAAGATTTTTGCGGGCCGATACCCTGCAGATTCTGCTATTAGGGGTGCTGGCCTTTGCCTTTGGGACAGCCACCGGCTTGATTCTGGCCAAGATCATGAATTACTTTACCAGCACTAAAATTAATCCCCTGATTGGAGCCGCCGGGGTTTCGGCGGTACCAATGGCCGCCCGGGTGGTTCAGAAGGTAGGCCGGGAGGCCAACCCCAATAATTTTCTGCTGATGCATGCTATGGGACCGAATGTAGCCGGGGTAATTGGCTCGGCCGTAGCTGCCGGGGTGATGCTTTCTATTTTTGGATGATGTTCTTAAAAGGTTGAGTGAATCTCAGGCAACAGATCCATCCTTTGCAATTATTTCAATAGCAATTATTTTATTCAGGCCATAGGAACCTGGCTGTAAGACCTGAAGTTACACAAACAAAAATATATCCTGTCTGTTTTGGTCTATCCTGTCTGTTTTGATCTATTCCCAGAGGAATGATATGGCAGCTTCCTGTCAGTGGAAGACGGGAAGAACAATTTTTATCATGATAGCTGAAAGGGCAGCGAGGTGATGAGAATGGAGGTTTATGCCCTGATAGGGCCCAGCGGCAGCGGGAAAAGTCACCGGGCCAGGGTTTTAGCTTATGACTACGGGATTCCCTTAATTTTAGATGATGGGCTCCTGATTAAAGAGGGTAAAATACTGGCAGGCAAATCGGCCAAGAGAGAGAACAGCAAACTTGCTGCCATCAAGCGGGCGATTTTTCATGATGAAAATCACCGGAGGGAGGTCTGCCAGGCTATTGAGACCAGCGGAGCAGAGAAGATTCTAATTCTGGGAACCTCCCTGGAAATGGTGGAGAGGATTGTGGAACAGCTGGAATTACCCGGCATCGACAGCACTATTATGATTGATGAAATTGCCAGCCCTGCCGAAATCGAGAGAGCTATTTCGGTCCGGAAAAGAGAGGGCAAACATGTAATTCCCGTTCCTAAAATTGAAGTAAGAAAACAGTTTCTCGGTTATTTTACCGATTCTCTGAGAGTTCTATTTAACCGGGAGCAGGATGATCTAACACGAGAAAGTTCAATTGTCCGGGCCCGTTTCAGTTATCTCGGCAATCTGATAGTTTATAATAAGGTATTTCGGGATATAGTGCTCTATCTGACCAGACAGTATGAAGGCATCGCCTATATCCGCAATGTTGGAATAATCAAACGGGAGGAAGGACTTCTTTTTGACATCAACCTGGTGGTCAGGTATGGCTATGAATTTCCCAGTTATCTGGAAGATTATCGCCAGCAACTGGCGGCAGAAATTGAAAGTTTTGCTGGAATTACTGTTTTAAAGATAGATCTGGAGATAGCCGGTATGGAGGTTGATAAAGATGATCTCAGCAGTAGTGCTGGCAGCCGGTGAAGCCAGCCGGATGGGCTGCCTCAAGCAGCTTCTTCCCTGGGGGGATAAAACTGTGCTCGGCACGGTAATTTCCAATCTAACTGAGTCAACTCTGGATGGTGAGCTTAGGGTGGTGCTGGGTTATCAGGCCGACCGCATAAGAAGGGAGCTGGCAGATGAGCTGACGGAAGAGGTTAGACTGTTAAAAAACAGGGATTATCAGCGGGGGATGTTCAGCAGTGTCCTGGCCGGGCTGGAAAACCTGCCAGCTGAAACCTCCGGTCTGCTTTTTATGCTGGCCGATCAGCCTCTGGTGACGACAGATATTTATAATAGGCTTTTAAAGAAATTTCGACAAGAGCAGCCCCTGCTGCTGGTACCGAGCTATCGCAAGCAAAGAGGCCATCCCCTGTTAATTCAGTCCAGCCTTATTCCGGAGATCTTTGCCCTGAACCGGGGCCAGAGTGAACCGGAGGGGGGTTTAAGAACCCTCTTGGAGAAATATTCTCAGGAGATTGAATATCTTGAGATTGGCAGGAAGGCTGTGCTGATTGACCTTGATTGTCAGGAAGATTATCAAAAATATGCTCCAAGAAAGACCGATAATGATAAAGAGACTTAAAGATATCTGGAGATTAAAGAGAGGCGAAGCTGTCTGGCTGGTGGGAGCTGGAGGCAAGACCGGAACCTTAAATAGGCTGGCTCGAGATTTTTCCTGCCGGCAGGTTATCTATACTTCAACAACCGCTCTGCTCAGGCCGGATAATTTGCCCCATCGGCTGATAATATGCAACAGCAGGGCAGAATTCTTTGCTGCCCTGAAATCCTATCGCTTAAGTAAAAAATCAGAGATTTTAGTCCCGGCAGCCAGCCAGATCAAAAGATGGCCGGGAGATAAAAAGAAAAGAAAAGTCAAGGGGCTGCCGGTAGAATGGATTACCTCTGCGGTGGAGAGATATCCCGGGTTGATATTTCTTATTGAGGCCGATGGAGCTGGAAATCGCTGCTGCAAGGCTCCGGCTGACTGGGAGCCTGTTCTGCCGGTGAACCCGGAAGTCTTACTTTTAATACAGGGCCTTTCCGGGCTGGGAAAGACTATCAGCAGCAGAATCTCTCATCGTCCTGAGATAATCAGTTCTGATACGAAGAGTCGTTATTTAAACTTAAGAGTCTATCGGGAGCTTTTTGCCAGCAGAGATTGGTATGGAGAACATCTAAAAACTGCCGGTAGAGCCTATCTGCTGCTCTCACAGGCCTCTCGAAATCGCCGGCTGCTTACTGGAAAGCTGGCTGCTGAGCTGCTAAAAAAGATAGAAAAACAAAGGAATTCCTATCTCTCCAGGGTAAAGGGAATAACTGCAGTCGATTATCGCAGTGCGCTGGAATGGCTTTATCATCTGGAAATTAGGAAGGATGGTCTGAAATGGCTGATGCTAAATTCCAGATCAAAGAGAATATAAGCCCCCGGGTACTGATTAAGGGCGGAGGGGATCTTGCCAGCGGGGCGGCCTATCGGCTTCATCGAACCGGCTGGCGGATTTTAATTGTGGAGAAGGATCAGCCGCTGGCTGTGAGAAGAACTGTATCCTATGCCAGTGCAATTTACCAGGATGAAGTCGAAATAGAGGGGCTGACAGCCCGCAGGGTTGAGAGTATTAAAGACTGCCTGAAAGTCCAGGACCGTGGTGAAATTGCTGTAGCCCCGCTCTCCCGGTCGGCTGAGATTATCTCTTCATATCCCAATCAGATTCTGATTGATGGCAGGATGTTGAAAGATTCAGCAGGAACTGACCTGGAGGAGGCCAGACTGGTGATCGGACTGGGCCCGGGCTTTACAGCTGGAGAGAACTGCCATGCTGCGGTGGAAACCTGCCGGGGGCATTTTCTGGGACAGGTAATCTACCGGGGATCCCCTGCTGCTGATACCGGGGAACCCGGTAAGGTGCTGGGATACAGTCAGGAAAGAGTTTATCATGCTTCCCGGAGTGGAATCTTTCGAACTGACCGCCGGATAGGGGAAAGTATCCGACCGGGAGAGGTAATCGGCTATCTAAAGGAGCAGCCTGTAAAATCCAGGATTGCCGGGATTATCAGGGGTTTACTGCCCAGCGGTGTCAGGGTTAAGAAAGGCACCAAACTGGGAGATATTGATCCCCGCAATGATCCCGAGCACTGCCGGCATATTTCTGATAAATCTCTGGCTGTGGCCGGCGGGGTTCTCGAGGCCGTTTTTAACTGGCTGACAAAAACTTGAGGATTGCAGGGAAGGAGGCAGATCAATAGATGACTATCAAGTTTTTTTCTGAGATAGATGAGCATCTGGCTCTCGGTAAAACCGGAGTGCTTTTAACTGTGATAACCTCTGATTTTTCTGAGGAGCAAGCAGCCCTCAGACCTGGTGACAAGATTTTAATATCCCGGGATGATATCAAAACCAGCCGGGAGCTGAATCCCGAAGTCAAAGAGTTTTTAATAAACAGAGCGGGAGATATTGATAAGCTCCTCTCTTCCGGCCTGGAAAGCTATCAGCTTCCTTCCGGGAAGCGACTGGAGGTTTTTTTGGAGCCGCTGGAGCAGAAACCCAGGCTCTTAATTTTTGGGGCCGGTCATGTTGCTCAGGAACTGGCTAGAATGGCCGCTCTTGTCGATTTTAGGGTTGAAGTGATTGATGAGAGGGAGAAATTTGCCTGCCGGGAAAACTTCCCCCGGGCTGCAGAAGTTCACTGCCAGCCCTTTGCTGAATTTCTTGAAGGTTACCAGGCCTGTTCCACTGATTACCTGGTTATTGTAACCCGGGGACACCAGCATGATTATGATGTTTTAAAATCAGTTGTTAGAGAAGGTTGGGCCTATCTGGGAATGATTGGCAGCCGGCGCAAGGTTGAACTGATTTTTTCTGAACTAAAGCAGGAACTTGCTCTCCCGCAGGAGAGCATTGATAAGATTGATGCTCCTATAGGTATAGATATTGGCAGCGAAACCCCGGCAGAAATTGCAGTATCAATTACTGCTAGCCTGATTAAAACGAGGAGGCTCAAGCATGGATAGGGAAATTCTTGGCAAAATACAGGAGACAGTCAGAGAGAGAGATCCTGCTGTGCTGGCAACAGTTATCAGAGCTTCCGGATCAGCTCCCCGCAGTGCCGGGGCCCGAATGCTGATCTGGCAGGATGGCTCGATCAGCGGAACGATCGGGGGAGGTCCTCTGGAGGGTGAGATTATCACTAAAGCCGTGGAACTGCTGGAGAATGAAAATGATGAACCAGGCAGGTTTCATTTTGACTTAAGCAATCAGGATGTTGCTTCTGCCGGAGGAGTCTGTGGAGGACAGGTTGAGGTTTTTCTGGAGCCTCTGATTTTGAAGGAGGAGAGTTAAAGGTAATGCAGAAAATACCAGGGGAAGAGGCTGTGGATAATGCTGACTACCTGGCATATTAATAATCTGGCTAAGTAAGGTTAGCAGGTTGCCGACTAGCTCTGCTACTTTCTGGCAAACTCTTCCACTAGTTTTTCTCCCAGTTTCCGGAATTCGTCCAGCAGTTCGCTCTCCTGCTCTAAAATCAGATTATCGGTATTGGGAATAAATTTTTTAGCCAGCAGCCTGGTATTAATGGTCTTGAAAAACATCTCACCCACAGTTTTCAGGGCGGTAAACTGATCCTGATATTCCGGGGCTCCGGCACAGCCCAGCAGCAGCCCCCTTCTCTTTTTATGGCGGTCAATGATCGGTCTTTTCAGGCGATATTTGCTGGCCCAGATTGGCTGACAGCGATCGATCATTTTTTTTAAAGTTGAAGGCATACCATTGAAAAAAATTGGACTGGCGACAATGATAATATCAGATCTATTAAAGGTCTTTATCAGTTCCGGCATATCATCGCGGAAGATACACTCCCCGGTTCTATCGCAGTGAAAGCAGGCAATGCAGGCAGAGATCTCCCTTTCATCGGGTTTTATTATATTTTTGATTATTTCCTGATCGGTTTTTTCTGCAGCTCTATCACAGCCTGTCAGAACCTCCTCCAGCAACCGGCTGCTGTTACTTTCAGAGCGGGGGCTCCCCTTTATTCCAGTAATCTGAAGCAAATTTTCTGGCATTTTCCCATCTCCTTTGCTAGCTAAAATATCCAGCAAACCCACCCTGATTCTTCCGGGTGGGCTTAATTTAATGTCTTCAGCTTTTCTTCCTGCTGCCCAGGGCAGCAGCGTAGATAACAAATTGTTCTCTGCCGTCCAGCTCCAGCAGATTATTTAAGTAATCATCATCAAAGGCTGCAATGGCGCAGACCCCGGCCTGGATAATTTCACCGACAAGATAAAGATTCTGGCAGACATGACCGGCATCCAGCATAATATAGCGATAGGCTCTTTCGCTGTAACGCCAGGCCATGCGGTAGATGTCGGCGGCCCAGAAAAAAACAGCAGCAGCCTGCCGGACAAATTTTTGCCGGAGAACACCCCGATAAACCTCGGCCATTAGATCGTCCTCCTGCAGCAGAGCCAGTTGATGTTCTTCAGCTCGATAGTGATAAAGCCCCCGGGGCAGATCGGCTGCCCGGTGGAGATAGAGATAGGTTTCCAGGGCATGACGGGCTCCGGCTGAAGGGACTGTGCGAAGACTTTTTTCTCCAGGGAGGCTGCGTTTAATTCCCTGGGTATAATAAAGCAGGCTGGAAAGTTCGCTATTTTCCAGAGATTTGTCCTGATAGCTCCGCCTGCTTCTTCTTCTGCTTATGGCCTGATGGATAGGAACCTCCGGTAAACTCAGCTTTTCAGGCTCGGGAAGCTCACAGATTTTTTGAGCCCGGGGTTTGCAGGTGCGGTCCGGAGGGGCAAGCTCTTTGCTTTCATCCGAAGGGGAAACACTTGGATATTTTGTTCTGTTAATAAACTCCTGGCCGATATTTTTCATGATAGCCTCCTTTTTTTGGTAGTATATTATCTTTAAATATTACGGTAATGTCATTTTACAATAAATAAAAATAAGCTGCAAGCAGCTGCAAAATTTGCAAAACTGGCAGGATTTCATTTATCTATGCAGAATTACTAAAGCACAGGATAAAATCCTGGCTTAACTAACGGCAAAGAGCAGAGACTGTCAGAGAGCAGTAGCTGCCTTTGAAGATTGAGGGTTTTTAACTATTCTGGAAGGGGCGTGGAATGATATATGCCAAAGGTCTATGAAAAACAAAGAGAAGAACTTATCAGTGATCTCAGCGATATGAGTGAAGTGGCGGAAGAGATGCTGCATAATTCTATTAAAGCCCTAGATACCAAGGATTCCAATCTGGCCTGGGAAGTAATTGAACGGGACGATCTGCTTGATCATATGCAGTTTACTATTGAAGACAAAATTTCCCGGCTGTTGAGCGAGGAACATCCCCATGTCAGCGATGCTCGTTTTGCTCTGGCTACAGCAAAAATAGCCATCAACCTGGAAAGAGTGGGAGATCATGCCACCAATATTGCTGAAACTGTTATGGAGTTAAAAAATGAAAAGTATCTTGAACCTCTGGTAATGATACCGGAACTGGCAGATATTGTTTCGGATATGCTGAGTGCCGTGCTGGAATCCTTCATTACCCGAAATCCTGATCTGGCAGAAGCAGCCTGCCGGAAGGATGAAAGGGCTGATAATATCTACGAGCAGATATATGAAAAAAATATCAGGCTGCTGGATGACTGTGATGGCACCCGGAAGATGAATCAGGTTGTGAGATTTATTAACGTGGCCAAGTCACTTGAGCGGGTAGGAGATCATGCCACAAATATCGGGGAAGAAACGATATTTGCTGTTACCGGTAACAGAGTCAAATATTAAATTTTTAGCCAGCCACCGGAGGCTGGTTTTTTGAAATTGGAGAACAGGCAGGCAGATGGAGCAACAATTAGATAAGGGGTGCTTAGCTGTGGTGAAAAAGCTGCTGACGGGAGGAAAGATCGTTCAGGAAACGGGAGTCAGGGAGAAAAATCTTCTGATTGCCGGGGAAAAAATAGTCTCTCTGCTGGATCCGGAACAGAATATTGAGGACGAGGTTGAGATTATTGATGTTGCTGGAAATCTAATTTTGCCAGGAATCATTGATGCTCATACTCACTACCTCCTTCATTCCCGGGGCACGACCACTGCTGATGATTTTTTTTCCGGTTCCCGGGCAGCTGCTCTGGGAGGGGTAACAACCTTCATCGATTATGCTGACCATCAAGCTGATAAATCTCTGGCTGAATCGGCCCGGGAAAGAATATCTGAGGCTGAGGATAGTGTGATTGACTTTAACCTCCATCAAATAGTTCATTACTATGACAGCAAAATTGATAGTGAGCTTAAAGAAATCAGGGAGCTTGGAGTCAGCAGCCTGAAGATTTTTACCACCTATAAAAAAGAAGGATATATGATTGCAGAGGAGGATATTCCGGGACTGCTGACCGCTGCCTGCCACAATGACCTGCTATTAACTGTTCATGCTGAAGATAATTCGATAATAACAGAACGCCTGAGTGAGCTCAAAGAGACCGGAACTGAACTATCGCTGAGTGACCATCCCGAGCTAAGACCGGCCCGGGCTGAGGAAGAGGCTGTGAAAAAAATTGCCCGGGAGGCTCTGGCAAATGACCTGCCGGTTTATTTTGCTCACATATCGGCTGCCGAGAGCGTCAAAGCCCTCCATGCAGTCCGGAGGCAGGGGGGAAGAATTTTCGGAGAAACTGCTCCCCACTATCTCCTTTTAGACCGCAGTTATCTGGAGAAAGAAGAGCCGGAGAGATATTTTATGGTTCCCCCTCTCAGAGAATCAGAGCATAGAGAAAAAATATGGCAGGCCCTGCTGGAGGGTACAATCCAGGTAGTGGCAACCGACCACTGTGCCTTTACTCTGGAGCAGAAAAGAGAAAACACCTCTGCCCTGAATATGTTACCCGGTCTGCCGGGTTCTGAGACACTTTTACCTCTGATTCACCATTTTGGGGTTAATACCGGAATGATGACTTACAGCGAGCTGGTTAAAGTTCTGGCGGGAAACCCTGCTCGTATTTTTGGGCTTTACCCCGAAAGGGGAGTCATTGCAGAAGGAGCTGTAGCTGACCTGGTTGTTTTTAATCCCGATAAAAAAATGGAGCTGGGCGATGAAATTGTTCAGTCCCGGGCTGGTTATTCTCCCTATCAGGGTTTTAAAATCCTGGGCTGGCCGGAAATGACCTTTTCCCGGGGTGAAATAATTGCCAGAGAGGGCATCTTTACCGGAAGCAGGGGAAGAGGCAGATTTATCAAAGCCGGAATATCAAGCTGCCTCTCCCGGGAAAGCAATCTTCTTCAGGATTTTAAAGATTTAGAGTAGATTGAACTATACCTTTATCAAAAAAGATGATATAATAGGTTGCAAAGAAACACAATTAAGGTTGCCGCAAAAGAAAGGAGACCGGTGAATGAGGGTGGGCTTTTTATTTAGTGAAATATTCTGGGGATTATTGTTGATAGTGCTGGGTGTTTCGGCAGTGCTTCGTTCTTTTAATATTAATATTCCCTTTTTTCGGGTTGTGCTGGCCTTTGTCCTGATTTATCTGGGCATCTCTATGTTGCTAGGTGGCCCCTTCGTTAGAACGGTAGATGACAGCACTGTTATCTTTGGTGAGCTGCGGAGAAGCGGGAGTGAGTTAACTGAAAATGAATTTACCGTTATTTTTGGGAGTGGAGAACTGGACCTCAGGGACCTTGATCTGGAGCAGACTGATTTCATAGAGATGAACATTGTTTTTGGGTCAGGAAAATTAATTATCGGTCGGGAGCAGCTGGCAGAAGTCAGGGTGAGCTCGGCCTTTGGTAACGCTCTGCTGCCAGATAGGACCTCAATAACCTTTGGAGATTACACCTATTTAAGTCCGGACCTTGACAGGGGTGACAGGCCCTCATTGCTGGTGGAAGGCAGCGTGGTCTTCGGCAGGCTGGAGGTTGAAGAAAGGTGATAATAGCATCTCTCAGGTTGAACCTCTATCTGCCGGGAGCAGCTTCCCTCAAAGAAAAAAGGAGGCTGCTTAAAAGCCTCCAGGATAGAATGCGGAACAAATTTAATCTGGCTGTTGCGGAGGTGGATAGTCAGGAAAACTGGCAGCATTCGGTGCTGGCCGTTGTCTCTGTCAGCAACCAGAGAAATTATCTGGAAAAAATATTTAATCAGGTTATCAATCTGGTAGATGAGATGCCCGGTATTGAACTGATGCGCTCAGAGACAAATTATTATTGAAAAAGGCCAGAATCATCCAGTTTAACTGGGTGATTGCCTTTTCTGAACCAGTTTGCAGGAAATCTTGCAGAGGCCGTCATTCATGTTCTGCTCAATTAGAATAATATTACCTGGAACCTCGACCGGTGTCTCAGTAAAATCCCAGATGCCTTTGATGCCAGCATTTACCAGCATGTCAGCTGTCTCCTGAGCTGATTCAGCCGGAACTGCCAGGGCAGCGACATCGACTTCGTGTTCTGAGATAAAATCTGGAGCAAGTTCAATATCCATTACCTTGATATCGTTGAACTCCAAGCCTATGATAGCCGGATCCTTATCAAATATACCCTTTAAAATATATCCCCGCTCGGAATAACTTTTATTATTGGCCAGAGCACGGCCTAAAAAGCCTGCCCCGACAATTATCATTGTTTTTTCGTAACCAAAACCCAGAATCTGCTGCAGATTTTCATAGAGACAGTGAACATCATAACCGTAACTTTTTTTCCCGAACTGGCCAAAATGGCTTAAATCTCTGCGAATCAAAGAACTGGAAAAACCCATTATTTTAGCCAGCTGCTCGGAGGAAACATATTCAATATCCTTCTTCATCATATATTTAAGCTGAACATAATAATGGGGCAGCCTGCGAATTATTTTATCAGGTATTTCTTCAGTTAAAGATTCAGATTTGAGCCTACTATCGACCTCTCTGGAATCATTATCTATATCCGTCATATTTCCCCGCCCCCGGACTTATTTTTCAATATAAGTTCTTTTTATCACAATACTTCAATTTCATTGTATATTATTTAACATAATTATTCAAGAGTTTATCTGAAGAATTTTATGAA
>SL_5KL_010_SEDDRAFT_10000197_pt1 | contig 37349 bp, 28 predicted proteins | sample SodLakKL_010_SED_FD_9118 | JGI IMG/M metagenome (IMG submission 9118)
AAGAATTATACTGGATGACGGGAGTGGATAAGATGTCTTTTGATTCCTTAATCATGAAAGCAGTAAAAGATGAACTGCAAGCCCGGCTCACCGGTGCACCTGTTCAACGGATCTACGAGCCCGGCCGGGGTGAAATAATTATCCATCTGTACTCAAAAGGCAGTCAACCGGGCCTTCTTTTTTCAGTTGATTCAAGGTATGCCCGGGTTCACCTGACCGAAAAGCGTTACCGGGCCAAAGAAAACCCGTCGCCTTTTTGCATGCTGCTGCGCAAGTACCTGGTCGGAGGCCGGGCTGTTTCCTTTACCAGCCCTCCTTTGGAAAGAATACTTGAAATAATCTTTGAACCTGCGGATAAAATGCCACCGGTAAAACTGGTTGCTGAAATCATGAATCGACGCAGCAACCTGATCCTGGTTGACAACCGGGATATTATATTGGGGGCAATTAAACCGGTTTCGCTGGATAAAAATCCGAAACGGGCAATTTTGCCCGGTGAATTGTATCGTCCGGCTCCTCCACAGAATAAACTAAACCCGCTGGAGATGGAACAAAAAGAATTCATTAATGCGTTCCGGAATTTAACCAGTGAAGGCAAAAAACCGGAACAAGCACTTTATGGCGCTGTTGAAGGGATCAACCCGTTAATGGCCCGGGAGCTGCTCTACCGGAGCAGCTTTAAGGCTGATAATAATTTTGACGAAGCTGTCAAAGCTTTATTTACCGAGGTAAAAAAGCTCGTTAACGATTTCAGGACCACCAAATTGCAGCCGGTCATGCTGCCGGGCAGAAATATTTATGCCGCCGTGCCTCTTGATCACCTTCCCCGGGCTGAACAACAAGTCTTTGATCAGGCAAACGAAATGCTTGACCGATTTTACAGGGACCTGATCGGAAAAGAGCTGGAGAAACAGCTTAAGCAGCAGCTGACAAACAATGTTGAAAAAAAGCTGGGCAGGCTCTATAAAAAGCAAAAACAGCAAAGTAAAGAATTGGCTGATGCAAAAAATGCACCTCAGCACCGTCTTTACGGTGAATTGCTGTTAACATACCAGGATAAGGTTACCCGGGGAAGCGAATGTGTTGTTCTGCCTGACTTATATGATCCGGATAACCTGGTAAAAGTACCCCTTGACCCTTCCCGGTCAGCCATGGAAAATGCACAACATCACTTTAACCGTTATCGAAAGGCTAAAAAAGGAGAGCAGAAAATCAAAAAGCAGCTAAATAAAACCGCTACTGAAATTGAATACTGCCTGGGATTGCTTTATGCAATCGAGAATAATAACCGATCATCCCTGGAAGAAATTCGCCAGGAAATGATTGATACAGGGTATTTGCGTGACCGGGTGAAAAAAGAGAAGAAAATGGATTCGGCTCCGCAGCCGGCAAAATTTAAAACCTCGGCCGGTCATACTGTCCTGGTCGGAAACAACAACCGCCAGAATGACTACATTACCTTTAAAGCCGCGGCCCGCCGCGATACCTGGTTTCACGTGCGTAAACTGCCGGGTGCCCATGTTGTTCTGAAAGAAGCCCCATATCCGCCGCCTGTACAAGACATTGAAGAAGCTGCCTTTTTGGCCGCTTATTTCAGCAAAGGCAGGACAAGCAGCGCAGCAGCAGTCGATTATACAGAGATACGCCATGTGCGGCGCAGACCGGGCGGCAAACCGGGCCTGGTTTTTTATGAAAATTTCCAGACAATTACCACCAATCCCCTCGATAATGAGCTGCGCAGTAAGTTTAACCTGGAGTAATATAATCTTGTTACTTATGAGGGTTAGGGCTCAGATAAACCATGATTTGTTATTGTCACAAGCCCGGGCAGCTTTTAGTAAACAGGGTGCGCTTCAAATTTCAGACTGTGGCTAATTTCAATCTTTCTTAGCTTTAAGCCAAACCAATCCTTTTTTAAAATCGCCAGGCAGGGGGGCCAGGAATTCTAAGGGTTCACCGGTCTGCGGGTGCATAAATTTTATCCGGCGGGCATGGAGGGCATGAGGTTGTGACAGGGTAGATGGCAATTCATTCCAGCTGCTGCTTTTTGCATAAGTGTGATCACCTACAACCGGGTAACCTAAATAGGCCAGGTGAACACGAATCTGGTGGGTGCGACCGGTTTCCAGGTTAAGCTGCAGCAGGCTGTAGCGTCCGTAATATTTCAGGACCCGGTAGCGGGTCACTGCTTTCCTTCCTCCAGCCGTAACTGCCATTTTTTTTCTATGATGGGGATGGCGGGCAATAGGAGCCTCAATACGGCCGATTACAGGTTTAACCCGCCCGCTGACCAGGGCAATATACTCCCGGCACAGGTTTCTGGATTTTAACTGTTCTGAAAGGTCTCGATGCGTGGGATCGTTTTTGGCAACAATCAGCAGTCCGGATGTATCTTTGTCAAGACGGTGAACTATACCGGGCCGTATTACACCCCCGATTCCCGAAAGATTACTGCAGTGGTAGAGGAGGGCATTGACCAGGGTTCCTTTCCCGTGACCCGGAGCCGGATGAACAACCATACCGCGTGGTTTGTTTATAACCAGCAAATCTTCATCTTCATAGATAATATCAAGGGTAATTTTTTCCGGTTTTATTAAAGCTTTCTCCGGCGGAGGAATAGTTAAATTGATCAGATCTCCCAACTTTAAACGATAGTTATTATCAGTGCATTTAAGGCGGTTAACTGATACCTGACCTTCTTCAACTAATTTTTGAACCCGGTTACGGGAAATATCAACCAGGTTTTCTGCTAAAAAGTGATCCAGACGCCGATCCTCGTCTTCAATTTTAGCAGTAAAAGATTTGCTGCTTGAAACGAGCAACTCACAGGCACTATTTTCCTGCAGGTCTCCGCGACTGTCATTATAAATCATTTCCCGGCATCCTTATCAGGTTTATTTGATCCGGTGGTTTTTAAAAAAGGCACCTGGATTTTAGTAAACACAATTATCACTATTATCGCTAACAGGGTCAGACACAGGCTAAAGATCTGGGCCGTGGTTAATCCCAACCCGACTGCTTCCCCATAACGAAAGAACTCGGTAGTAAAGCGTAACAGGCCATATAGAGCAAACAGGGAAAGCAGGATAAATCCGACAAAGGGCCTGCCGGGACGTAATAGTTTGAGCACAATAAAGATTATTATTGCTCCCAGGGCGGCATAAAGCTGGACGGGATGACGCAAAACATCGTCAAACATACTTACGGGTAGAGCCCAGGGTAAATTAGTTTCTATTCCGAAACAACAGCCGTTTAAAAAACAGCCAATCCGGCCGAACGCATAACCAAGGGCCAGGTAAGGCGCCATGAGATCGGCCAGCTTCAAAAAATTNAGTTGACGCCATTTACTCCAAAAATAAAGGACTAAAACCGCNAGGAAGAAACCGCCGTAAAATGATAGTCCTTCAAAACGGGCAAATAGAATCTCCATCGGGTTAACCCTAAAATAATTCCAGTTTAAAAGGACATAAAGCAATCTTGCTCCGATCAAACCGGAAATTGTAGCGGCAATAACCGCTTCAAGAACATGATCGGGGCTCAGGTTTTCTTTAGGTGCTTCCCTGTAGATTGCCACTGCCGAAACAAGAACAGCCAGGGCAATCATCAAACCGTAAGAATGGATTGTCAGGTTACCGACAGAAAACAGTTGGGGATACAAATAATCAGCTCCTTTTGCTTTTTAAATCAAGATCAAGCCAGAAGGAAACCAGGAAGATAATAATTCCAATCACGATCGCTGAATCTGCCAGGTTAAAAACAGGAGGCCAGATGGTAACATTTATAAAATCGATGACCTGTGCTGAACTAATCCGGTCGATCAAATTACCAAAGGCCCCGCCGAGCTGCAGAGAAAGACCAATTCGCAGCCATTTGTGGTTTTCAGAAAGAAGCCGGTAATAATAGAGAATCAAGACTGCCACAATCAAAGTGATCGCTATAAAAAAATTAGTCTGGTAGGGAAGCATGCCAAAAGCAGCGCCTGGATTGCGCACATAAGTGATATATAAAAAATTATTAATCACGGTAATGGATTGACCGATTTCCATCGTCGATGCCACTAAATGTTTGGTTGCCTGATCAGCAATGATAATGATACTTACAATTATTACTAAATTACGCAATCATTTCACTCCGGTCTTCCTTATCCAGATCATCTGTCTGTTATTTTAAAGCCTTTCTGTTACTTCACCGCAGCGTGGGCAGAGCTCGCCGGAAGATCTGTTAAAAATCCAGCAACGCGGGCATTTACTGCCAGCTGTTTTTTCAACAAGAATGCTAACCGGAAAACGCTGGCCTTTAACTGCCTGGGCAGGTGCTTTATTCCTGTCAGCCATAAGCGAGGCTTCAGATACGATAAAGAGCTCCGGCAGTTGTTCAGCATATTGCTGCAGGCTTTCAAAAATTGATCCATCTGCCCATATTTTAACCGAGCCCTCCAGTGAACCGCCGATTATTTTATCCTTCCGGGCTTGTTCCAGGGCCCGTGTAACCTCTTCGCGGACATCCAGCAGGGTTTGCCAGCGATTTCCCAGTTCCTGATCGTTCCACTGTGGGTCCGGTTGGGGCCAATCGGACAGCTGAACACTTTGCTTTTCCCGGGCAGGCAGGTACTGCCATATTTCTTCTGAAGTAAAAGTCAGAATTGGTGACATCATCACCACCAGGTACTCAAGAATCGTCATTAATACAGTCTGGGCGGAACGCCTTTCGAGATCACCAGACGCTGAACAATAAAGCCTGTCTTTGATAACATCAAGATAAAAGTTGCTCATATCAACCACACAGAAATTATGAAGGGCATGGAAAAATTGGTGGTATTCGTAGTTATCGTATGCCCCGGTACTTCGTTCAACCAGGCCGCTGAGACGATAAAGGGCCCAGCGGTCGAGTTCTTCCATCGAAGAATAATCTACTGCCTGGGTTGCAGGATCAAAATCGTAACAACTGCCAAGCAAAAAACGAATAGTGTTGCGAATTTTTCGGTAAACTTCAATCAACTGGCTCAGAATATCGTCAGATAAATGCACATCATGGGTAAAGTCAGCCGAGGAAGCCCAGAGCCGTAAAATGTCTGCCCCGTACTGCTTGATAACTTCGTCCGGGGATATGACATTGCCCAGGGATTTGGACATTTTTTTCCCTTCGCCGTCGACAACCCAGCCGTGACTCAAAACAGCCCTGTAAGGTGGTTCGCCCCGGGTGGCCACTGCCGTAAGCAGGGATGAGTGAAACCAGCCCCTGTATTGATCGCTGCCTTCAATGTAAAGGTCTGAGGGCCATCGCAGTTCCGGCCGGGTTTCCAGGACGGCATCATGGCTGGAACCGGAATCGAACCAGACATCCATGGTATCTGTTTCTTTTCTAAACCGGGTATGTCCACATTCGGAGCAGGAAATATCTGCAGGCAGAATGTCTTCTGCTTCCCGGGCAAACCAGGCATCCGATCCTTCACGGGCGAAAAGATCGCTAACCACTTCTATTGTCCGGTTGTTAATCAAAGGGGCGGAACAAGAATTGCAATAAAAAATGGGGATAGGCACACCCCAGGTCCTCTGGCGAGATATGCACCAGTCCTGTCTTTCGGCAATCATATTATAGATTCTTTCTTCACCCCAGGCAGGAGTCCACCGGACTTTATTAATTGCCGCCAGGGCCTCCTTACGAAATCCTTCTATGGAAGCAAACCACTGCTCGGTTGCCCGGTAGATGATCGGCAGCTTGCAGCGCCAGCAGTTGGGGTACTGGTGTTCAATAGGGATGGTTTTAATTAAGGCCCCTTCTTGCTTCAAATCTTCTATTACAGCTTTACCACCTTGATCATAATGCAAACCGGCATACTGTTCCGCCTCAGCGGTAAAATAGCCGCGATCATCCAGGGGGCTTAAAATTGGCAGGTTATTGGCCTGACCGGTAATAAAGTCTTCATAACCGTGACCGGGTGCAGTGTGCACACAACCGGTGCCCTGTTCCAGGGTCACATAATCACCTTCCAGCAGGATAGAATCCCGTTCATAAAGGGGGTGCCGACAGCGCATACCGATCAGCTCACTGCCTTTAAAACGTTTTAGTACCGGCCAGGGTTCATTTGAACCGGCCAGCCTGGATACTTTTTCCAGCAGACCTTCGGCCAGAAGGTACTGTTCGGAACCGGCATCAGCTAATACATAGTCAAGCCCGGGGTGAACTGCTATCGCCAGGTTGGCCGGAATAGTCCAGGCCGTGGTAGTCCAGATCAGGCAGTAACGGTTTTTAACTCCATCCAACAAACCGCGATCATCGATAAAAGGAAATTTAACATAAATCGAATCTGAGACCTTGTTGGCGTATTCTATTTCCGCTTCGGCAAGCGCTGTTTCACAACTTGCACACCAATAAACCGGGCGCATACCTTTATAAATAAAGCCTTTATCGGCCATCGTTCCAAAAACTTTAATCTGCCGGCTCTCAAAGGACGGTTCCAGGGTCAGGTAAGGATTTTCCCAGTCGCCACGCACACCGAGTCGTTTAAACTGGGTTCTTTGCACATCAACATATTTAAGGGCATAATCACGGCACATCCTTCTAAATTCCAGGTCGGATATTTCCTTGCGGTTGATATTCCTGGTTTTGATGATCTGATGCTCAATCGGAAGGCCATGCGTATCCCACCCGGGAACATAAGGGCAATCAAAACCCTGTATGGTTTTATACTTATTAATAATATCTTTAAGCACCTTGTTTAAGGCAGTGCCCATATGAATATCGCCATTGGCATAGGGCGGCCCGTCATGTAATATGTAGAGAGTTGATCCCCTGCGGTTTTCCCGTACCAGGTTGTTAATATCAATTTTAGTCCAGAATTCCAGCAATTCGGGTTCGCGCTGCGGCAGCTTTGCCCGCATAGGAAAGTCGGTTTTAGGCAAATTTAAAGTATCCCGGTAATCCATGTCTTTTTCTCCTCCGTTTGCACCGTCGAATTATAGCAAATAATTAAGTTGAAAATAAAAAATCGCCCCTGTCCAGGGACGAGATTTCTCCCGCGGTACCACCCTACTGGTCACAGTAATAGCTGTGGCCTCTTTTTATTAAGCAATAACGGTGCCTGCCGTCCGCGTCTACTCTTTCTCTCTTGAAATTTTGGGCGGAAGCTCCCGGGTGATTTGCAGCAGAATTGCTTAGCCGGACTTTCACCTTATACCGGCTCTCTGGTTAAGCGTAAAACTGCTTTTATGTCCCGTTCACAGCTTTTGAAACAGATTGTAGCACGTAAAAATAATTAAATCAATATGCACCTGACATTAAGTTCCCATTAAAACTCAGCTTAAAGTTTTAAAAATCAGGATCTGACTCGATATCCTCATCAAAATACGGCCTTGAATCAGGTTTTGATTCATAATCGGGTTTTGATTCGTAGTCATTTTTGGGTTCAAAATCATAGTCCTGATCATCGTTCAGTTGAGGTTCCAACCGGGGTTCTGGTTTAGAAGCAGGTTTTGGCCAAAAACTCTCTTTGGGATCATGGCCGGTCTGCTTTTTAAGATCGGACCGGGATTGATAATCGCTTGTTGGTTGGTGACTCACTTCTGGTTTATATTCTCTTTTAAAATCAGCGGTTCCCTGTTCTTTTTCTGCTTCTTGCAGCCAATCTTCACTTTCCAGTGAAGAAAGCTGGGCCTCTATAAAGGAACGGAAGCGCATTCTAAAAAGCCGGGCCTTTTTAAACAGTTCTTCCTGTTCATATAAAATTTTTCCGGAACGATAGCGGGCCTCTTCAACTATCCTCTGAGATTCTTTTTCTGCTTCCCGCCTGATCAAATCAGCTTCCCTTTTGGCATTTTGCTTAACTTCTTCTGCTGTTTCCTGGGCTACAACAATTGCATTATGCATGGTTTCTTCTAATTTTTGGTAATTCTTGTTTTTTTCCTGTAATTGACTGACCTGATCTTTCAATTCCATGTTCTCCCGGGAAAGTTCTTCTAAATCCTTGGCTATCAGATCTAAAAATTCATCAACATCTTCAATGTCATAGCCGCGAAAAGAACGTTCAAATTCCTTGTTCTGTATGTCCATCGGTGTAATAGTCATCATTTTACCTCCTTTATGTTCTTAAAAATAATACTAAAACCAACATTATGGAAGCACTGTTCTGGTTTAGCCATATCATGGCTAATATTTCAAACATTATAGCATGATTTCGCTGGAAAAACTGCTATTCCTGCCTGTTTAACTATATTTTTTCAATTGCAGGCGTATTCTACCTTTACGTGTTTCTCCTTCTACCGAACAAAGCTGCAGGCGCCCCCGGCCTCTTAAGGTTACATGATCGCCTTCTTTCAACTGCAGAGAAGGCGAATCTACCGGATGCCAGTTAACAATGACCAGTCCCCCCTTGATCATTCTAACTACCCTTGACCTGGATAGACCAAACCCGAGTGAAAGCAGGGAATCAACACGCAGGCTGGCCACTGTACCTTTAATTACTCTGGCATTATCTTCGGCCAAAGACAGCTGTGCCGGATCAACTATGCTGCATTTTACTGTTAGATTGCCTGCCTGAAAAAGGTTAACACAAATAAAATCAGCCTTCGATTGCATAACCATTAAGGCTGCTCCACCTTCCTGGAGCATGATTATATCACCAATTTGATCACGACGTAAACCTAAAGCCAGCACCGCGCCCAGCAGATCCCGGTGCCCTATTTTTGCCCGGGTGTCTGCCCATTCAACCAGTACGGCGGTAACAGGCGGAAGTGTTCCTTTATGCTGAGCAGGAAAGACTTGAACAGCATTTCTTTCTGCATCGGGACAGCCCCCGTATACAGTATATGAAAGTTCGCCTTTTTTCTTTAAAACCTCTTCAGCCAGCTCGAGCTGCCGTGGATCTAAAAATGACGTACTGTATGATTTTATGTCTTTAACCTCATTAAGCTTACGCTCAAAATTCTGCTGCCATTTCTTTTCTTCTTCAGTAAGGGAAGATCCCCAGCTCATTTATCCTCCTCCTGCCTTAAAAATAGAGATACTGGTAAACTATCTGCCGGGCGACCCTTAACAATATCAAAAGCACTATCGGCGACAGATCAAGGGCACCCATACCCATTTTAACCGTGGGAATAACTGCCCGCAGAGGAGCAAGCAAAGGTTCGGTCAGGGCATATAAGATTTGGTAGATTGAAGACACTGCTTCGCTTCCCCCGGCACCCATCATGAACCAGGACATTATTATCCTGCCAAATACTATAAAGGTGTAAATATTAATAAACACCAGTAATCCTTCTAAAACCATGGTCATTATTATCACCTGCTTTTTTTGTTTATGCTGTTAGCTTATGATTCAAGATTAACCTGATCCAATTTTACATTATGAAGCAAAAACAGTCATCAGTATGGCAAGAAAAATTTACTTTATGCCAAACAGGGCACTGCCGATGCGAACCATGGTAGCCCCTTCCTCAACAGCCACTTCAAAATCGTTGGTCATACCCATAGAAAGTTCGGGCAGATCTAAATCCGGCCGGGCATTTTTATCACGGAGCTGACGAAGCTGCCTGAAGTAAGGACGAGCCATTTCAGGATCATCGACAAAGGGAGCCATGGTCATCAACCCCTGAACTTTAAGGCGATCGCAACCCCTGATTTCTTTTAAAAAACCGGCCAAATCATCGGGCGGCAGCCCAAACTTGCTTTTTTCTCCGGAAATATTGACCTGAATAAGCACCCTGACCATTTGATCCAGCTTTACTGCATAACGCTGCAGTTCCCCGGCAAGTGAAATCCTGTCAAGGGTTTGCACTGATGAATAAACGGGCAGGACATATTTAACTTTGTTCCTCTGCAGGTGCCCGATAAAATGCCACCTGGCTCCGGTTATGCTTCTAACCTTGTCAGCTTCTTCCTGGACCCTGTTGGCGCCAAAATCTTTTATACCCTGTTCAAAGGCCAGCTTAATATCCTCGATAACGGCACTTTTCGTAACAGCAATAAGGGTAATATCCATGGGGTTACGACCTGCCCGCTTAGCCGCACTGTCAATTTTCGCCAGGACCAGCTTATAATTATCAGCAAACAAATAACATCTTCCCTTTCCAACCCCGCTCTGAACCAATATTTAGTTTAACCGACGGCCTTCTTCAACCAGTTCATGACGGGTAATAACCATATTTTGGGGGGCCAGTCCCTCGACCATTACTCTGTCTCCCTGCTGTGAAATTACTGTAACCGGCTGAAATACAACTCTTCCGTTCCGGTTAAGATAAACCCCGGTCTTTCCCTCTTTTTTAAAAACTGCTTCCGCAGGAACAATTATACCCTCCTGCCTGTTATATATTAATGAAGCTTGTGTCCAGCGGACCTCCTCAAAACCACTGATCTGTTTTTTGATGAGGTATGTAAGACGAACTTCTTTGTCCTCTTTGTCGATATAAGCTTCAAACAGTTCAGCCTGAACCAATTGATCCGGCGCAAAGGCAAATTTGATAGCAGCTTGTTGCTGCTCTGCTATAGTGCGGCCGGGATGCAGAGGTAAAATAACATTATAATACCAGTGCCAGTTATGGACAATTTTCAGTATGGGCTCTCCCTCTGCAACCCGCATATTTTTTTTAGTTGTAGATCCTTCCTGACGGTTTTCAGCATATTCTTCTTCTGACAGGTAAAAGGAATCGCTATGTTTTTCCCAACCGTCGGTATAATAGGATAATAAACCGGCATGATGCGCTTTAACGGTAATAAAAGTTTCGAAATCATCCAGTTCGGCTTGAGCCGGGTCTGCTTCTTCGTTGTCACCCTGCCCGGAAACCGAAACAACGCCCAGGGTAACCAGGTTTTCGCCCACCGAAACCCTTTCTCCGGGCTCAGCAAGATCTAAAATTACTCCTGAAGCAGGCGCATTAACCACCTGTTCGCTGCGGGTAACCAGGCCGGCAACTTCTTTCTCCTGCTCAACAATACCGCGCTCGGCTGCCACAACCTGCAGACGCCAGGCCAGGAATTGCTCCCCCAGCCAGTGATACCCAACCTGAACGATGATCACCAGGGCAAGAAGCAGCAAAACATAATATAAGAAAGCCTGCTTCAACCGACTGAAACTAAAGCGCCGCCCCTGGCCGTTTAAAACTTCAAAATGCTGCCTGCCCCTATTGTAGCCTTTCTTTTTCAAACAGCACTACCTCCTGCCGTTATGCCCTGTATCATTTATGGAGATAAAACCGATCATCCTCCCGGTAATCCCTTTTTCCCGGCGATATGAGTAAAATAGTTCAGGGTTACAGGAGGTGCACCAATAGTTGCAAGCCATATTTTCAGCCCTGACACCGGCCCGGAGAAGTTGTTCGGCATTGATTGCTGACAGGTCAAGGCTCCACTGATCCTGGCCGGCCGGCTCAAGATAGGAGGGATCATCCCACCCTGCAGTTTTAAATTGATCAGCTAAATAATAATCAACTATATAGCAATTCCTGCAAACAGCCGGACCCAGTCCTACAAGAAGCTGTCCGGGCTGCACAGAAAAATGAGCTTTTAAATAAGAAACAACTTTTTTTCCTATGCCTCCCAGTGTCCCCCGCCAACCGGCATGGGCAATCGCAACAAGGGGGCTTTTTTGCAATGATACAAAATAGATCAGCAGGCAATCTGCAGAGTAGGCCGTCAGGGGCAGTCCCGGTTCTTCAGTAATCAGGGCATCGCACCTGGCATGGGCCGTAAACGGCAGGGCTCCTTCACCGCAATTCTTATGATCAAAAACTTTTAGGTCCGTTCCATGAACCTGGACAGAAGAAATAATATAACGGTAATCGTAGTTAAACTGCTTAAAAAAAATACGCCTGTTTTCCAGGACATTTTCCCGGCTGTCTCCGACATGAAAAGCCGTGTTCAAGGAAGAAAAGGCACCTTTACTGCAGCCGCCAAGACGAGTGGAAAAAGCATGATCGACAAAACCATTTCCAGCAAGCAGTGATGCCTTCAGGTAAGCCGGCTCCCCTTCTTTATACAATTTAAAACCTTTTTCAGACACCTGTTCAGTTATTCTCCCCCTATCAAATATCAGCCGCTTGATCCTTTAAAAATTTCCGGCCCATTGGACAGCTCTCTTTATTTTTAAAGAGGCAGGCAAATCGATTAAACGCTGATTCCTTGATCCACGATAAGCAAGGCTAAGATCCAGTTCTTTCTGCATAAAAGGTCCATCTACCAGCAGCCAACCCGCTTCTAAAAGAAAGCAGGTGTCCCGGTCATTATCACTTTTTGAAAGGAGTGTTTCAAAAGTATAGCCGCTGTATAAAACCAGGTCCAGGTTCCTGTTTATTATTTCTGAAGCAAGGACAGCAAGTGGAGCAGTCTGCTCAAAAGGTTCTCCGCCTGAAATGGTCACACCATCTATGGTGCGGCGGTGCTGATCGAGTAAAACAACCAGTTCTTCCAGACTGAGTTCGTAACCGCCACGGGGATCATGTGTATCCGGGTTGTGACAGCCAGGGCATAAATGCGGACAGCCCTGAACATAAATAGAAAGACGGATTCCGGGGCCATCAACAATACTATCTGTATATAAACCGGCTATCCTTAGAATAATTTTTCACTCCCCGGAAACAAAGTGAGCCTTTCTATCCTTCAATTCATTTAACTTGGCCTCATTAAACCTTTCATCGGTGGACAGGTACCCGGTGATCCGTCGAATATGCCTGATTTGATCACTGCCGCACCGTGGACAGGAACTGTTGAATACTCCACTGTGAAAACAAATCCGGCATTCGTCAAGCGGATAGTTAATTCCGCCATAGCCGACATCAGACTCAGCCATCTGGCGGATAATGCGATCAAGAGCTTCGATGTTATGGTCCGGAGGTGCTTCCAGTTCAGTGTAAGTAATATGTCCGGCATTACAATAGCGGTGGAAACAGCCTTCGGCCTTAATTTTTTCGAATATGGACATAGTATAGTAGACCGGAATATGAAATGAATTGCTGTAGTATTCTTTATCAGTTGCACCGGGAATCGTCCCGTAGCGCTCACGGTCCATGGTTACAAACCTTCCGGCCAACCCTTCAGCCGGGGTGGCAACCAGGGCAAAGTTTAAATCGTATTCATCGGCATAGCTGTCAATGCGCTTGCGGATATGTTCCACGATCTTGAGGGCCAGGGCAAGAGCCTGATCATCTTCGCCGTGATGCCTGCCGGTCAGAAGATAAACAGTTTCTGCAAGCCCGATAAAACCTATGGCCAGGGTACCGTGCTTGATCACTTCTCCGATAGAATCATCGGGACCGAGTTTGTCTGAATCAAGATATAGTTTCTGACCCATCAGGAAAGGAAGGTCACGGACTTTTAAACGGGACAGCACTTCAAAGCGATGCAGAAGCTGGCGGGCAGCCAGGCGCAGCAGCCGATCAAGCTGAACAAAAAATATGTCCTGCCGGCCGCGGCACTCCAGGGCCAGGCGGGGGAGGTTAAGGGTTACGGGAGCAATATTACCCCTTCCGGCCGAAACCTCGGCTCCATGCCGGTTGGCGATAACCCGGGTTCTGCAGCCCATGTAAGACACTTCATCACCATAATCCCGGTTAAATGAACTGTCCATGAAGCTAAAAGTAGGATTCATCCGGCGTGAAGACACCTGCAGGGCCAGGCGGTAAAGATCATAATTCGGATCTTCAGGATTAAAATTTACTCCTTCCTTAATCCTAAAAACCAGGTTGGGGAAAATCGGGCTTTCTCCATGACCCAGGCCTCGTTTGAAAGCCTCTAAAATGGCCTGTGAAACCATACGCCCCTGATCAGTCATATCGGTACCAAAATTTAGTGAACTAAATGGCACCTGGGCCCCGGCCCGACTATGCATGGTATTTAAATTGTAGATTAACCCCTCCATGGCCTGGTATATTTCATCGTAATCGGGCTGCTTTTTAAGACCGCGGATGACTTCCCCCATACTACGGTCAAAATGAGGGAAGCTCTGACCGCCAAACATGTCATTCTGGTTGCTTTGCAGGATAATAGCCGCCTGGGCCACAGCAGAAGCAATTCGCTTTGGCGGACGAATATAACCGTAACCGGTATTGAATCCTTCCCTTAGCAGGCGGGAAAGATCTATTTGCAAACAGTTTAAAGTTTTACTGTAATAGTCAAGATCATGAATATGAAAGACACCTTCATCATGAGCACGGGCATATTCTTCAGGCAGCAAATTACTTAAATAATACTTTTTACTGGCAGCCATGGCAATTTGGAGCATTTTAGCCGAGGGAGAATTACTGACATTTGCGTTTTCCCGGCTGGTTTCAACCAGGATTTCTTTAACCACGTCCATAAGCTCAGATTTTCCGTCCCGAATCCGGGTACGGCGATCACGATAAAGGATGTAGGCCTTGGCAGTACGGGCATGACCGTTTTCAATCAGGGCTACCTCCACTTCGTCCTGAACTTCTTCCACGGAAGGTATGACCGCATTATGGACCTTCTGCTGTAAATTTTTGATCACCTGCCCGGTCAGGTTTTCAGCAATGCCGCGATCGTGCCCGCCCACTGCTTTCGCTGCTTTAAAAATGGCATCGGTAATTTTCCCAGGATCAAAATCAACAACCCGGCCGTCGCGTTTGCGAATTTCTTTAAAAGTTATTCCTGTTGAAAGATCATTTTCAGTTTCAACCTGAGCATTGCTGTTTTTCAAAATTATACCCTCCCTTGTTTTTTTAGCTGCTCTTTTTCACGAAGCATGTCTTCCAGTTCGTTTTTAAATTCTTCCACATCCGAAAATTTATGAAAAACAGAGGCAAAGCGGACATAGGCAATTTCATCGATGCCGCGCAGACGCTTTAGAAGTGTAGCGCCAATTTGATCGGCGGAAACTTCTTTAATATAGCTGCTGCGCAGATCCTGTTCAAGGCTTTCAACCAGTTCTTCCCACAGAGAAAGCGGTATATTGCGTTTTTGGCCGGCCAGGACCAGGCCCTTAATGATTTTGCCCGGATCGAAAAGTTCTCTGCGCCCATCGCGCTTGATTACAACAAGAGGTTCTTCTTCAGTTTTTTCCATGGTGGTAAAACGGTTGGAACATTTGACACACTGGCGCCGCCGCCTGATTGCCGAAGAATCCTGGGTGGAACGAGAATCAAGCACCCTGGTATCTATCTCACCGCAGTATGGGCACTTCATATTTAGGCTCTCCCATCAATATATTGGATTTTCTTTATTATAGACCACAATATATTGTATGTAAAGGGCTGTTAAGTATTTTTCTTAAAAAAAATTATTCTTCCTTTGCCAGAACTTTCTTTTTTTCGTACAGGTAATCTTCATAAATATACATTATCTCTTTGTCAAAAAGAGAACGCTTCAAATCCACAGTCATATTCCTTACAGCATCCCGCAGATCGGCCGCTTCTTCATCGGAAAGATCAATTCCGTATTCGACAAATTTCATTTTGATCGCCTTTGATCCGGAATATTTGCCAATAACGATCTGTCTTTCCAGACCTACCTCATCAGGACTGTATACTTCGTAAGTCGGGGGGTGTTTAAGAACACCGTCTGCGTGAATTCCGGACTCATGGGCGAATGTATTGGTGCCTACAATAGGTTTTGACGGGTATAACTGGCGGCCGGAAGCATGGGCTACATATTCACAGAGGTTGCGAAAATCCCGGGTATTAACTTTTAAATCTACCCCAAATAAGTACTTGAGAGCCATGGCAACTTCTTCCAGGGCAGCATTGCCCGCCCTTTCACCAAGGCCGTTAACGGTTACCCCGACAAAACGGGCACCGGCTTTTAATCCGGCCAGGGCATTGGCTGTAGCCATACCGAAATCGTTATGGGTGTGCATCTCAATATCCATGCCGGTTTTGTCAATTAGTTCACTGATAATATCATAAGTTTTGAAAGGTTCCAAAACGCCGATCGTGTCACAAAATCTAAGTCGGTCCGCCCCGGCTGAACGAGCCTGCTGGGCAAACTTTATCAGAAAATCCATATCACTGCGTGAGGCATCCTCGGCATTAACCGATATATATAAATCGTGGTTTTTGGCAAATTCCACTGCCCTGGCCATCTTTTCCAGGACCCATTCCCGGGAAGTTTGCAGTTTGTGGTTTATATGTATGTCCGAGGTGGAAACAGAAATTGCCACTGCATCAACGCCACAGTCTAAAGAATGCTTAATATCCTCAATGTTAACCCGGTTCCAGGCCATGATGCTGGCCGGCAGGTTATAAGAAACGAGCTCCTTGATATATTCTTTTTCATCGCCACCCATAACCGGAACACCGGCTTCGATCTGATGTATGCCCAGGTTGTTGAGCATTTTACCTATACGCAATTTTTCCTGGTTCGAAAATACTACACCGGCAGTTTGTTCACCGTCCCGCAGAGTTGTATCAACCAGTATGGGTAAATTTTTTTTAAGTGCTTCTTGAAAATGTTTCATAACCTATGGCATGCTCCTTTAAATAATATTCGCTTAATACGGCAGGGTTTAAAATGAACGGCGGGTATAATTGAGCAACCCCCCCGCTTTAAGAATTTCTATTTGCCTCACTGAGAGGTGATGATTAGCAGCAAACTGGAAACCATCATTAATCCGCCGGAGATAAATCTTATCTTTGTCCAGCTGTTCATGAACATTGTCTGTGGCCAGTTCGTCCCCGGTGGATAACTGTTCATAATCAGATGGATCACAAAAAAACAAAGGCAGGATACCAAAGTTAACAAGGTTGGCCCGGTGTATACGGGCAAATGATTTGGCCAGGACAGCTTTAATCCCTAAATGCATCGGGGCAAGGGCGGCATGTTCCCGGCTTGAACCCTGGCCGTAATTTTCTCCGGCTACGATCAAACCACCTTCATATTGACCGGCCCGATCCGAAAAATCCGGAGCGAGGGAAGAAAAAACATGTTTACTCAGCGCTTCAATATTTGACCTTAGCGGCAGAACTTTTGATCCACCGGGTATGATATGATCTGTAGTAATATTATCTTCAACAACGATTAATACATTAACCCTGATTTTTTGGGGCAGCGGCCGGTTAAGGGTTAAAGGTTTGATATTCGGGCCGCGGATTATTTCTACTTTTTTTCCATCAGCCGGTGGAGCAATTAGCATCCGGTCATCAACAACCGGTGGAGGCGGGTCGGCTAAAACGGGATAATCGCCCATTTCACGGGGATCGCTTATAAGGCCCTTTAAAGCCGCTGCTGCCGCCACCGCAGGGCCGGATAAATAGACCCGGGCATCAGCTGTCCCGCTGCGTCCGGCAAAATTACGGTTAAAAGTACGCACCGAAACTCCTTCTGTCGGCGGCGCCTGTCCCATACCTATACAGGGACCACAGGCCGATTCAAGAATTCGCGCCCCGGAGGCCAGCAGGCTTTCTAAAATCCCTTCCCGGGCCAGGGTTATGCTTACCTGCCGCGAACCGGGAGAAACTACCAGGCTTACCCTCGGGTGGACCACTTTACCTTTCATTATTTCCGCTAAAAGTCTTAGATCACTGTATGAACCATTCGTGCAGCTGCCCACAGCAACCTGGTCAACAGGAAGCGATCCAATTTCTTTAACTGTCCTGACTGCATCGGGACTGTGCGGCGCAGCAATCAACGGTTCCAGTTTGTCCAGATCTACAGTAATTTCGTGGTCATAAACTGCACCGGGATCAGCTGTCAGCGGCCTCCAGGCTTCTTCTCGCCCCTGGCTTGCCAAAAACTTTTTAGTTTCTGTATCGCTGGGAAAAACTGACGATGTGGCCCCCAGCTCGGCACCCATGTTGGTAACAGTAGCCCTTTCCGGAACAGATAGGTTTTCTAATCCCGGACCGGCATATTCCATTATTTGACCCAGGCCGCCTTTAACCGACAGGCGGCGAAGCACTTCCAGGATAATATCCTTTGCCCCTACCCAGGGCGGCAGTTTACCTTTCAAATAAACTTTAGTAACTTCCGGCACTATAAGGTAGTAAGGACCGCCTGCCATGGCCACGGCCACATCAAGGCCACCTGAACCGATTCCCAGCATTCCAATGCCGCCGGCAGTGGGGGTATGGCTGTCTGCACCCAGCAGGGTTTTGCCTGGAATCCCAAAGCGTTCCAAGTGCACCTGGTGGCAAATACCGTTGCCCGGCCTTGAAAACCAGGCCCCGAACCTGGCAGCAGCAGTTTGAAGATAGCGATGATCATCAGCATTTTCAAAACCGTTCTGCAAGGTGTTATGATCAACATAGCTGACCGACAGTTCAGTTTGTACTCTTTCTACGCCAAGCGCTTCAAACTGCAGGTAGGCCATGGTTCCGGTAGCATCCTGGGTCAGGGTTTGATCAATCCGGAGGCCAATCTCGCTGCCTTTTTTTAATTTACCATTGACCAGGTGTTCTTTAAGAATTTTGTAAGTCAGGCTGTCAGGCATCTGCACTGCTCCTTTAAATTATTCCTGCTGATAGTTTAAATAAACCGGCACCCTGTCTTGATATGAGTGCCGGATTAATAACCATACTTTAATTAGTATCATTTATATATGTTATACTAATTTCTACTCGTTGACAATCCTCTCCTTTTGCTGCTGCCAGCGGGACCAGGCCGGAGCATCAAGGTTTTCTCCACGGGCATAAGCACTTTTCCCTACAGCAGCCAGGGTAGGCCTGAAGCCCTGCTGCTGTTGCTGCTGATGCATGTGGAATCCGGTAGCAATCACAGTAACCTGCACTTTATCCTGGTAGTTTTCATCAATTACTGCTCCGAAGATGATATTCGCATCAGGATCGGCATGACCGGCCACAATTTCGGCTGCTTCATTAACTTCATAAAGGCCAAGATCAGTGCCTCCGGTGACGTTGATCAACACTCCTTTGGCTCCTTCAATAGAAGTTTCCAGCAGGGGACTGTTGGTAGCTGCCCTGGCTGCCTCCACGGTGCGATTGTCGCCGCTGCCCAAACCAACCCCCATCAGGGCGGGCCCTGTTTCAGACATTATTGTTCGCACATCGGCAAAATCAAGGTTGATCAAACCGGGAACGGCTATCAGGTCCGATATACCCTGAACTCCCTGCCTGAGAACATCGTCAGCAACCCTGAAAGCCTCCAGGATCGGCGTTTTCTTTTCAACTACCTGCAGCAAACGGTCGTTGGGGATGGTAATCAGGGTGTCAACTTTATTCTTCAGGTGGTTGATGCCTTCTTCTGCCTGCTGCTTACGCTTTTTCCCCTCAAATGTGAACGGCTTGGTTACCACTCCTACTGTCAGGGGACCCAATTTTTGCGCTATTTCTGCAATAACCGGTGCGGCACCTGTTCCGGTGCCACCACCCATACCGGCAGTGATAAAAACCATATCTGCTCCTTTGAGCATGGATTCTATTTCATCAGAGCTCTCCTCGGCAGCTTTTTGACCTATTTCAGGGTTGGCTCCGGCTCCCAATCCCTTGGTCAACTGCTCACCAATTTGCAGCTTGGTTCCGGCATTAGCCAGATAAAGCGCCTGGGCATCGGTATTTACCGCACAGAAATCAACTCCCTGCAATCCGGCGGCAATCATCCGGTTGACAGCATTACTACCTCCCCCACCAATTCCTACTACCTTGATCGAAGCAAATTTTTCCATTTCAATATCAAACTCAATCATACTAAAGCACCTCCTAAAAAGTGGTATGCTCTTTTAGTCAACTATATCCGTCAACCAGTCTTTAATACGCTGCCACAGACTGGGACCGCCTTTTTTCACCTTCTTACTCTGCTCCTGGATATGCATTCGGGGCTGATGGCGCTGCACATAATAGAGCAGTCCAACAACTGTCGAGTAAGTCGGGTTCTTTATTCCGACTACATCAAACTCAGCTGTCCTGACCTGGTCACTTTCAAAAGTGTGACGGGCAACCTCTACTATCCCCTTCATCCTCGACACGCCCCCGCGCAAAACCGCGCCTGCCGGCGGCAGGTACGGGCAGCCCATCTTAGCCATTTCTTCCCTTGCAATCTGAAAAATTTCCTCTACCCTCGGCTCGATATAACTGCTGAGCTCTCTTTCCGATACCAGCCTGAGCTCATGGCTGCCTACAGTTTTAATTTCTATTTTTGGTTCGCTTTCGGCCATAGAAAGCAGGGCTGTTCCATGTTCTTTTTTCAACTCTTCTGCCTTGTAATGGTTAATTCTCAAACCGGCAGCCAAATCAGTGGTGATATGATCACCGCCAATCGGGAATACCTTCAATTGCTGGAGCTTACCATACTGGAATAAAGCTATTTCGGTTGTGCCGCTCCCGATATCAATCAGAAACACACCGAGATCTTTTTCATCAGAAGAAAGGGATACTTCAGAGTTGGCCATTGCCTGTAGAACCAGTCCATCAATGTTTACTCCAGCCCGGTTAACACATCGCAGAAGGTTATGCAAAGATGTGATCAAGCTGGTTACAATCTGGGCATCTACTTCCAGCCTGACTCCCAGCATTCCCACAGGATCTTTAATCCCATCAAAACCGTCAACAATGAATTCACGGGGGATAATATCAACAATTTCACGATCCATGGGCAGAGCAACTACCCTGGAGGCCTGCATGACTCTTTCCAGGTCTTCTTCGTGTATTTCCCGGTCTTCAGCTGTAACCGCTACGACACCCCGATTATTGATTAGCTCGATGTTTAAACCTTTTAAGGCAATATACGCAGAATCAATTTTAATCCCGGCCATTCTTTCAGCCTCTTCAACTGCTGTGAAAATTGACTCAACCGTTTTCTCCAGATCAACAATAACTCCTTTTCGAACACCATCAGAGGGGCTCAGGCCCAAACCGATAATGTTGATAGTACCATCGGGACGGGGTTCTCCTAGCGCAACCCTTACCTCAGCTGTTCCTACATCAATACCGACCAGAAAGCTTTTTCGATTCACCTGTAAACCCCCTTACCATTCCCAGTATGGTGCAATAACTACTAAATAATTCAACACATTTCAACTATTTCCTTTTTATTTTACGGATCCACCCCCTCTTGCTTGGGACTAACTGCGCTCCCGGAGACAACTACGCGTTTTCCGCACCTGACATCAAGCCTGGCCTCTGCGGTCGGGTCAATGAATGGAATACTTTTTTTGATAAGGTCCAGCTTGTAATCCAGATCTTCTCCTTTACCAAGCCATATCTCCAGGCCGTCCACTGTATATACAACCAGGTTATAACTTTCAGCCATTTCAATTTTTTTAATGTCCAGGGCATCTTCACCGGACAGGTATAAAAATAGGCTCTTGAGGCTTTCTCTTCTATCCCGGCAGTCAATGGGAAATCCGGGAACAAACATTTCGCCTTCTATGCCAACCACCAGGGGCAAATGTTCGGCAGGTTGATCACTGCAGCCTAAACAGACAGCTTGAACATCGATTGGCCAAAAACAATTATCTGCCATTACATAAGCAGCAGGTTTTCTTTCATCAATTTTTATCACTACCGTATCAGGCAGATTGCGGTTAATCTCAACTTGCTTTACCCGCGGTAACTGTTCTTGAATCCGGGCAATTATATGCTTATCCCGGAAAAATATAATACTCATCCCTCTATTGATCTCAGCAGCATTTATAATATCGTCCTTTTCCACTTCCTCTGCCCCCTGGACCTTAACTTCGCTGATCCGGAAAAATGGTTCTACCTGGTAGATTAAAAACAGGAAGCCCAAAATTAAGGCCAACCGCAATAAAAAACGAGTAATCTTTTTCCAGACCGGGCCCTCTTTCTTTTTTTTAACCAGCTTGAGGTGATCTTTTTTCCGCTGCATTGGTTATTACTCCTCACCAATAATTCTAATCTCTGGTTGAAGCTCTATGCCATATTTACTCTTAACCTTATCCTGCACCGCTTTAATTAGATTTAAAATATCGGCTGCAGTGGCATTACCGGTATTGATGATAAAGTTAGCATGATGTTCAGAAACTTCTGCCCCGCCGATCCTCATACCCTTGGCTCCGGCATTTTCGATAATCCTTCCGGCAGGCTGATCGGGCAAATTCCGAAACACACTACCCGCACTGGGTTTTACAGGATGACGGCGACGACGTTCGGCTGAACAATGCTCCATGGTGTTATAGATCTGATCCGGGCTGCCTTCTTCAAGTTCTAAAATCACTTCAGTAATAATTCCTTTTCCGGCCAGGCTGCTGGTTCTATAACCGAAAGATATTTCAGCACGAGACATATTCACAACCCGACTGTTAAAGTCAACCAGTTTTACCGACTGCACTTTTTCCCCGATATAACCCCCAAATGCGCCGGCATTCATAACCAGGGCTCCTCCCAGAGAACCGGGAATACCGATAGCAAACTCCAGGCCGCTTAAACCGGCGGAGGCCGCGCTTTTTGCCAGGGCGGCCATTGACAGGCCGGCGCCTGCTTTTAAACGGCTGCAATCTTGCTCTATATGGCTGAATGGAGCACCGATATTGACCACCAACCCCCTTATCCCGCCATCCAAAACCAGCAGGTTTGTCCCATTGCCGAGGATAAAAAGCGGCAGCTGGTATTTTTCACTATAAGTGACTATTTCTAAAAGCTCATTTAAGTCGGTCGGGTAAAGAAAATAATCTGCCGGCCCGCCGACAAGCCAGGAGGTATGATCAGCCATTGGCTCATTTTTTTTGATGCCATATTTTAATTTCGGGCCCAGCTCCTGCTCGACTTTCATAAAGCTACCTCCTGCAGACATCGATATAATTTTTCAGCAGCATCAGTCATGCCCATTTGCTTACTGCGCCGGCTCATTTGTTCAAGCAGTGCCGGTTCTGTAATCAGCCTGTTTATTTCTGTTTGCAGCCGGAAGTGATCAAAATCTTTCTCTTCAATTAAAACTGCCGCACCGGCATCAGACAAAATCCGGGCATTGTAGTACTGGTGATTATTGACCACGTTGGGAGAAGGAATCAGCAAAGCCGGAACACCCAGTGCGGTTAGCTCGGCAAGGGTTGTTGCTCCACTGCGGGTTACAGCCAGATCGGCAGCAGCCATTGCTTCGGGCATTTCTGTAAGATAGGAAAAAAGTTTAACCCGGTTCAGCTGCTGTTCGAGCTCTGTAAAAACCTGCTGGTAGTATATATCCCCGGTCACATAGATTAGATTTACTCCTTCGGGAAGAAAGTTTTCATTCAGGTAAGCAATGATTACCTGGTTTAATTTCAGCGCACCCCGGCTTCCCCCGTAAATCAAAATATTTTTTTCGCCGGGATCAAGGCTAAAGTACCGGCAGCCTTCCAGTCTGCCGATCTCACTGACTTCACTGGCCCTGGGGTTGCCGGTAGTAACTGCTTTGCTGAAAGGCGGCAACTTTTTACCGGTCTCCCCAAAGGAGAGGCAAACCTTCTTGACAAAAGGGGCAAACCAGCGGTTGACCAATCCCGGCAGAGCATTTTGCTCATGAAGAACTACCGGTATTTTTTTTAGCAATGCCGATAACACCAGGGGAGCAGCTACATATCCGCCTGTACCAAGCACCACATCAGGTTGATAGTCTTTAAGCACTTTAAATGAGCTCCTCAAACCGTTTATGAAATCTTTTAATGTTAAAAAAAGCTGTTTAAAACTGCGTTGAAATCCACGGGCCGGTATAGTGACCAGGGTGAAACCGGAAGCAGGAACAATTTTACTTTCAAGACCGGCTGCACTGCCGACAAAAAGAATATCGTTTGTGCCGTCTTCAGACAGGGCATGCCGGGCTAAAGCCAGTGCAGGATAGATGTGTCCGCCGGTTCCTCCTCCCCCGATCATAATTTTCATCACTTTACTGCCTCCCTGTGGCTTGTTGTATCCCGTCTGTATTTCGAAATATTAAGCAAGATGCCAATCCCGACCAGGGTAAAAAATACTGAGCTGCCACCTGAGCTGATCAGGGGCAGGTTAATCCCGGTTACCGGCAGTGAACCGGTAACTACGGCCACATTAATCAACATCTGGACGGCGATCATAAAAGTAATCCCCGCTGCCAGTAAACTGCCAAACAGTTCAGGCGCCCTGAGGGCAATCTGGAAACCGCGCCAGACCAGGACCATATAAAGCATCAGCACCGCTACAGCTCCGATGAAGCCCAGTTCTTCACCGATAACGGCAAAGATGAAATCATTTTGCGGTTCAGGCAGGTAAAACAGCTTTTGCCTGCCGCTGCCCAGACCGGCTCCAAAGATGTGGCCGGGTCCCAGGGCATAAAGTGATTGGATTACCTGGTAACCTGAATCGGTTGGATCTGCCCAGGGATCGAAATAGCTAAACAACCGCTGCATACGATATTCTTCTTTTACAATAAAATAGGCAATCGGCGGCAGAAAAAACAGGGCCAGACCGGCTACCTGGTATAAAGGCATGCCGGCATAAATAATCACCAGCGCACTGCCAATCAGGGCCACCAGGGCCGTACCCATATCAGGTTGAAACTGAATCATGAAAAAAGCACAGCTGATTAAAGCAAGAGGAACCAGGCTGCCGCTCCAAAAATTATAAAGGTTTAGCCTGCGGCTGCTCATATAAGCTGCCGTAAAGATTATTAAGGCCAGCTTGCTAAATTCAGAAGGCTGGACAACAACGGGCCCGATTGCCAGCCAGCGCCTGGCTTCAGTGCTCAAATCAGAACCCAGGCTGCTAAATACTAATCCCAGCAGGACAAAATTAAGCATTAGAATGATTATCGAAAATCGTTTCAGGTTTTTATAATGGATACGTGATAGTATAAACATACCGACCAAGCCAATAGACACCCATAACGCCTGTCGCTTAAGGTAGAAATAAGGGTCGCCCCTGTTTTCTGCAGCAGCGACAAAACTGGCGCTAAAAACCATGAGCAGTCCGATACCCAACAGCAGAATTGTAACAAACAGCAGGGTGCGATCATAGGTGTGGGCTGTTTTTTTACCGGTCATTGCTATTTGCCCCCTCCACTCTTTGCTTCAATTCCTCTTCCGCTTTTAAACCAATAACAATTTTTTTAAAAAGGTTACCCCGGGCTTCATAATCAGTAAACATATCCCAGCTGGCACAGGCCGGTGAAAGAAGGATTATATCCCCGGCCCGGGCTTTACTACGGGCACCGCGAACCGCTTCTTCCAGGCCTTCTACCTGCCGGTAATTAGAAAACCCTGTTTTTTCAACAGAAAGGGCCAGCTTATCTTTTGATTCCCCAAACAAGAACAGGTAGCTGACTTCATGCCGGATCATATTTGCCAGTTCTTCAAAATTGCTGCCCCTGTCTTTTCCCCCGGCAATCAGGATCTTCTTACGTCCGGGAAAAGACTTTAATGCTTTTATTGATGCACCGGGATTGGTTCCCTTCGAATCATTGATAAAATCAACACCGGCCAGGGTGGCAACATATTCGAGGCGATGTTCTATCGCTTTGAAGCTGCGCAGGACATTACCGATTGCCTGCGGATCAGCTCCGGCGGCCCAGGCTGCCGCAGATGCAGCAAGAGCATTTTCCAAATTATGTTCTCCCGGCAAAGCCATTTCGGCAGCGGGACAAATTTCACAGGGTTTGCATCCCGGATTAAAAAGGGTTATATAATCTTCTTTTAAACCGACTCCTGCCCTCACCGGTGCCCTGTCGAACCAAAGAATCTGACCCATGCAATTTTTTGCCAGCGATGAAACTTTTCTATCTCCGGCATTAAGCACAACATAATCACCGGCAAGTTGATTTTCAAAGATCCGGGCTTTTGCCGCAAAATATCGTTCAAGGGTCCCGTGATAGTCCAGATGATCTTCGGCAAAGTTAAGAAATACTGCTACAAGCGGACGAAGACAGTTTATATTTTCCAGCTGAAAACTGCTTAGTTCTGCTACAATGAAACCCTGGGAGTTTATGCTGTCCACAACCCCGCATAACGGATTCCCGATATTCCCGGCCGAAACAACCGGATCAAACCGGGCTTCTTTCAGCATCGCAGTAATCAAAGCAGTGGTGGTCGTCTTCCCGTTAGTCCCGGTTACACCGATCATCGGGGCTTTTATAAAAGCATAGGCCAGTTCAACTTCTGATAACACCGGTATATCAAGTGATCCGGCCCGTTTAAAGAGGTCCAGGTCAGGCGGAACACCGGGACTCTTTACGATAACAGACAGGTCGGGGGTTACCAGGTCAGGAGGAGTTCCACCGGTTTTCACCTCTAAAGAAGAATAACGATCCAACCCGGCTAATTCTGCAGTGAGTTCTTGTGGCTGTTTTTGATCGGCAATAGTAATTTTGGCAGCACCAATCCTGGATAACAGGGCCACCGCAGCCATACCGCTGCGAGCCATGCCAACCACCAGGATGTTTTTGCCTTTAATCAAATCGATCAAAACAAGTCACTCCAGACTTCAACCTGATCATTTATACTGATCGCATACAATTTGTGAAAGTTAGTAATTGTATGCTATCACCCCTATTACAGCAAAGAGCAGGGCTGCGCCCAAAAACGAGGTGGTAACTTTTTTTTCAGACCAACCTTTCATTTCAAAATGATGATGCAGCGGGCTCATCAGGAAAATCCGCCGCCCGGTTAATTGAAAACTGATCACCTGGATTATGACCGATAAAGATTCCAGCACAAAAACTCCCCCGATGATTATAAGAAATAGTTCTGCCTTGCTCAAAACTGCTACAACAGCTAAAGCTCCACCTAATGCCAGCGAACCAACATCACCCATGAACAAACGGGCCGGGTGGTAGTTATAGATTAAAAAACCGAGGCAGGACCCGGCCAGGGCTGCACAAAAGAGAACAATTTCAGTTAATCCCGATTGAAAGGCAATAATCATAAAAGCAACCAGTGCTATAACTGAAGTTCCTGCGGCCAGTCCGTCCACACCATCGGTTAAGTTAACACTGTTGCTGGCTGCTGAAATAATCAGGAAAATGAAAAACGGGTATAAGAACCCGATATCAATTGTATAGTTCAAAAAAGGCAGTAATACTTCAGTTGAATATAAACTAAAACTCTGTAATAGTATAACCAGCAGGGCTGTAAGAACTATTTCTAAAGCCAGCTTTGACCTTGCTTTCAATCCCAGTGACCGGCCATGGGAAATCTTCCCGTAATCATCAAAAAAACCGATTAACCCACAACCGAGAGTAACCAGGATTACAGCAAACATCAGGGGAGAAAAACCACCCAGCAGCAGGCTGATCAGCAGAGCGGTCAGAATAAAAATGATCCCTCCCATGGTTGGGGTTCCGGCTTTGACCTGGTGTCGCTCTGGCCCGATTTCCCGAATTTGTTGGCCGTATTGTAAACGGAGCATCAGTTTAATGAAAACTGAAGAAAGGATAGCGGTTGTCAGGAAGGCAATTATTATTGCCATTAACATCTTTACAACCATTATCCACCCGCTCCTTTCTCACCGGTAAGGGCATGAACGATTATTTCCATTTTCATCCCTCTTGAGCCCTTAACCAGAATAGACCAGTTTTTATCAAGGGGCAGTTTTTTTAAAACCTGTAATGCCTGGTCATGATCCACACATGGATATACTCTCATGCCGGCATTTTCAGCCCCTTTCGCCATTATACGGGCCAGTTCACCTACAGTGATCAGAGTGCCCAGGCCACATTCTGCTGCAAAACGCCCCGCTGATAAATGTGCTTCCCGGGCAATAGCTCCCAGTTCAAGCATATCAGCAAGCACAGCAACTGTTTTCTGACCTCCCAGCTCCACCAGCAACCTCAGGGCTGCTCTAACAGAACTGGGATTGGCATTGTAGGTGTCATCAATAATGGTCATACCCTGTTGATTATGTAAAATCTGGAATCGTCCGGCCGTAGACTGGCTTTTTTCAAGCCCCTTTTTCATCTCCGGCAAACTCAATTCAAGAATATAGCCAACGGTAAGAGCCGCCAGGGCATTACTGACCGACTCCCGTCCCGGAAGAGGTGTTTCAAACCACCCCTCGGTATTATCAGGAAAACGCCCCCGGAAAAAGCTTTTCTCTCCCTTTTGAGACAACTGTAAGCCTTTTATATCGCCCTGGTTAAAGCCATAGTAGTAGGCTTTTCCCGGGAAGCGTTTTCCTAAATCAAGGAGGCGGGGATCTTCACCATTCAATATGGCTACCCCGCCTGAGCCGAGGTAATCTAAGAGTTCTCCTTTTGCTTCGGTAATTGCTTCTATCGAACCAAGCAATTCCATATGAGCTTCACCGATATTAGTAATAATACCGATCGTAGGATCGGCTATCTCGCACAGGTTTTTAATTTCACCACGGGCGCTCATACCCATCTCCAGCACTGCAACCTCGTGCTTGTCTTCCAGCTCCAATAAAGTCAAAGGAAGACCAATTTCATTGTTCAGGTTGCCTGTTGTTTTTAAAACATTATATTTTGCCGTTAAAACCCCGGCAGTAAAATCTTTAGTGGTTGTTTTTCCAGTGCTCCCGGTAATCCCGATTACATGAAGGTCAAAGCGTCTCCTGTGAAAGGCGGCAAGCTGCTGCAGCGCACCCAGGGAATCTTCAACCCCGATCAGCAGAAAATCGGGAGGGATGGCCGGATCAAGCGTTTTACCCAACTCATGAAAAGCTCCAGATGCACCCATTTCACAGGCTTTTTTAATATAAAGATGCCCATCTGTATGCTCACCTTTAAGAGGTATGAATAATTCACCGGCCTTAACCTGCCGCGAATCAATGACAAAACCTGAGATCAACTGTTCAGGATTACCCTGCAGCAAAGTACCTCCACAGGCTTCGATTATTTCATTTCCTTTAAGCATCATGAGCTTCTGCTCCCTCTAACCGGTTTCCAGTTCAGACTCTAATCTACTTGATGGAGTAACCTGTAAATAATTTAATATGTCCTCCATAATCCTTTTAAAAAGGGGCGCGCTCGTATACGAACCAGACTGCGGCCCTCTTGTGATGCTATCCACTGCTACGTAAAGAACCACCCGCGGATTTTCAACCGGGGCAAACCCAACCAGGGAATGTATATATTGACCGGACTTATACTCTCCGTCCGAACCAAGTATTTGCGCCATACCCGTTTTCCCTGCCAGGCGATAAATATCGCTGGCAGCAGCTTTTGCGGTGCCTTCCGTAATCACAGTTTCCATCAGTTCCATCAACTGAACGGATGTATTTTCTGAAATTACCTGCCTGATAATTTCCGGCTCATGCTTAAAATAAACATCGCCGTTTTGATCGCGAATCTCTTTTACCAGGTAAGGCTTAAGCAGGTATCCACCATTGATCATGGCGGTTACCGCCATCACCTGCTGGATCGGGGTAACGGTTATACCCTGGCCAAAAGTGGTTGTTGCCAGTTCCAGCGGTCCCATTTGCCCGGGATTAAAAATCATACCTCTGCTTTCCCCGGGATAATCTATACCGGTGGCCCGGCCAAATCCAAACCCTTCTATATAATGTAATAATTTTTCTTCGCCCAGCCGCCTGCCCATCTCAATAAATGTAGGGTTACATGAGCCTGCCAGGGCATCAGAAAAACTAATTTCTCCATGCCCCCCCCGACCAGTGGTCCAGCAATTAATCCGGTGGTCATTAACAACAACATTGCCAGTGCAATGATGTGTTTCATTCAGATCAATCAAGTTTTCTTCGAGAGCTGCGGCCAGGGTAACCAGCTTAAAAGTCGAGCCGGGTTCAAATGAAGAGTTGAACGGAGCCAGGGTCCAGCTTTCGGGATCATATCTTTCAAAAGCTTTCGGCTTATAATCCGGTTTGCCCGCTGCCGCCAGTACTGCTCCTGTTTGTGGATCTACCACCAAAGCCATGGCCTGTTTTGGGGCTGTTTCTTCCATAATGACTGCTAATTCTTTCTGCACAATGTATTGAATTGTTTCATCAATGCTTAAAAATAAATCATAGTTCTGCCTGGGTGGAACAAAACGGTTAAAATAGTGGGGAAGCTGCCGCCCTCGCCCATCAGCAGGATAATACAACCTGCTTTCTCCACCTTTTAAATAATCCTCATAATAATATTCCAGGCCCGCCAGTCCCTCATCCATTCCGACAAAACCCAGCAGCTGGGGTGCAATATTATCACCCGGATAATCTCTTTTCTCTTCAGTGAAAAATATTATACCCGGTATGTTCATCTCACGCACTGCCTCCGCTGTTTCCGAATCTACTTTTCGCTTGATAAATATTGAGCTGCGCTCCATGGTAATTAGCTCCTTGATCCTCTCTGATTCCATATCCAGAACCGGTGCCAGGGCTTCGGCTGCTGTCTGGGGATCTTTTACATGCGGAGGGACGGCAGCAATTGTATCGACCGAGCTGGTACCTGCCAGCAAACGGCCATGACAATCATAAATTGAACCCCGGGCTGTATAAATCGGAACATTGCGATTCCATTGTTTCCAGGCTTGTTCGTAAAGCTGATCAGCCCATACAATTTGAATCAAGGCCAGCCGGCCAACCAAAAGGAGAGTAAGCAGCGCTGTAATAATAAAGGTTGCCAATAATCTTCGCCTTACAGTTGCCCGGTTTACGGTAAAGCCAGCCATTTAGTTCACTCTCCCTGCCGCACTATTCTCCCCGGGAAGTTTTTATAACAACCAGCTGTTCAGTGTCAGGTTCAACCATGCCCAGTTCTTCCCTGGCAATTTGCTCAACCCGACCAATCGAACCGAGTTTGGCAGCTTCGAGTTCCAGGGTGCGGGTAATTTCGTTAGCCGCCAACAGTTCATTACGGGCACTGCTAAGCCTGTAGTTGAGAACAACTAAGGATGAATACTGGGCTACCACGACCAGGCTGAGCATGAAACAGGTCAATAAAATCATAACTAGTTTTGCTTTTTTTAGACGATGCCCGGGTTGCGGCCCTGCAACCGGGTTTTTACCCGGTTGAACCGACGGAATCGGTCGTTTAGCTGTAGATAGTATTCTTGCCTGCTGCATCTTACTCACCTACTTTCTAACCTGTACTCTTCAGGCGCTCTGCTGCTCTCAAACGTGCACTGCGCGAACGGGGATTCCTATTCACTTCATCTTCACCGGGTCTGACTGCTTTAGCACTTAGTATGGTTATTTCAGCTTCTCCTTTACAGACACAGGGTTTCCCCGGCGGGCAATTACACTTTCTGGCCCATTCTCGCATGAAATTTTTTACAATTCGGTCCTCTAAAGAATGATAAGCAATTACAACCAACCTTCCCCCCGGGACAAGGCAGTTTACCGCCCGGGGCAAAACTTTACAAATATTATCAAGCTCCCTGTTTACCGCCAGACGCAAAGCCTGGAATACTTTCCGGGAAGGATGGCCACCCCGTCTTCGATAACGGGCCGGAATTGCCTCCTTGACTATTTCAGCCAAACGGAAACTATTATTAATCGGCCCACTTTTCTCTTTTTCCAGCGCTATCCTGGCCGCTATACGTCTAGAGAAGCGTTCTTCACCGTAGCGAAAGAAAATATCAGCTAACTGGTCAGCAGTGTAATTGTTAACAATATCACTGGCTGTAAGAGACTGTCTTCGATCCATCCGCATATCCAGATCACCGCCCCGGTGTAAAGAAAAACCTCTTTCCCTGTCCATCAACTGCAGGGTTGATGCTCCTAAATCAATCAAGATGCCATCGACCAGGGGCAAGCCCATATCTTTAAGAATTTCTGCCAGGCGAGTATAGTCGGCATGAACAAGGTTTACCTTCCCGGAAAAAGCTGAAAGCCTTTTTTCCGCTCTTTCCAGGGCAGCTTCATCCCAATCTATCCCGATCAGCTTTCCTCCGGCAACCAGGCTGCGGCAAATTGCTTCTGCATGTCCGCCATCTCCTACTGTTGCATCGACATATACCCCATCATCCCGGCAGTTCAAAAAAGCAAGGACTTCTTTTTCCATCACCGGCAGATGCAGTTCGACCAATTAAAACACCACTTTTACAAATCAAAGTCACCCAATTTTTCAGCAAGCTCTTCATAATTGCTATCTGCTTCACCGAAATACTCTTTCCAGGCCAACTTGCTCCATATTTCCACCCGGCTTGAAACACCAATAAAGATAATATCTTTATCAATCCCTGCATACTCTCGTAAATTCTGGGGTATAAGCACCCGGCCCTGTTTATCAGCTTCTACTTCTATCGCTCCGGAAAAAAACAGGCGCATAAAAGCTCTTGAATCCTTCCTGGTAATGGGCAGCTGTTTCATTTTTTGTTCCAGGCGAACCCATTCAGAGTTGGGATAGGCAAAAAGACAATGATCGAGTCCGCGGGTAATCACAAAGCTATCACCCAAACCTTCCCGCAGGCGGGAGGGAACTATCACCCTTCCCTTTCCGTCAAGCGCATGATGGAATTCTCCTGTAAACACCTGTTCGCCTCCATTTAGGGATACTGCTACCACTTTTCACCACATTACACCACTTTACTCTATTTTGCAACCCCTTTTTACATAAAAACGCTTAAAATTTAAAAAAAAATTAAAAAAAGAGGAAATTGCCTATATTCTCCCTCCTTTATATTACATATATAATAAAATATGTCATCTAATTGCCCACACTTTGCTGCCCTGCGGTCATTACCTGCAAAATGACTTTTTTATATAACAAACAGGGTTGGCGATCATATGTATGCAAGAACAAATATGTGATCCAGGGTAGTTTAGGATTCGAAGGGGAAAATAATTAATCAGTCTTACTTTAGAGTTAAGGAGAACTGGCCTGCATCTGAATAATCAGCGGAGGTACTGGAGAAAGGCAGTGGCAATAACAAAGTATATCATCAAGCCGGTAACATCTTTTATCGTGGTTACAAAAGGCCCGGCAGTTATTGCCGGATCAATATTAATTTTACTGCAGAGCAGGGGGACAAGTGTGCCGATTAAAGCCGCCACACTAATTGTGGCCAGCATAGAAATGCCTACTACCAGGCCAAGGTAAGGATTGCCCTGCCAAAAATAGGCAGCTATCGATATTATCGCCCCGCAAATCAAGCCAAGGGTTATACCGATACGAATTTCACGGAAAAAATAAGGCCATACTTCAGCCTCGTCAATTTCTCCGGTCGCAATGCCGCGAACAAAAATGGTTGATGATTGAGTGCCTACATTACCGCCCATATCCATGATAACAGGAATAAAAACGGCAAGAATTACGATCGCTTCAAGAGTGCTTTCATAACCACCAATAACGCTTCCGGAGATGAAGCCGCCGACCATACTGATCATTAACCAGGGAAGACGAAGGCGGACCACTTTACTTACGGGCGCTTCAGTCAACTCCATATCGACCACTTCACCGGCTCCGGCCAGGCGGTAAATATCCTCGGTGGCCTCCTGTTCCATGACATCAATAACATCATCAACAGTAATAATACCCAGCAAACGCTCTTGATCATCAACAACCGGAACGGCCAGCAAGTCGTACTTTGAGACAATACGGGCCACCTCTTCCTGGTCGAGACCGGCATTCACGCTGATCACATTGCGCCGCATGATCGTTTTTAGGATAGTCCCGTCTGTGGAAGCAATCAGGTCGCGGAGTGAAAGCACGCCGATCAAATGGCCATCCTGATCAACTACATATACATAGTAGATCGTCTCCGCTTCAGGAGCTATTTCCCGCAGGCGGTCAATAGCCTCTTCAACCGGAATATCCGCCGGAAGGGAGATAAACTCGGTAGTCATGATCCCCCCGGCGCTTTCTTCCGGATATTTCAGTAAATTTCCAAAGTCTGCAGGCTCTTCTTCATCAATTAACTGCAGCATTTCCTGTGTTTCTTCCGGTGAAAGCTTACCGATCAAATCAGCAGCATCATCTGAAGCCATATCGGTCAGAATTGTCATTGCCCGTTCCCGGTCAAGACCCCTGATAATTTCAGCCTGTTCAAAATCTTCCATTTCCTGAAATAAAAGAGCTGCTTCTTGATCGGATAGCTGCTGAATCAACTCAACTTTTTGATCCATTTCCAAATCTTCAAGCTGCTCAAGGAGATCTCCCGGATGAGTTCCCGCTTTCAATTCCCGGCTTATCAAAAAACGAATATTTTCAACGGTCAATACCTTCACCTCCTCTCCACATAAACCTGATAAACAGTCAAACAAGCTTTATTATAGCATGCAAAAAAACATAAAAAAACCCCGCCATGCCGTGGACCGTACGTTTTGAACTGTTCCCCCAAAAGGTGGGTGCCCTCTCAGCTGTTTTGCAGGTCCTCTTTTCAAAGGCTGCTGCGCCGCAGCTGAAGCCCGGGCTCCCGTTCATAAAATGTTGGCTCAAAACTTAATCGGCTGTCACGAACACAGCAGGGTCATGCCCATAATTGACTTACTATTTCCATAAAAATCATAGCACAAAACAGCCCCGGTTGCAAGGAATACCTGTTTAACAGGCACAAAAACGGCCTATTCTTTATCATTGTCCGTCTGCAACTTGATTTTTAATTCATCCAACTGCTTTGTGGATACAGCAGAAGGCGCACCGGTCATCAGGCAGTTTGCCGTTGCTGTTTTGGGAAAGGGAATAACCTGCCTGATCGATTCATCCCCGGTTAACAAGGCCACCAGGCGATCGAGACCAAGAGCAATCCCACCATGCGGCGGGGTTCCGTAGGAAAGGGCTTCAAGTAAAAACCCAAATTTTTCATTGCTTTCTTCTTCCGATAACCCGAGCTTCTGAAATATCCTGGCCTGGGTGGCACTGTCGTGAATACGCATGCTTCCACCACCAATTTCCACGCCGTTAAGAACCAGATCGTAAGCCTGGGATCTCACAGCAAGCGGATCGCTTTCCAGCAGATTCATATCTTCAACCCTGGGCGCTGTGAAGGGGTGATGATTTGAATCATAACGCTGTTCTTCCCTGTTAAAGTAAAATAATGGAAAATCAACCACCCAGAGGAAATGAGGTTTTATAGAAAGCCCCTGAGGGGCAAAATAACTGCGTAAACTGCCCAGAACCTGGCAGGTTGTCTCCCAGCTGTCAGCCACAAAAAGCAAAACATCTCCGGATTCAGCTTCCATTCTGCTGTTGATAGCTTCAATCAGTGACTGATCGAAAAATTTGCTAATCGGTGAGCGCCATCCGTCTTCTTCAACAAATGTCCAGGCCAGGCCCTTTGCTCCCAGCTGACGGGCCCGCAAAGTAAGATCATCCAGATCTTTGCGGCTCAGGCTTTTTCCACCGGGTACCCGCAAGCCTTTTACTGTCCCGCCGCCTTCCAGCGCAGTCTTAAATACCTTAAATTCGCTTTTTTGAGCTAAATCATTAAGATCAACCAGTTCAAGGCCGTAGCGTAAATCAGGCTTGTCTGTCCCAAACCGGTTCATAACATCCCTGTAGGGGATTCTAATAAAAGGCTTATTAATTTCAACACCAAAGAACTCTTTCCAAAGCTCAGCAATCAGACCCTCGGTAAGAGCAAAAAGATCATCTGTGCAGAAAAATGAAGTTTCAATATCAACCTGGGTAAATTCCGGTTGCCGGTCAGCTCTCAGATCTTCATCGCGAAAACAGCGGGCAATTTGAAAATAGCGCTCAAGTCCGCTGACCATAAGCAGCTGTTTGAAAATCTGAGGAGACTGGGGAAGGGCATAAAATGAACCGCTGTGCATGCGGCTGGGCACCAGAAAATCCCTGGCTCCTTCCGGCGTGCTGCGGGTCAGCATCGGAGTTTCAACCTCCAGAAAGTCAAAACGGTCCATGTAATCACGGAGCAGCTTTACTGCCCGGTGGCGCACCTGGAGGCGCTTGAGCATTTCCGGGCGTCTTAAATCAAGATAGCGGTAGCGTAAACGCAAATTTTCATCAACGTTGATGTTATCTTCAATATAGAAAGGAGGGGTTTTAGAAGTGTTTAATATTTTCATTTTGCTGACCTGTACTTCAACCTCACCGGTCGGCAGGGAACGGTTTATGGTTTCTTCGGATCGCCTCAGGACCTCTCCTTCAACAGCCACAACATATTCACTGCGCAAACTCTCGGCCAGGTTAAATAGTTCAATCCCCTGCCGCTGATCAAAAACCAGCTGTATTAAACCGCTGCGATCACGTAAATCGATAAAAATCAACCCTCCGTGATCACGGCGCTTGCCCACCCAGCCGGTAAGCTTTATGTTTTGATTTACCTGTTCAGATGTAACTGCACCACAGTAGTGGGTCTTTTGGGTGAAATCTATTCCATTGGGTAACAATACTTCTGCTTTAGCTTCCGGACTGCCGCTATTAATTAATTTCACTGATTCACTGTTACAACCGGCCAGTTCTTTTATTAGAACTTCTCGGGACATTTCTTTTTGCTCACCGTTTTCCATGTTGCGCAGGGTTATAATGTCCTTCTTGATTTCATCTTCGCCAATAATTACAACCAGCTTGAAACCCTGCCGGCCGGTGTATTTCATCTGGGCTTTAAGGCTTCTTTGCAGCAAATCTATTTCAGCAGCCACCTGGTTTTTTCTTAAATGATCAGCCAAAACCAGGGCTTCTTCTTCCAATCCACTGCCGGCAGTAGCAATAAAAACAGGAGGCTGTACTTCAGGCAGCGCCTTGCTCCAATCCATGGCCAGCATAATTCTTTCCACCCCAAAGGCCACTCCAACACCGGGCACATGAGGACCGCCAATGTGTTCAACCAGGTGATCATAACGTCCCCCTCCGCATAATGAAGCCTGTGCTCCCGAAGCACCGGCCGTAATTTCAAATGCTGTGCGGGTATAATAGTCCAGACCGCGAACAAGGTTAGTATTCAGGTTATAAGGCACCTGCAGGCTGGTAAGCAGTTCTTTAAGCCTGGTAAAGCTTTCTTCACAACCGGCGCATAAATGATCGATCATCCGAGGCGCACCGGCAACCTGAACCTGGCAGCTTTCTTCTTTACAGTCGAGAACCCGCATCGGGTTGCTCTTATAACGCCTCTGGCAATCTTCACACAGTCCTTGTTCCAGTTTTTCCAAAAAGGGCACCAGTTTTTCACGGAAACCGGGACGGCAAACCGGACAACCAACACTGTTTAACTCTATTGATAAGCTTTCGATCTGCAGTGATTTAAAGAAATTATAGCAAAAAGTGATTATTTCAACATCGGCCGCAGCATGGTCTGCACCAAAGGTTTCAAGGCCAAACTGATGAAATTGACGATAGCGTCCGGCCTGGGGCCGATCGTAACGAAACATGGGACCACTGTAATACAGTTTAATTGGCTGGGGTTTTTCACCGAGATTATGTTCAAGATAAGCCCGGGCCACGGCAGCGGTCAGTTCGGGACGCAGGGTCAGTTCACGCCCGCTGCGATCCTTAAACGAATACATCTCCTTGGATACTATATCGCTATCTTCTCCGACGCTGCGGGCAAAAAGCTCCGTTTGCTCAAATACAGGGGTGCGAATTTCGCCAAAACCGTAGAGATCGCAATACCTTTGGAAGTTTGATTCAAGATATCTCCATCTTTTTGCTTCATCAGGTAATATATCGCGTGTTCCCCGTGGTGCCTTATAGTTCAT